>Ga0207433_10005780_pt1 | contig 21822 bp, 18 predicted proteins | sample YelNatPaOPGAMG01_FD_187559 | JGI IMG/M metagenome (GOLD analysis project Ga0207433, IMG submission 187559) | Hot spring thermophilic microbial communities from Obsidian Pool, Yellowstone National Park, USA - OP-RAMG-01 (SPAdes) (version 3) | ecosystem: Environmental > Aquatic > Thermal springs... | reverse complement strand
CAAACATCAAAAATCAAAAATATTTTCTTCTGTACATTTTCGATTTTTAATATGTGTTTTTGATATTTAATTTTTAATATTTGATTTTACTATATAATGTCTCAATTTAAAATTGTTTTAGTTCTTGGTTTCGGCTTAGTTGTCCTTTCCTTTGCCTCAATATTAATCAAACTAACCCAGGCACCCAGTATTGTGATTGCGGCGGGGCGTTTGACTATTGCCTCTTTAGTATTAACCCCATTCTTCTGGACTAAATTTCCTAAGATTCAACTTGAACTAAGACGGGTCAAATTGAGTTTAATTTTTCTATCCGGTTTATTTCTGGCTCTTCATTTCTTTTTTTGGATTGAATCTTTAAGTCATACCTCAGTGCCCAGTTCTGTGGCGCTGGTAACGACCAATCCAATCTTTGTCGCAATCCTTTCGCCGATAATCCTAAAAGAGCGAATCACTTTTCGTATCGGTCTTGCCGTAAACTTGGGGGCAATCGGTTCAATCATCATTACCAGTCAGGGGCTTAATTCATTGATTATGACCAAAGGGAATCTTCTGGCTTTGGCTGGGGCGGTTTGTGCGGGCGGCTATATGATTGTCGGGCGGAGAATCCGTCCGCATATTTCATTGATAAGTTATATTTATATAATGTACACTACCGCAGCAATCCTTCTGTTACTTGGTATATTAATAACTGGTCAGCGTTTAATCGGCTATTCATGGCAGGCGTATTTATTTATTATTCTCTTGGCATTAGGACCGCAACTGATTGGTCATACCAGTTTCAACTGGGCTTTGGGTTATTTAACCGCACCGGTGGTAGCGATGACAATTTTAGGCGAGCCGATTGGCACAACGATTCTCTCCTGGCTAATTCTTAACCAACCACCAACGATGCGGGAAATTACTGGTGGAGTCATAATCGGTATTGGAATTTACCTTGCCGCTTCAAGCGAGAGGAGGAAAATTTACCCCGATTTTACTTGACTTCTCAGAAATTTATTATATTCTGTAATAGGTAAAGGTTCAGAAAAAGTAGCGTTGGGGTAACCCGCCTTTGGCGGATACGCTTTTGCGTAGTGTCCCCAACATAACATTTTTGTTAAAAAGCAACCCAGTTCGTCTATGAACGTATTATATGAGATTCCGAATCCCGCCTTTCAAGAGGTAGATATTTATAGGTCGGAAATTAATTCAATATGGAGGTAAAAATATGGTTAAAAAACCTAAATCTTGGCGAGAAAAATTGGCAGAAAGTAAAGATTTTCCACGGGTTGAAAAGATAACACCTAAAATGGCTGGCAGATGGGGTGCAAAACTTGGTGACACCGTGGTTATCCCCACACCAAAAGAAGTGGACAAGATTATGAAAAATGTACCTCAGGGAAGATTAATTACCATAAACCAAATTCGTGAGATAGTGGCTAAAAAGCATAAAGCAACCATAGGCTGTCCCATCACTTGTGGAATTTTTGCAAGAATTGCAGCAGGTGCAGCAGATGAGGATGCGAAAGAGGGGAAGAAAAATATTACACCTTATTGGCGGACATTAAAAGCAGGTGGGGAAATAAACGAGAAATACCCTGGTGGAATAGAGGGACAAAAGAAACTTCTGGAAAAAGAAGGACACAAAGTAATCCAAAAAGGTAAAAAATGGGTAGTTGTTGACTTTGAAAAATATTTGGTTAGGTTATGAAGGTATGTGGGCATTGGTTATTTATTGAGAGGCAGGGAAGTCAAAATGCAAAATAAAAGAATAGGCGGGGTTCGGAACTTTGCCCCAGCACTTTTAGGATGGGCATTGGAATATGATGGTCAAACATCTAATTCTCAAGATCTACTTTGCCGTTTTGCTGGAATAATAAAAATTGCTGGACTTTCTTTTACCCGCAAAACATTATGAGAAACGGTAGCTTTAAGTAATGCAAGTCCTTATCGGGAATAAGATGAAAACGATACACAAGATAATCATCGGCGATTCAAGATGGATGAAAGAGGTTTCCGATGAGTCAGTTCATCTCATTATTACCTCTCCGCCCTATTGGCAGTTAAAGGATTACGGTAACGGGCAGCAGATAGGGTTCAATGATACTTACGAGGAATATATAAACAACCTTAATTTAGTGTGGAACGAATGCCACCGAGTTTTGCATAAAGGTTGCCGATTGTGCATAAACATTGGCGACCAGTTTGCTCGTTCTGTTTATTACGGAAGATACAAGGTAATTCCGATAAGGACCGAAATCATTAAGTTTTGCGAAAGTGCAGGTTTTGATTATATGGGTGCTATTATTTGGCAGAAAGTGACTACCTGCCATACCACCGGTGGTGCAACTGTTATGGGTTCTTATCCCTACCCAAGAAGTGGGATTCTTAAACTAGACTATGAATTCATCCTAATTTTTAAGAAATACGGCAATCCTCCGAAAGTAAGCAAGGAAATTAAAGAGCAATCAAAATTAACCGATGAGGAGTGGAATCAATATTTTACTGGTCATTGGAACTTCCCGGGTGAAAAACAGAATAAACACTTGGCGATGTTTCCTGAAGAGTTGCCAAAACGGCTCATCAAGATGTTTAGTTTTGTTAGTGATACTGTGCTTGACCCATTTCTTGGTAGTGGGACAACATCTTTAGCCGCTAAAAATCTTGGTAGAAATTCTATTGGCTACGAGATAAATGAGGATTTCTTACCAATCATAAAAGATAAACTTGGGATTACGCAAAGTTCTTTGCTACAAGAGGCAGATTTTGAAATAATCAGACAAAAAGAGCTAAAAATAGACTTCAAAGACGAAATTAAAAAATTGCCCCATATCTTCAAAGATCCGATAAAATTTGATAAGAAGATTGACCCAAAGAAATTGAGATTTGGTTCAAAAATAGATACCTTCAGTTATGAAAAAGAAAAATATCATAAAGTTAAAGAAATATTGTCTCCGGAGCTCATAGTCCTAGATAGTGGGTTAAAAATAAGACTTATTGGTGTAAAACCAAAACTGGAGAAGAATGGCGAAGCGGTTCAATTTTTGAGAGAGAAATTAAAAGGGCAAAAAGTTTTTTTAAAGTTTGATAATGTAAAATACGATGAAAAAAACAATTTGCTTTGCTACCTTTATCTCTGGAACAAAACTTTCATAAATGCCCATTTGATTAAAAATGGTTTGGTAGATGTGGATTCTGCTTACGATTATAAATATAAGGCAAAATTTTTAAGCTTACGAAATGAATTAATCAAAGAAGTTCAGTATGAAAGTAAAAATCACCGTTGAGGAAATCCGAAAGTATCTAGACATCGAAACGCCTGAATTCCCCAAGTATGTTGCCCCGCTCATCAATTTAGCAAATCAGTATGCCCAGGGAACGAGACCGAAGGCAGTGGGTCAGATGAGCGAACTTATTCAGGAATTTGAAGGGAAAACACTACGCGAATGGGAAGAGTGGTACTTGAAGAAAAAACCTGATGCCATAAAGAATGCCACGGAGAAGATACTCCAGAAATTGAAAGAACTTAAAAATTCTTTGAATAAAATTGACCGAGCAACTGTTGAACAATGGGTAAGAGATTTGGTAATTGTAAAAACTTTCGCCGGACTGAGATTGCAGGAAGCAATCTTGAAAAAAGGGGCAGAAATTAAAAGAACAAATTACAGGCTGGCAGAACCTGAGGAAGAGTCAAAAGGTATAGATGGTTACATCGGAGACATTCCAATATCCATAAAGCCACATACCTATGAAATAAAATCCGCACTACCAGAGCACATAGAGACCAAAATTATCTATTATCGAAAGATTGACGATGGAATTGAGGTTGACTATGGCGAGATTTTATAATCAGCCGCTGCAGAGTCTAACAGCGGATAAAAAGTTGATGTCGCTTCCCTCCGCCTATCCTTCGGATTTTGTGTCTAACGGCACTTACCCAAAATTCCGATTTCGTAGGGACTTCTTTTATGTATGCAGAAACCGTTACCTGCAATCAAAACTGAATTCTTTTCAAGAAAACAAATAATTCGTTCACACGAACAGCAATAAAACCCTTTTGCACTAATCCGCCTAAGGCGGATAATCATAAGCCGAGCTTCTGAACCTGCCTCCCAACCCGCTCCCGAACCAGCTTCTTAGCCACCCTCCGAACCGACCCCCGAAGCAGTTCCCAGGCAACTTTTTATACCATTATAATTATAACCCTCCTAAAATCACCTGTCAATTTTCTCTCACTTTCTGTAAACATTTCAATGTCTCGAAAAACATCTGTCTTAAATAAAGAAATCGCTGACCTTTTAAAAAGGTGCGTGAGGAATCTGGTCTTTCTCAAGCTGAAGTTGCGGAAAGAATTGGTTTGTCTTTGAAATCAGGAAAGGGTTATATCTCACATTTAGTAAAGGGGCGAATAAAAAATCCGCCAAGCGGCAGGATTGAAGAACTATCGTCTTATCTCTTCCTGACCGGTCTTTTTGACTAACAAAACCAGTTCTTTTAAATCTAATTGGTGACGGTAGCGAAAGAATTTTATCAGCATTGGCAAGTTCACACCACAGATTATCGCTACCGATGGGATGTTGGCTAATAACCGATTGCAAATGTTGGCACCGCTACTGCCATAGAGGTCAACAAAGATTATTTTTTCGCCATCGCCTAAATTTGCCAAGGTTTGTTTTATCTTCTGTTCCAATTCCTCACTTGGACCAACTTCATAAGACACTGTGGCAAAATCGGTAATTTCACCGATAATTGTGCGGACAACATCTAATAGGGTCTCCGGGAATTTACCGTGACCGATTAGGAGTCCTTTAACTGTTGGCATTATTCTAAATCATCGGTGATGAAGGGGTCAATTTTAGGTTGCCGTTTCATCACTTTTAATAACTCTTGATTGAAAAGTTTAGCTGGATGGTAGCCGAGTATTTTTGAGATGTGATTCTTAGCGATTACTTCACAAACCAATGCTAAATTTTTACCGGGAATAACCGGAATTCGGATACGGGGAATCTTCACGCCTAAAATTTCAGCAAATTCTTCTTCAATACCAATTCGGTCATAGGACAATCGCTTGGTCCAACGCACCAACTCAACCAGAATCTCAACCCTTTTTTGAATACGCACCGCACGAATTCCATAGATACTATAGATATCAACAATACCAACCCCCCGTATCTCAATATGGTGTTGCAGGCTTTTTGTTTTTGCTGCACCATAGCCCATCAGAATTCCCTCGCCCCGTCGCAAAATCTTGACCAAATCGTCAGCGACCAGACGATGACCACGGTCAACTAAATCAAGCGCACACTCGCTCTTACCGATACCCGATTCGCCGACAATTAAAAGTCCAACCCCATAGACATCAACTAAATCACCATGCATATAAGTCTCGGGCGCCAACCGATAATCAAGATAGGCACTAATCCGATGGATAAAATGGGTAGTGTCAAATCGGGTATAAAGCACTGGAACCTTACTTGCTTCCGCTGCGTCTAAAAAGAATTTAGGCACCCGCACCCTTTTGGTGACAACAATACAAGGTGGTTGGAAGGCGCAGATTCGTTTAATCGCCTGAGTGGCGGTTGCTTCGTCTAAAGTCTTAAGATAAGAAATTTCGGTTCGGCCAATTATTTGGATTCTTTCCGCCAGAAAGATGCCAGTAAAACCCGCTAACGCCATCCCCGGGCGATTAATATCTGGGGTAATAATTTTTCTTTTTTCTAAGTTTTCGGCACCGGTGAGAATTTCCAGACGAAAGTCCTCTTGTTTTTCCTCAAAAAAGGTTTTTACTGTGATCTCTTTATACTTTATTGCCATTTTGCGGTGACTTCTTTACTTGCTCGCTTTTTCGCTTTCCATTTGTTCTCTTGGGTCTTTAATTGTTTTAAGAGTTTACTCACCATATCCGAAACCGCTAAATACATATCATTTGATTTACCCTTGGCGACAATTAGACTATGGCGGAAATGGAGTTTACCTTCAGCAATTTGAAACCCACCCTCACGGGTTAGAATTACTTCGCCTTCAATTATATCCTTTAGGTGATGGTCAAGTTTGGTTAATTTTTCTTGCACAAAATCTTTTAAGACCGGAGTTAACTCAAAGTGCCGGGCAGTTATTGCTATCTTCATTAATGCTCCTTTCTACATAAAGCAGTGACGAGATGCAAGGGAAAAGGAATTCCGAACTTGGGAACTTCTAAATATTCCGAATCGGGCCTTACAATTTTTATCTCTATCATCTCGTGACTGCCTTGTTTTAAAATCAATTCAGCCAAATAATCAAATTTCTTTCCTGCCCTCAATCGCCTTAGAGACTGTTACATCATCGGCTAAATCTAAGTCACTGCCAATGGGTAAGCCACGGGCAATACGGGTTACTTTAATCCCTAAGGGTTTAATGATTTTTGCCAAATAGAAGGCGGTTGCTTCGCCTTCGGTAGTAGGATTGGTAGCGATTATCACCTCGGCAATTGGTTCTCGATTCAATCGGGCTAAAAGTTCTTTGATTTTCAACTCATCGGGCCCGATATGGTCAAGAGGCGAAAGCACACCGCCCAAGACATGATAAAGGCCAGAAAATTGCCGGCTGCGCTCAATGGTCATAATGTCCGAAACATCCTCAACCACGCATAATAAACTGCGGTCACGACTTGGGTCAGAACAGATTTCACACTTTTCCGTCTCGGTCAAATTGAAACAGACCGAACAGAAATGTAAATTTCGTTTGGCGGCAAGAATCGCCTGGGCTAATCCTTCGGCGAATTCCGAATCGGTCTTTAAGAGATAAAAGGTAATCCGCTGGGCAGTTTTGTTGCCAATCCCAGGGAGTTTCACTAACTCGGCAATTAAACGGTCAAGCGTCCTTAACATATCATAAATCGCTTTCCTTTTGGGGATTCAACCCGCAACGCAAAGCGAGTTTGTTTCGCATTACTCGACTTCTTCGTATTCAAAGACCTTGCCAATCTTTTTCAGTTGCTCGTTTTCCGCCTTTTGCGGATTACTTTTTCCCTGTTCGTCTAAGGCGGTTTCTTTTAGTTCTGACACAATTTTTGCTGGTCTTTTAATTAATTCCGAGAGAATCGCCTCGGCCAAACTTTTGTTCGCCTCAAAGTGGTCACGGTTTAAGGAATGATTTTTCGGAAATTGAATATAAAGGGTATCGCCTTCCAATTTTTGGGGTGTTGCCAATTCCAGTCGGCTTGCTAAGGGAAGTTTTTTAGTGCGTAAGTGACTAAGCAAATCTTTAAAAATTCTCGCAAGACTTTCGTCTTGGTGATTATTGAGGTTAGGCGAGTTCGCCTTGGACGATTTCATTGCTTTAGCCAATTTTAGCGAAACGACCTCAAGCAAAATCTTAGGTAAAAGGCTCCGTTTTATTTGCTCTTCGGTTGAACAGAGGGTGCTGATTATTATTAATAGGGTCTCTGAGTCAAATCTTTGACTTGCCTTGGTTCGTCTCGTAAACTCGTCAGGTAATAGTTCTAAGGTTTGCGCATCAAAACCAAGTCGGAGCATAGCGAGGGAACGGAAATATTCAATAAGACCAGCAAAAAATTCAATCGTATCATAACCCGAAGCAAAAATCTTATCAATAAATTCCACCAATCCCCGTTCATCACTGCTTGCTAACAATTCGGCATATTCTTCAAAGACACTACTGGGCACAATACCCAAAAGTTCATAGACCGATTCTTTTGTAATCCCTTCCGGGCAAAAAGCCCAGAGTTGGTCTAAGATAACCTCAGCGTCACGGATTGCGCCATCAGCGCGACGGGCAATCGCATAAAGGGCTTCGGGAGTGATTTTAATATTTTCCTTTTTGGTCAACCACGCCAAACGGTTAGAAATCTCATCAACCGTTGCTTTACGAAAATCAAACCGCTGACACCGGGAAAGGATTGTCCCTGGCACTTTATGCGGGGCGGTGGTCGCTAAAATAAAAACAACATTCTTCGGCGGTTCTTCTAAGGTCTTAAGTAAGGCATTAAACGCCTCGGTAGTCAACATATGGACTTCGTCAATAATGTAAATCTTATACCGTGCCGAGGTCGGCAAATACTTAATATTCTCTCTTAATTCTCTTATCTCTTCAATCCTTCGGTTTGAGGCGCCATCGATCTCTAAGACATCCATATTGCGCGAAGCCGCAATCTCTTGGCAGGTTTTACACTCATTGCAAGGATTTATGGTTGGTCCTTTAACGCAGCATAGGCTCTTTGCCAGGATGCGCGCGGTAGTGGTCTTACCAACCCCACGCGGACCAGCAAAAAGATAAGAGTGGCCAATTTTATTTTGTTCAATTGCTCGTTTTAGCGTCTCCTTGATATGGTCTTGCGCCCAGATTTCATCAAAAGTTTGGGGCCGATATTTAAGGGCAAGAATCCGATAACTCATCTCATCATAATCCAAACTGGCTCGGTCCGTCCGGCATTTTTCTCTCTTCGCATTTCCATCCGGTCGTGCGGCAAGTTCGCCTGAAGCGGGCAAGGACTTTTGGGACAAAAACTCTGGTCAGGTGCCCTTACACTTGACCAAAACCTACTTACCGTTGCTACCTTCCGGTCCTGGCGGGGTTTGTAGACCTTAGCCATTGTAAGACCCGACCTTCATCGCCTTTGCGCCCACAAGTTATTCTTGCCTTTTTCAGTACTCAGCATGCCTTTTCGGTCCCGCTTGGGCGGGTTTCGGGTGACAGGGGACCGCCAGCCCCCCACCTAGCACGACCGGCGAATAGCCTCTTCATGGTTTTAGCCGCACCGGTTCAACAAAGATTGGTTTCACATCAATATCACAAGTTAATACCCCGCTTGCCTTAAGTCGGTCAGCATAGACCTTAATCATATCCTTATTTATCTCTACCAGTTTTTGCATATCAGGTAATCGGCAATCAGACAGTTCATCCGGTGCATAACCTAAATACTTTTCAATAATTTTTCTCGCTTCCTCGGGTTTTTGGTCTAAAAATGCAATCGCTGCGTCACAAGCCATTTTCAGTCTAACACAAACCTTCCGATTTTTCTCTAAGTAAGGCCGAGTGTAACCAATTGCGGCACCTGGCAAAGGCGAAATTATATACTTGGCTAACGGTGCATCAATGAGGATTTGGGCACCAGCCTTTTGCGACCGATACCGTTCGGGTTCAAGAACCAAGCCAGCATCAACTGTTCCGCCGGTCACGGCATTAATCAATTCCCGATTTGACATCTCAACTAAATTAAAATCCTTAAAAGCAAATCCCGCCCCTTCTAACATTGCGGGGATGATTTCCCGAATTTGATTGGGATAGCCAATTTTCTTTTTCCGCAAGTCCGCCAACTTGGTAATCTTTGAATTACTTTTGACAATCAATGCCTCCACTGGTAATGAAGTTCGGAAATCTTCTGAGATGAAGACTTTCACCGTTTCTTTGGCATCGGCAATTCGTTTAAAAATCAAATGCCAGGGAAAGACACCACAATCAATCGTGCCGGAAAAAAGCGCATCCAGACCCTTTCGGCCATCAGCAAAAAAGACTAATTCGGGAATGATTCGATTCTCCTTAAAGAAACCTCTTTCCTCGGCAATAAAAAATAATGCGGCGGTAACCGTGCTATCACAACCCAAACGCACCTTTACCGGACGGGATTCTTGCCATTGGGGATAGACGATAACAAAAACCAAGGCAACGATTAAAATTACAATGATGAGATTTAAGAGTTTATTCATTCCACGCTTCCTTTCATCTTTTCTCTTTTTTTAAATCTTCTAATCTTTTTAAGAGTTCAAAGGCTTCTTGTTTTCGCCCCAATTCGGATAAGCACACACCCATACTTTTTATGGCATCGGTGTTCTTTGGATTCAGGGCTAAAACCAACTGGAAGGAGGCAATTGCTGCCTCGTAATTCTTTTGTGCCGCTTCGCTATTATTTTCTTGTTTTTCGCCCATTGCCACATTAGCCTGGGCTGAGCCGTACAATAGATAGAGATTTTCTAAAGCCTGGGGAGTTAGTTTACTCAGAAATACCTCCTTCTTATCAATCGGCTTGCTTACTTGAGCATTTAGAAAGTAGAGCCAAGAAGGTTCGGTAAGCATTGATCCCCTTTTGAAAAGTTCGTTCGCAATTTTGACGCTTAACTCGGGTGGAATGGGCAAATACTTTTGGGCTATCACTTCGTTTGTGATAAGTGCTAATATGGAATCTTCTAAGCCACCAAGGGACGAAGGTAAGTCGGCAAGGGTAAGAACCGAAGCCTTGATTATCTCTTGGTAAAGTTCCATTGCCCTACGGTCATTTGCCAAACCACCTCTTTGGTAAAAGATGAATGCTAAATTGTGTTTGGCATCCAAATCAACGGGATTATATTTTAGCGCTTGCTCAAATTCAAACTGGGCTTGACTAAAATAGTGCTCCTGTTCCTCTTTGGCTTTTATTAAGTTTGCCTTCTGCAAACTGGCAACGCCGGCACGGAAGAAACTGGTATTTAATTCATTTTCGGTAAGATAAAGGTCGTCGACCATCCGTGTTAAGACGAGGAGTTTACTCTTCGCCTTCAATGAGTCTTCTATGAGAATTCTTAGTCGCTCAGGATTACGGTCTTTACGCGCCGTGATTAAACTCTGCACAATTGTATTTAATTTTATGGTATCAGTAACTTGGAGGTTTTGGGCTAAGCTCGCCTTTGCCTTTTTCGCCTGTGCCTCGTAATGGCTTGCTGCCGCAAGATAATAGTGATGCGTCGAATCCCAATTAGACTGATTGAAGAAAAAGAGTCCTAACATTGTATAACTTAAAGGGTTTGTCGAATCGGCCTTCATTATTTCCCAAGCGCTTGCTTTTAACTCATCCAATCGGTTTAAAAGAATATAAAGTTGAGCGAGGAGAGTTAACCCTTGGCGACTCTTCGGTTCAATTTTTAGTGCCTTTTTGATATAGGAAAGTGCCGTTTGCCATTCATTGGTATCATTAGTATTTATCTTCGCTAAAGTTGCTTGGGAAAAGGAAGTAAGGGCTTGAAATTTAAAATCTTCATTTTTTTGCATTTTATTAAAATAGGCAGTATCCAATTCATAGGCGGTATCGAATTGACCAGCCGCATCAAGTAATTTTTGCTGATGCGCCAAAGCCATCCCGAGCCAGATTCGGGCTTCGGCACTATTGGGATTCTCCGCAACCGCAAGGGCAAATTGTTCAGCCGCTTTATCGTAGCGGCCGTCGTTATAGTAAATTTTACCACCGTTCATCCGAGCGCTGAATGGAACACGCACTTGTCCAAATAGTTCGGATAGAATAAATAGACTACCTAATACCAATAATAACCTTAGACAGTTTCTCACAATACCTCCTTTTTATCCAATTCCGCCTTAGGCGGATTGAATTAAGTTCTTTGCCAAAATTTCAGCCATCTTTTATACCTTTATTCTATTTGTCTTATTGGTGATTGTCAATAATAAAATTTCTCTTGACATTTATCTCTTACTGAGTTATAAAATATCAAGGAATACCTTATGAATGACCAAGCCACAAAAAGAATCGCCAACCTTAAAGAACAAATCAAAAAGGAAAAATCGCCAATTAAGAAGGCAGAACTTCTTTTAGACCTTGCCGACTATATCCAAAATCACTCCTCCAATTTAAGCGAGCTAAAAGATGCCAAAAGTTACTGTCTTTCCGCCCTAAAAATTGCCAAAGAGAAAAAGAATTCAGCACTTATCGGAGAAGCCACAAGCATCTTGGGGATAATCTACTGGCGCGAAGGTTCATACGCTTGCGCACAAGAGTGTGCTAATAAGACAATGAAAATTGCTGAGTTGATCAAGGATAAAGAGTTGGCGGCAAGGGCGAATGGCCTTTTGGGACTTATCTCAGAACAGAAGGGCGAATTGGATTCAGCAATCAACTATTATGAGCAGTGTCTTGTTTTATATTCTGAGTTGGGCAATGCTCCACTATTGGCCGCCCATTACAATAATTTAGGCAATGTATTTTGGGATAAAGGTGATTTAGAACGGGCTTTGGAATGTCATGAGAAGAGTTTAGCGATTAAAGAGAAGATGCGCGAGCGTTTGCTTCGAGCAACCTGCGGTTTGCCTCAGGCAGCGGAATTAGACCCAACAACGATTTCACGCTCAATCAGCATCTCGTTAAACAATTTAGGACTCTTATATGAAGACTTGGGTGATTTGGAAAAAGCGATTGAATGCTTTTATCGTTCATTGGTGGAAAAAGAAAAAATCAACGACAAGGTGGGAATTTCTGCCTGTTATAACAATATTGGCGAGATTTATCTCAAACGCGGTCGGTTAGAGAAAGCGATTCAGTTATTTGAACAAGCGGTAAAAACCGCGGAAGATGCTGGGTCAAAATCAAGAAAAGCTGAGGCTTGCGGCAATTTAGGAAATGCTTATTTCCTAACTGGGGATTATATTCGGAGTATGAATTTTTATATTGAAGATATGAACCTGGCCCAAGAAATTGACGACAAATTTGAGTTGTCCGAAGTCTATTGGCGAATGGCGGAGTTGCTCTTAGAAACTAAAGATGAAGACGAAGCTTTTAATTTTCTCCAAAAATCCATAGCCTTAAGTTCCGAGTTCGGGGCAAAAAAGAACCAGGGTTGTGCTTACCGAATATTAGGTAAATATTATTTAAAGCAAGGCGATTTACCTAATGCCAAACAAGCCTTTGAACGAGGGATTGAGTTACTGGAAGGTATGGGTAAATGTTATGAATTGGGTAAGATTTATTTTGATTACGGCTTAGGGTTAGCCCGCCTGGGCGGGATTCGGGACACGGCGTTACGATTCTTACGGGAAGCTGGTAATATCTTCCGCCGTTTAGAAATTATCAATGAGTCAGAAGCGGTTGAGAAAGTGCTCTATCAACTTGAAGAGAATAAAGACCGAAGTGTCGCATTGATTAAAAGTCTATCCAGTCTTACCGCTTATGGGCTAACTCTCCCCGAATTAGCTACCAAAACCCTTGCCCTATTACAAGAAGCACTTCTTTTTGATGCCGGTGCCTTTTGGGCATTTAATAACAAACCCTACATTTTAGGCAATATAACTGAAGAAGAACTGCTTGAAGCAGACTCCGCTAAAGTCCGCCTTGGGCGGATTAAGGCAAAATTAACCATAACACCTACTGAGGTTATATTGCCTTTGCGTTTAGCTGGTCACGACCTTGGTGTTCTTTATCTCCGTTGGCAAAAATCCTCCCCTTTACCCGATTCGGATTTAAGCGGGCTCTTTGAATCAATCTCTAATATCATCTCTTTAGCCTTAGAACATATTCGGGTTCGGAGCGGTTTAACACTGAGTCCGATACGAGTTGAAGCAACCGCCATGCCACCTCAACTGCTTGAAGTAGACTCCGCCAAAAGCGGATTGCGTGAAACAATAATTGGTGAAAGTCCGAAAATGCTTGCCGTCTTTGAAACAATATCGCGCGTTGCCCCGACCAAAGCCTGTGTTCTTATCCTCGGTGAAAGCGGCACTGGTAAAGAACTCGTTGCCAAGACCATCCATAACCTAAGCCAGCGTGCCCAAAAACCATTTATTACGATAAACTGCGCGGCTATACCCGAGAATCTTTTGGAAAGCGAATTATTCGGTATTGAGAAAGGCACCGCCACCGGAGTTAGAGAAAGAATTGGAAAATTAGAACAAGCACACGAAGGCACGGTATTCCTTGATGAAATTGGTGATATGAGTCTTTCCTTACAAGCAAAACTCCTAAGAGTCTTGCAGGAAAAAAGATTTGAACGGGTTGGCGGTAGAAAGACCATTGAAGTTGACATCCGAATTATTGCCGCGACCAATAAAGACTTAGAACAAGCAATTCACTCAGGAAGTTTCCGCGAAGATTTATTTTATCGGCTAAATGTTATCAATATTCATCTCCCACCCTTACGCGAAAGGAAAGAAGACATTCCAAAATTAACCGAACACTTCATTCAAAAATTCAGCCAAGAGACCCAGCGACCAATAAAAGGAATTACTCCTGAAGCAATGACGATGCTTCTAAATTACTCTTGGCCGGGGAATGTCCGCGAACTTCAGAATACAATTGAACGAGCAGTAATTCTTGCTAAGAATGAATATATTACTCCCGCCGACCTGCCACCCGCCTTAGACGGAATTACCCCACAAACTTCGGGTGATTCCGTCCCCACGACAACTTGGAAAACGACCATCACCAAAACTCGGACTGCCTTAGAAAAAGATTTCATTCTCAAACTCCTGGCGCACTACAATTGGAATGTGACCCGAGCGGTAAAGGCTTCAGGAATTAGCCGGAGCCAATTCTATCGCTTAATGAGTAAATACCAAATTCAAAGGAGCAAAGCCCCTTTGGATCCTCAAAAAGATTTTTCTTAAAGAATGAGGAGATGACCCGATTCGGGTCATCCAGGGGGCAAGACCAATTTGAATTCATTTGAATCGTAAATAATCCCCACAGGCGAATTGATTCTTCCGCTCGTCGGTTGACCTGATTTGAGTCATCTTTTGCCGATATATTAGACAGGTGTGCTGAAAAATACAGCTGCCTGATTGCTTAAGATACGAAGCAAAAATTATAAAACAAACCCGTCAAACGTTTACCGTGGACCGTTCACCTTGCCCAGACAACGGAGAACCCGAATTCGGGCAACGCGGAGCGCGTGTCCAGCACCTTTCGTCAATTGGCACAGTTTTTGCAAAAATTAATTTTCGCAGATGCTCTGGTGACTCTTTATAGTCAGCCCTAATTTCTTCGCCTAAGGTGGTTGGGCTAAATTTTGCACCGATCGTCTGCTTTTTAATTCTTAGAAGAAATCACCCCCACCTCCCAAACCCGAATTCGGGTCAATGCGCAACGCGAATCCGCCTTAGGCGGCTGCAACGAGACGAATCAGGTGGTTATGTTCATTATTGACTATTAGAAAATTTTAATTATTCTTTATCTATCCAACAAGGAGTCAAGCAATGACCGAAAAACTTAAGTTTGGGTTTTATTGGGCAGCCTCCTGCGGCGGCTGTGAAATCGCAGTCTTAGATATCAATGAAAAGATTTTGGATGTCCTAAATCTTGCCGACATCGTATTCTGGCCAGTGGCGATGGATACTAAATACGAAGATGTGGAAAAGTTCCCGGATAAATTTATGGATGTCTGCTTTTTTAATGGCTCGGTTCGGAATTCGGAACAAGAGCATTTAGCGAGGTTATTAAGGCAAAAGGCAAAGGTATTAGTCGCTTTTGGTTCCTGTGCTCACGAGGGCTGTATCCCTGGTTTAGCTAATCTCCATACGCGAGAAAAAATTTTCCAGCAGGTCTATAAGGAGACTTTTTCCACTACTAACGAAGATGGAAAATTTCCTCTCGCCAAAGTTAAGACCAATCAAAAAGAATTGACGATCCCAGAGTTTTATGATTTGGTCTTGCCTTTGGATAAAGTGGTAGAAGTTGATTATTATCTGCCGGGCTGTCCACCACCGGTGCCCCTCATTTTAGATGCTATAACCGCGATTAGCCAAAACCAATTACCCGAAAAAGGAACGGTCCTGGCACCAACTAAGGCTTTGTGTGAAGAATGTGAAAGAAATACTAATCAGTCAAAAAAGATGCCTGATATCAAAAGGACTTATGAGATAAAAGCCGACCCGAAAGTCTGTTTTTTAGAACAGGGTATTATCTGTATGGGACCAGCGACCCGAATGGGGTGCCAAACTCGTTGTATTAATGCTAATTGGCCTTGCACCGGTTGTATGGGACCGATACCAGAAGTCCTTGACCAAGGAGCAAAAATGATTAGTGCCTTGGGTTCAATTTTAAAAGTGGATGAAGAGAAAAACTTGACCGAAGCGGATGTGGAGAACTTAATTAAGAAAATAAAAGACCCGGTAGGAACATTTTATATGTATGGATTAGCTGCTTCCATCATCAATCGGTCAATTAGGGGAGGGGAAAAATGAAAACAATTACGATTGACCCGATTACCCGACTTGAAGGGCATGGTAAGATTGAGATTTTCTTAGATGAGAATGGAAATGTTGAAAATACATATCTTCAGGTTCCCGAACTGCGGGGTTTTGAGAAGTTTTGCGAAGGTAGAAAGGCTGAAGATATGCCACAGTTGACCTCAAGAATCTGCGGTGTCTGTCCAGTTGCGCACCATTATGCATCAACCAAAGCCCTGGATATGGCATTTGGGGTTGAACCAACCCCAGTGGCAAAAAAACTCCGCGAACTAATCTATTGTGGTTATATTATTTATGACCATATCCTCCATTTCTATTTTCTGGCTGGACCTGATTTCATTGTTGGACCAGAAGCACCAAAAGCAAAGAGAAATATCATCGGCGTTATTGAAAAAGTTGGATTGGATTTGGCAAAAGAGGTTATCAAACATCGGGCTTATGGTCAAAAGATGACTGAAATTCTTGGCGGAAAACCGACGCACCCGGTTTGTGGTCTTCCGGGTGGTCAAACCAAACCGCTAGCGGAAGAAGACCGTCAAGCGATGATAGAGATGGCGGTCTCTTGTTACGATTTTGCCCTAAAGACACTGGAAATATTTCATCAACTGGTCTTAGAGAATCCCCAATATATGAGTATGATTAACAATCCAGCATTCTCCTTATCGCTTTATAATATGGGTCTGGTTGATGAGAAAAATCGGCTCAATTTCTATGAGGGGATGGTTCGGGTAACCGACCCCGAAGGTAAAGAATTTGTGAAATTTGCTCCGAAAGATTATTTGAATCACATTGCCGAGATGGTCTTGGAATGGTCTTATGTTAAAGTCCCTTATCTAAGACAAGTTGGCTTTAAAGGACTTATTGATGGGAAGGCAAGTGGCATCTACCGGGTTGGACCGCTCGGGCGACTGAATGCTGCTTGCGGAATGGCAACCCCAAGTGCCCAAGAGGAATACGAACTCTTCTACAAAACTTTTGGCACAAAGCCGGTTCATAATACCTTGGCTTACCATTGGGCAAGGTTAATTGAATTGCTTTATGCTACGGAACGGGTAAAAGAGTTACTTTCCGACCCTGAAATCACCTCTGACGACATCCGGAATATGAACTTTAATTTTACCGGTGAAGGGATAGGAATTGTTGAAGCGGCGCGGGGCACCCTAATCCACCACTATAAATTGACTCCAGACGCCTTGATTGATAAAGTGAATTTAATTGTCGCTACTACTAACAATAATGGAGCAATTAATATGTCAGTTAACAAAGCCGCCTCGGAATTTATCCGCAATGGCAAGATTGCCGAAGGATTATTGAATACCGTAGAAATGTTTTATCGCGCCTATGATCCTTGTATGGCGTGTGCTTCGCACACTGCTTTCACAATTCCCTTGACCATTGAGATATTTGATAAAAAACACAATTTGGTAAAAAAACTACCAACTGCCTGAGGCGGTTAGACACAGATGGGCACAGATTTTTTCGCAGATGAGCGCAGATTAAAAAATAAAAAATTAAAAACCAAAAATAAAAGACACATATTAAAAACTAAAATACTGAACATTTTTAAGTTTTTAGTTTGTGTTTTTTATATTTTATTTTTTATTTTTGATTTTATATTTTTTAACATCTGTGCTTATCTGGGTATTTAAGCCGTAATGCGCACCGCTAAAAAACTGCTTACGATTTTCTTATTAATTCTATCCGATGCCTTGATTTTTTTTCTCGCCTATGTTCTTGCTTATTTTTTGCGTTCAAGCATACTGCCCTTGCTTATTCCTGCACTTGGTCCATTATTACCATTTAAAGTTTTAATTGACCGTTATTATTTGCTCTTCGCCTATCTCATCGTCTTTGCTTATGAAGGACTTTATACCCATCGTTTCACAACCTGGGAAGAGATTAAACACCTCTGGCGCGGTTCGTTAATCGCTACGGGTTTGGTAGTGATTGGGATTTATATTACCCGGTCTTATTCGGTTTCGCGCACGGTCGTGGTCTTGGCTTTTTTTTTAAGTCTAATTCTTTTACCAATTGCCCGAATTTTTTTGAAGCGTTGGCTTTTTCGTATCAAACTTTGGTCAAAAAAGGTTTTAATTATTGGTAGTGATAAAGGTACCGAGACTTTAAAGAAAGAGATTTGTCAGAATCCAAATCTTGGTTACGAACTGCTTGTCGAATCGACCCTTTGCCCGCAACGCGATCCGACTAAGGCTCGGGCTTCTGAAGCAGACGGCAGGCGGATTGAAGCAATTATTGTTTCCGCCCAAGCGATGCCGAAAGATAAAATTGCTGAAGTATTCCGACAAGCGGAAGGTAAAATTGAGGAATTTATGATTGTTCCCGACATCGCCGAAATCCAGAATGTTGGTGTTGAAGTTGTGCAATTAGAAAGTTCGCTTTTAATGAAGTTTCGCTATAATCTCCTCCAACCTTATAATCTATTCTTTAAGCGTGCACTGGAATTGACTGGTGCGATTATCGCAACAATAATTTTTGCGCCCTTTTTTCTACTTTGTGCCCTGGTGATTAAACTCACCTCACCTGGGCCGGTATTGTTCAAACAACCCAGAATCGGTAAGGGACAAAAGTTATTTATCCTGCTTAAATTTCGTTCAATGTATCAGGATGCGGAAGAACGCTTGAATTCTTTACTGAATGAACAAAAAGTGAGCCGTGAAGAATGGAATCGGTTTAGGAAGATTAAAGGCAAAGACCCAAGGGTGACCCCTTTTGGTCGGTTCTTGCGGCGCTTCAGTTTAGATGAATTGCCCCAACTCTTTAATGTTTTAAAGGGTGAGATGAATTTAGTTGGGCCCCGACCTTATCTACCTGATGAACTTGAAAACATTGGTCATTTTATTAATATTATTACCAAGGTCGAGCCGGGAATGACTGGTTTGTGGCAAGTCTCGGGACGGAGTGAACTGTCCTTCCAAGAACGGTTGCTCTTAGATGAATACTATGTAAAAAACTGGTCGCTCTGGATGGATTTTGTGATAATGCTAAGAACTTTCGGTGTCGTATTAAGAGGAAAAGGTGCCTACTAAAGCAGTGGTAACAGTTAAGCTTGAGTAAAAAATGACGAAATTGAACCGCAACGCGCAACGCAAATCCGCCTTAGGCAGACGAGTGAAGCCAGGCAAAGCAAAACTAATACCCCGAATTACAGGAAATGAACTTATTAAATAAATTTTTAGGATGGCTAACCGATTGCAAGCAGTGACTAAAAACACAAAGCAAGCCCGCATCCTGGTTATTCTCGTTTTGTTATTAAATTCGGTATTTGGGCAATGGCAAACTTTTACCAATGCTAATTTCATTAACGATTTGGCAATTATTCAAGACCAATTATATTGTGCCACTAATGGTGGGTTAGCCGTCTTTGCGCTAACGAATCCGCCTAAGGCGGATGAAATATCATTCACAAAAGTATTCACTAATACCGAAGGTTTGCCTTCCAATCATTGCCTTTGTCTCCAACCAGACAAAACCGGTAATCTTTGGATTGGAACTAATGGCGGTGGTTTAGTAATTTACAACCCAAAGGATAATAAATTCTTTTGCTATCCTGACTCCAAAATACCAACCAAGATAAAATCAATTTTTATTTCCTCGGATACGGTGCTTATCGGTAGCGAAAACGGCTTTCGTCTGATTTTAACTAAACAAACCTTTCTCAATCCCGCGGATGACGAAGTATTTATTTTCACCAAAGCCAACCATCCCCAATTAGTCTCGGATAATATCCTCTCCTTTGCTCGGACCGATAGTTTCTTCTGGATTGGCACAAATCGTGGTCTTACCCGTTGTCCCAATAATATTCTTGATACCGCGCATTGGATTTCCTTTGCTCATCCCTTAGGCGATTCAGTTTGTGCAATGATTGTGCCAATACCCGAAACGCTCTTTATTGCTACCGAGCACGGTATTGCTAAATATAATGGCGTCAGTTTTGATACTGTCCTTTTCTTTATAACACCGGTCAATGATTTAGCCTATCGGGATAATAAATTTTATCTCGCTGGCGAAAAAGGTCTTATCCGCTATGATTTCCAAACCATTGACACGATTTGGAATGAACCGACGAAAATTCTTTTGGTTAAGTCAGCTTTATTTTGCGGTATGGGTGGTGGTGGTGATTGGGGGCATGGTCTTCGCATAATTTCGGATACGATTGATACGCTCTGGGCAAACTATTATGCCGATGGCTTGGCGTCAAATAGTATTTTCTCTTGTCTCACTGACCAACAAGGTACGATTTATGCCTGTCATGACCTCTCGGCTTTAAGCCGGTTTAATGATGGGTATTGGTCGGTATTTTATTCGCCCCTTTACAATGCCCGAATTTTAGCCAAAGACTCCCAGGACCGAATTTGGTTAGGACATTTCTCCCATCGCGGCGGACTATCTTATTTTGACCAAAAGACTAACTCATTTGGTCTATTGCAATGGGGCGAATACTCGCCACGCAATATCATAAATGCCTTAGGTATTGACCGTAATGATACAAAATGGGTTTGGAGTGTGCGGAACAATTTTGGGGTGATTGGGGCAATTGATGCGCAAGGCAATGAAACAGAGTTCAATTTTGGACTAATCTCACCACCAGGCCGACCCGGCTCGTATGAGTTTGCCTTTGATTCTCGTAACCGCGTATGGTTAGGGACAACCGAGGGTTTATTGATGCTTGATTACCGAGGCACCCTTTTTAATCCGGCTGACGACACTTGGGTTATCTTCAAGGAGCAATCCGGACTACCGGGCATTGAGGTAGTCTCAGTGGCTTGTGATTTTAAAGACCGGATTTGGGTTGGCACTGCCAATGGTGGTGCGGTATTGGAATCGGGCAAATTTTTGTCCGTAAATCCACCCCTTAGTAGTGATATCAAGAAGGTGCGCGTTGATACTTTCGGCCAAGTTTGGTTTCTAACCAGCCGTGGACTTTGCCGTTACGACCCCCAGACCAAGAATTGGACCAACTACACCCAAGCCAATTGTCCAATCATCCCTAACCCTGACTTAGCCCAAACTAACTTTTACACTGCCTTACACATTGACTCAAAAAATGGATTCATATTGATTGGGACCCAAGCCGGTTTAGCTAAGTTTGAATTAAAAGATACAATAGAACCGACTCTCACCCAAGTTAGGGTTTTCCCCAATCCCTGCATCAAAGGTCTTCATCAAAGCGTCAGTTTTGAAAGTCTACCGTCAAACTCTAAGGTGTTCGTATATACCCTTGCCGGTAAAAAGTTAACCGAATTAAGAGTCAACCCGAATAATCATCGGGCGACTTTTTATTTGGGTGAAACCGCTTCGGGCATTTACCTGGCATTAATCATCACCCCCTTTGGCAATAAAATCGAAAAATTCGCAATTATCCGCTAAGTTGCTTCAATCCGTCATTGGCGGATGCGGTTTGCCTTTAGCCATTGGACTAATAGTTCGTTTAATCGGGATTAATTTTGGTCTGCCTTATGCAACTGGTGCGCGGCCGGACGAACTGGTAATAATTCGTCATACCCTACCCTTTGGCACTGGTGACCTAAACCCCCATTTTTTCCATTATCCAAGTTTTTTCCTTTATTTCTCATTTCTTATTTTCGGTATCTATTTCTTATTTGGACTCTTGCTTGGTCGCTACCATAGTCCGACCGATTTTGCCGCTTCGGTCCTTCTTGACCCATCACCGCTAATTCTTATTATTCGGCTCATCTCGGTTTTCTTTGGCACCCTTACGGTCTATTTCATTTATTTGCTATTCCGAGATAAAGATAAAACAACTGGAATCATCGCCAGTATTCTATTAAGTTCGACTTATCTTGCGGTTCGGGAATCCCACTTTGGCACAACTGACACCGCAATGGTATTTTTCGGACTTTTGGCTTTCCTTTTTGCCTGGCG
>Ga0207433_10005778_pt1 | contig 21830 bp, 25 predicted proteins | sample YelNatPaOPGAMG01_FD_187559 | JGI IMG/M metagenome (GOLD analysis project Ga0207433, IMG submission 187559) | Hot spring thermophilic microbial communities from Obsidian Pool, Yellowstone National Park, USA - OP-RAMG-01 (SPAdes) (version 3) | ecosystem: Environmental > Aquatic > Thermal springs... | reverse complement strand
CTGGACCATGGCCTGGAAGAGGCCCGTTCAGCTACTTGCCACCATGGCAGAGACCTGGATGGCTGTTTGGGCGTGGATGGTGTTGGTGGCTGTGGGGCTACCCGTATAATCCTTGGGTTTGGGCTAGCTTTCCGTGGCTTCCAAGATGGTGGGCATATCCATATTATGGATACCCCTACTGGCTTCCAACGCCTTATATACCATATTGATGAGGTGTGATTAAAATGGCGTGGTATACATGGCCTAGGAGATATCGACGATGGTGGACTTACCCACCTCAATATCCATACGCATATCCATATATGCCATATGCCTATCCGCCAGTGTATCCACCGCTAGTACCGCCTACGCCACAGTCTCTGGAGGATGAGTTAAAAGCTCTAGAGGAATATAAGAAGGAGCTTGAGGATGAAAAGGCTAGTATAGAGCAGGAGATAAGTGATGTGGAGGCAAGAATAAAAGAGTTGAAGGCCATGCTTGAAAGAGGCGGTAGACCGCCAGGACCGTGAAAACTTTGGGTTTACCGATGAAGCGTTTTCAATGCGGTAACTGTGGGCAAATAATAGAGGTTCCTCAAGGAACACCAAAGCCGATTAACTGTCCAAGGTGTGGAGCGCCAGCAATGATGATTCATAGGCTGAACAAGGGTCCGCCTGGAGGGAGAAGAGGCGGTAGAGGCGGAGGGCCTCCATGGCAGCGGACTCCACCATAATTTCCCCTTTTTTAGTTTTTCAAAATTTTATCTAACCATTGGGAGTTGATTTAGAATATGGTAAAGTTGAAGATAGCTGTGCCAACGAAAGCTTATGCAGGTTTAGAGGACGTTGTTTCAGAGGTTTTTGGCAAAGCTAAAACCTTCACCATAGTGGAAGTTGAAAATGGTCAGATTAGAAATGTACATGTAATCGATAATCCCGCAGCATCTTATGAGTATGGTTCTGGTCCCGTGGCCGTGAAAACGCTTACAGACCTTAAAATTGATTATGTGTTGGCTTCAGAACTTGGTCCAGGTGCTTCAGGACTACTTGAGCGCCATCACATTAGAAAGGTTTTAGTGAAACCAAACACAAAAGTTTCAGACGCTGTAAAAGAAATGCTGACAAAATTAAAAGTTTAAGGTTAAAAGAGACTCAAACCAAAAATAAAAATTATTGCACTTCGAGGCACAAGGAGAGGGTATTATAAAGAGGCTGGATTCGTAGCGGTTGAAGCTGGAAAGAAGCTTCCTCTAATTGACATTTAAACTTGGATAGTGCAACCGACAGAGCATTTTCTACATTCTTCAGGGTAAAGAGTACAGACCTCTTTCTTCCGCATCGTGCAGTGGCATGGAACTATTAAACGTATCCCCTTTAAAGCTTCCAGTTTGCTGAAATCGTGGAAGCCGCCAACCACTCCGTAAATATCTCCCAATTTTGAGGCGAAATTCAATATGTTTTCTAAACCCGGATGCGCACAGCCAGTTACAACCGTTAAGCCGTTGCAAGTCTTTACAATTAAGGATTGCTCTTTAATTGACCATCCGAGTACGCCTGTTGTGTAAACGTCTCTACAGATTTCTTCAGCTTTATCAACCTCATGTAGTCTTACATTTGAATGGTCAGCTAGCCACCCTTTGAACCTTTTTGAAAAAGACCTGAGAACGAATACGTCAACTTCACCGCAGTAATCTACTATTTGGATTCCGCCGATATGGTCTCCATGCTCATGAGATAAAACTATCCTTTCAATATCTTTAGGATTTATCATGAATTTCCGAATGTTAAACATTAAAGTAGCTAAATCGCCGCCAGTATCGAAGAGAGTATTCTTATCTTCAACCCAACATGAGAAGCCGAACCCTCCCCTGAAACCATTTAAAGCTTCATTGTCGTAGAGAATCTTCAATTCCATACTGCTTCGCCAGCTCCCTTTACTTTCCTAAATCCCATTATAACTTCTGCGAGAATATAAACTACTCGCAAGGTAATCAATAGTCTGCCCACTATTATCTATTTTCCCAAACCAGTTCTTCGTTTAAGACTTTGAATGGGCAAAATGCTGAGAGATTATTTTGCCGTGTTTAATAGGGTAACTAGATTCAGATGCTGGTGAAAATTCTTGATATTATGGATCTGCGGAATTTTCGCCTCACGTTCTCAATGGGTTCTCCAATAATCTCTATGTTTTCTAATCGGCACGTCCCGAGACCCTTTTTCTCAGCTAAAACTAGGTGTTTAACCTCTGTGGGTGGGATGCCCATAACGGCGGCGCCTACAGCGTCAACGGCTACTGGGTCTGTGCCAGCTATAACCAAATTCATTTCTACTGGGTTTCCGCTCGTTTCATGCCCCTCCCCAGCTACTATTCCGTCGATAACCGTTAAGCTTGGCTTTAATATTGAGGCTAAATCCACAATATTCTCATTTAATCTACCATTATGCATGCTTCCTTTGGATGCTAGGACACCCATCATATTTTTTATCCCAAGCGTAACCGTCGCTAATCTATGAACTTTAAGCTTCGGGACACTTATTATAGTGCTTTCTAGAGCTGTTTTTGCAACCTTAACTTTCTTAAGTGCTAGTGGATTAGGCGGGTGGACTTCAATAAATACGTCACTATTCAAATCAATTAACCTAACATTCCACCTCTCAGCCACCTTATCCACGCCCGCGACCCTAAAGGCTGTGAATGTATCAGCCCACCCGCTCCCTTCCCCGATGACAATGTTATCCTTACCATGCTCTTTGAGAAATTTGACCACACCCTCAATCACCCTACTATCCGTAGTAATCCCTGTCGATGGATGGTCAGCCGTTATATAGTTAGGCTTTATTAAAATCGGTCTTTCAGATGAAAGAACAGTAGTTAAATCAGCCATTATTGCCTCAAGAGCCTTAACTGTAGACTTGATCGGATCTAAACCTCTAACTATTGCAACCCTACTCATCCCTTTAGCTCCTCCTAAGTATTTTCAAGTAAATTCTACTGTTGCCGTATTTTAAAATGTTAAACGCAAACCGATTGAACACGGAGTATGTAACCGCACGATAAGGCAATATTGCACGCCTCTTTAAGTTAGCATATTGCAGATGCGGCGCTGAAAATTAGCTTAAACCTAGAATCTTGGTAGGAACCATCGTCCTTTAAAACGGGGAAGAGGGTTGGTACATGCTTCAGACCTCTACGATCTCGTTTGCATTTATGAATTTCATGTACCATGTTTCAAATTTATTCGGTGATGTTACATGTAGTTCTACTGGAGCCTTCATTTTCTTGTAGACTTCAACGATCATCTCTTTTTTCTTCTCAATCGCCTCTGTAACTGCAAGTATATCTATATCGCTGGCCGCGGTAAACTTTCCCCTGACTACCGAGCCGAAAACGTAAACTTTAACCTGCGGGTCTATCGTCTTCAGTATCCCTTTAACCTCTCGGGCAACCTCCATATAATTTTTTAAGTAGTTGAGAAGTTCTCTCTCATATTCCTTCGACAAGGGGTTTGAACACCTCCAAGACAAACCTATATAGATCCTTAACCTCCTTCTCCTCGAATGCGTATGGCAGGTATCTGACGACGATATAGGCTTCTTCAAGTCTAGCTACGTAATGGAGCTTATCGATATCTTCAACAAGGCTTGCCAATTCAGGCTTATCTTGGCTTAAGATACGTATGAGCGTTCTAAGTGAATGCGACCTAGGATAGCTTCCTCTACCGACTAGAAGCTTATACTTAAGTATTAACTGGCAGTATTGCTCAAGATTGAAAACCGCTAAATCCCACTCGCCTTCGCCTATAAGCCTCTCAGCATTACGTAGGAAACCTTCAGCTCTTCTCTTAATAATATCAGCTTCTTCAAGAGACAAAATTAAACCCCCAACTCAAGTCGATATTTAGCAAATATTTGCTTTGCAGTTTAATTAATTTCTCTGTTTAACTCTCTTTCTTTTATGGATTAGAGGCTTGTTTGTGAGAAGCCTATTAGGCGTGGTGGGCTCCTACTTAGCCTAGATTTTCTTGAGGTTTATGATTTTGAGCTTAGTTTTTTGAATGATGGTAAAGTTGGGCGTCCATTTAAGATTACGGATAGATACGTTGCGCTCATCGCTGTTATCCGCCACATATTCTCCATGCCTCATAGGCGGATCGAGGGCTTCACTAGGGCTTTGAGTAGGCTTATTCCAAGGCTTCCACCAGTAGACTACTCATGGGTTAGGAGGCGTATACTCAGGCTTGATTTAAACCCATGCAGGTCCTCAAGCGCCTATACGAGGAAAACTGTATGACGAGAAACGTGGAAAACTTAGCTGAAGAATTGGTAGCCAAAGCATACATATACAACATGCTGATAACATGCAAAACCAAGGTGAGAACAGGTAGCTAAAACTAAGAAGGGAAATCTATATCAAAAGATAAGCCGCAAAGTTAAAAATATCGAATAATTGAGCCATAATAAGCTTAAAATACATGTTAGCTTTAATGAGGCTGGTGATCTAGAGAATGAATCCTATAAATTATCGAGATAGTAAAATGGCGTGGTGGCGTGAGGCTAGATTTGGCATGTTTATTCATTGGGGTTTGTACGCCATTCCCGCGGGCGTATGGAATGATAGATGTATACCGGGTATAGGCGAATGGATTATGTATAATGCTAGGATACCTGTAAAGGAGTACGAAAAGTTCTCTGAAAAGTTTAACCCAACTAAATTTAATGCAAGAGAATGGGTTCATTTAGCCAAAGAGGCTGGAATGAAATACATGATTATAACGGCTAAACACCATGACGGTTTCTGCATGTTTAATACAAAGTACACAGACTACAATATAGTGAAGGCGACTCCGTTCAAACGGGATCCTCTGAAAGAACTTTCCGAAGCCTGTAAAGAAGAGGGGTTAAAGTTAGGGTTCTATTATTCTCAGACGCTCGATTGGCATCATCCGGATGGGATGGGAAATTTCTGGGACTACGATTTATCTAAACAAAATTTCTTAAAGTATTTTAGAGAGTACGTTAAACCTCAAGTTGAGGAACTTCTTACAAATTATGGTCCAGTAGCGGTCTTATGGTTCGATATAACTACACCCATACCTGAACTTGCACGTGAACTTAGAGACTCCGTTCTCAATCTTTCGCCAAACACTATCATAAGTGGACGCATAGGCGGATACTTAAGTGTGTCAGACAACATGCGTAAAGGTTTAGGGGATTATATTTCGATGGGCGATAATCAGATACCCGATAGAAGAATAGAAGACTATTGGGAGGTTCCAATGACGCTTAACGATACTTGGGGTTATAAGAGCTATGATCATAACTGGAAGTCTCCCGGCAGAGTCATACAAATCCTGGTAGATGTTGTAAGTAAAGGAGGAAACCTTCTTCTAAATGTAGGACCGACCGCGGAGGGTGAAATACCTAAGCCATCTGCAAACATACTTTTAGATGTTGGCAGATGGCTTAAAAATAATGGTGAAAGCATATACGGTGCTGGAGCAGCCCCATTTGATACCCCTGCAAACGCGCCTTACAAATGCACATATAAGCCTGGGAAACTATATGTGCACGTATTCGGATGGCCATGGAATGGACGGCTAAGAATTTTTGAAGTTAAAGATAAAATTGAACCTGAAAGGGCATTCTTCTTAACGGCTCCAAGTGAAAGTCTAAAGTATAATTGGGATGGAAAAGATTTAATAATCCACGTACCTGAAAAACCTCTTGACCCAATCGACACAGTCATAACAATACAACTGAGTAAGTAGCGTAAGTGTTATTTGAGAACATTAATCCAATGCACAGAAAGTTTTTGAAATACCCATAAAAGAAATGAATGCGATCGTCTATAGCTCAGACATGAAACATCTTCCATTAGCTATGAGGTTAGCCTTTGCATTTTTCGGCCAAACAGCAACTCTGCCAATGGCTGTCTCAGCAACATTCCCACCATTCTTAATTATCCTCATAGCCTACAGAGGCCCTCTATAGTATTTTGTTGCTGGACAAGCAAGGCATTTTCTTTGTTCATACCTTGGGCATTTTCCGCAGTTTATTCCGCAAGGTGCAACTTCATCTTCTTTAGTTGCAATTATCTTAATCGGTAGGTATTTTGGAACTGCTGGGGCTTCACCTATTATGGCCTCTGAGCGTCTGATATTCATTTGCGCTCTTGCTGAGCATTCTTGGACTATGGCGTTTAAAGTGTCGGCATCTTCCGCCACCATGATTGTCATTAGATTGTAAGCACCTGTTGTTGTGGTTAAAAACACCATTCTTGGGCATTTAGAAAATATATCCACAAGTTCTCGTAGACGCTTTGGCGTCTCCACCTCAGCGTATACAATGGCAAGTCTGAAACCTAAATACTCAGCGTTAATTCCAGCTGAAACCTTAACCAAGTTTTCGCAAAGTTTGTCTAATCTCTTCTTTACGGCTACATGGGACATTCCAAGTTGTCTGGCTATTGATGATAGAGATGCCCTGCCATCCTCTTGTAAGATGGAAATTATTTTCTTGTCTATACTATCCATTTTGACCCGCTTTTCTAAGTTACATATTGTAACAAAAGATATATATATAAGTGTTTTTATTCTGTAACTTTTGAATCTAAAATAGAGAGGTAATGTAATGTTTGAGAAGATTTTGGTTCCATTAGATGGTTCTGAGTATTCGATAAAAGCACTAAAAGTAGCTTATGGCAAGATGCACTATGCAGAATTAAAGAGAATGTTTGAGTAATGCGGTGAAAAAATGGAAATCTACATGTTAGCAATACTGATTTATGGTGTGAATATTACTGTAGGGTATCTGCTTGACAAATACTTACGGATACCGTGGATGATAACAGCTGTGCTTTTAGGAATGACCCTCTCATCGTTTGGCTTATTTAGCGATGTTATACGAAGTACAGAGTTTCAGGTTTTGTCAAAAATGGGGTTGCTGTTTTTCATTTTCACCATAGGCATTGAGATAGAAGTGGAGCAATTACGGAAGTTAGGCCACTATATTACTGTTGGCTTTGCTTTACTCACGCTAACAGAAGGTTTGCTCTTAGCCATATTCTTCTATTTTGCATATCCAGAGTTTGTGAGCAACTCTTTCATCGTAGCGTTAGTCTGCGGAATCGCCTTTGGCACAATCGGCGAGGTGGTTTTGCTGGCGATTCTGGAGGAATTTGAATTGGTAAAAACGAGGTTTGGACAGTTAGCGCTCGGTATAGGCGTAGCCGATGACATTTTCGAAGTGCTAGCCTTAAGCACCATCGTCATCTTGCCTACAATTACTTCTGTTGGCGTTTCTCAAAGCACAGTATGGAGCGATTTACTAACAACAATACTTATACTATCTGGATTAGTGTTTATCACTTTTCTTTTATCCAAAATAGGCAAATATGCGCAATGTTCCTTAGAAAAAGTCGAGGGGGATTCATTCATTATTCCATTTTTAATTTTCATGGTGCTTTTTTCCTTTGTTTCTTTTGGTTTAACAGGGGCTGAAGGCATGGAGGTTGTCGCAGCAATTTTCAGCGGCATAGCCATAAAGCAAGTCTTGCCAGAAAAGTTTGTTGAGCGGTATAAGAAACTTATTTACTTTGTTACCAATATTTTCCTGGGACCCTTTTTCTTTGTGAGCCTTGGCGGCAAAATGTCTCTAAGCAGTCTTCAAAGCTACCCACTTTTATCACTCACAATAATTGCTATTTCCCTATTTTCCCGCATATCGGCTTCCTACTTCTTATTCAATAAACTTCTGGGGAAACGCCAGTCGATCATCATGGGTATAGGATTAACCACAAAATTCAGCACAAGCGTGGTCAGTGAATATATTCTATTGACGGTGGGTTTGATTGTAGCCCCCCTTTATACGGCCCTCATGGCAGCCTACATTATACTGAAGCCAATTATTATTGTCGTTTTTTCAAGAGGCTTAGCTTCAATCGGAGGTGAAATTAAGTAAATGGCATCGGCAAAAGTTTTGTTAACAGCCGACAGAACCTTGATGAGTAACAAGCAGTTCAGCCTTATGAAAAGCGGGATTAAAGCCGTGGTGAACTATCTAGGGGGAAGATGAAATGCATGAGGCAGATCTGGTTGCAAACACTGTTAAGACATGGTTAGGCAACCCCATATCGAGAAGCTTGTTAAGGTGGGTTTCAAAAAGAACAGAGAAGGGCAGCAAACTGGAGTCTGCTCTAAAGAAATACATAGGTGAACGGGAAAAGTTAAGCTTTCAAGAAAAATTAGCCTATACTGTAGTTAAGTTAGCCCTCGATAAGGGTTTAGAATCCTTCGGCATTTCAAAGGAGCAGCTGGTAGAATCTTTAAGAAATCCTACAGTGAGACGAGGAATCGCAAATGTTCTTGAGGGCATAGGCTACTACGGTGTGCAAAGACCCCAGACAACAGCCGCCCCATTCCTTGTAGTCTGGAACTTTACAAAACAATGCAATTTGAAATGTAAACACTGCTATGAAAATGCTGGACCGAAACCAGCACCCGACGAATTAACGACAGAAGAGGCTAAAAAAAGCCATAGACGATTTTGAAAGCGCTGGCGTAGTGGCCATATCATTCTCAGGCGGAGAACCACTGGCGAGAAAAGACTTCCTTGAAGTAGCCAAGTATGCAGCCGACAAGGAGTTTTATGTTTCCGTTGCATCAAACGGAACATTAATCACTAAAACTGTTGCGCAGAAAATGAGGGAGGCTGGCGTCCAATACGTTGAAATCTCTTTAGACGGATTCGAGGAGACCCACGACGAATTTAGGGGGATGCCTGGCTCTTGGAAAAGAGCTGTAGAAGGTATAAAAAACTATGTTGAAGTTGGTTTGGATACTGGTGTTGCAACAACAGCAACCCACTATAATTTGAAAGAAATACCGAAGCTCGTAGAATTCGTCGAGAATGAGCTACACGTAAAAAGGTTCATAGTGTTCAACTTCATACCCGTAAACCGAGGAAAAGAAATAGCAGATCAAGATCTAACGCCGAAAGAGAGAGAAGAACTCTTGGATTTTCTTTACTCAAAACTCATAGACAGCAATAGAAAACTGGATGTATTTTCAACAGCCCCCCAGTATGCTGTTACCTCGTATAAATTTGCCTTCGGTCCAATGGTCGCAACACACTTCATGAATAGAGATGCCTTAGAAATGCTTAAGGGAAGAACGAAGTCCCTGACGGAGTTCATTGGCAGATGTGGAGCTGGGCGCCTCTACTGCGGCATGGAACCGAACGGGGACATTGTCCCATGCGTCTTCATACCTGTGAAAGTTGGAAACATTCGAGAGCAAAGCTTAGTCAAAATTTGGAGAGAATCAACAGTCTTAAAACAGATAAGGAACAGAGATGTTTTCAAGGGCTGCGGAGAATGCCAATACAAACACATATGCGGAGGATGCAGGGCAAGGGCCTACGCTTACTTCAACGACCTACAAGGTCCGGATCCGGGTTGTAGCTTTAACCAAAAGTACTGGGAGAAAATAGTGAACTCGAGTGAGCAATCAGAGTTTAAAATCGCATCCTTAAAATCTCTACCAGGCGAATATGAACTTTTAAAGGGGGAAGATTAATGTCGAAGCCTTGGCATGCGATGAAGATTGAAGAGGTTTTTCAAGAGTTGAATGTCAGCCGTGATGGCTTGTCTTCACAGGAAGCCCGCGAAAGACTTGCCAAATACGGATATAATGAAATCAGAAAGGTTAAACGTAGAACTGCACTTCACATGTTCTTAGACGAGTTTAAAGACGTATTCATTTTGCTACTGATTGTTGCAACAATCTTTTCAGCAATTGTAGGTTACTATGAGATGCTACAGGGTGAAGAATTCATGGAAGCCTATGCAGACACGATCACCATAAGCGCAATAATCATTTTATGTGCAGTCACGGGCTTTGTCCAAGAATATAGGGCGGAGAAAGCGGTAGAAGCCCTGAAAAGGCTGGCGGCGCCTAAAGCCCGTGTAATACGGGATGGTAAAGAAATTATTATACCAGCTAAGGAGGTGGTTCCTGGAGATATACTTGTCCTAGAAGAGGGAGATTATGTCCCCGCTGATGCACGTCTAATCGAAGTTGTTGAGCTTAAGGCAAATGAGGCCATTTTAACTGGCGAATCCACACCAGTTGATAAGGAGCTCACAGTCTTAAAAGAGGAAACGCCGATTTCTGAAAGACGTAACATGGTTTTCTCCGCAACTCATATAGTTTACGGAAGAGGGAGGGCTGTCGTAACGGCAACCGGAATGAATACTGAATTCGGGAAAATCGCTGAAAGAGTGCAGACGGCTGAGGAGGAGGAAACCCCTTTACAGGAAAAGCTGGATAGGTTTGCGAGCAAAATCGCCAAGGTTGTCGTAGCCGTTTGTGTGCTAATTTTCGCTCTAGAATCCTTTGAAGTGATAATGAAGATGCACTTTGAAGCTGAAGGGTTCATTCAAGCTTTTATGTCATCAATCTCTTTGGCAATTTCAGCTGTTCCAGAGGGGCTACCTGCAATTGTCACTATAGCTCTGGCTCTAGGTGCGAGGGAGCTTGCAAAACAAAATGCCATCGTGAGACGGTTGTCCTCAGCTGAAACCCTCGGCGCAGTGACAGTGATATGCTCAGACAAAACTGGAACTATTACAAAGGGGGAAATGACGGTGCGTCAAATTTACGTTGACGGAAAAATCATCGAAGTAACGGGAACAGGCTATGAACCTAAAGGTGAATTCCACCAGGGCGGAGACACAGTGAAGCCTGAAGGAAGCCTCGAATATCTGCTTAAGATAGGTGCTCTCTGCAACAACGCAAGCTTAAGAAGAAATGACCAAAACAATACATGGGAAATATTTGGCGACCCTACAGAGGGCGCTTTGATCGTGGTAGCAGCAAAGGCTGGATTCGAAAAAGAAACGTTAGAGAAAACATATCCGCGAATTAGCGAAATACCCTTCACATCTGAAAGAAAACGCATGACTACAATCCACAAGGCACCAGATGGTGAAATCTATGCCTTCATGAAAGGTGCACCTGAAATAGTTCTTGAAAAATGTACATATATACTTGAAGGTGGAGAAGAGCGGAAGCTCACCGAGGAGAAGAAGAAAAAGATTTTAGAAGTCAATGAACAGCTAGCCGGGAACGCTCTACGGGTTCTTGCGATGGCTTATAGGCGTTTGCCTCCCTCAACCGAGAAGTATACGGCTGATAGTATTGAAAGGGAAATGGTTTTCGTGGGTTTGCAAGGTATGATAGACCCGCCAAGAGAAGAAGCCATAGAAGCAAACAAGAAATGTCAAAAAGCGGGCATAAAAACCGTCATGATAACTGGCGACCACAAGCTAACCGCTGTAACTGTCGCGAGAGAAGTTGGAATTTACAGGGAAGGCGACATTGTTCTGACGGGCGCCGAATTGGATAAAATGAGCGATGAAGAATTTGAGAAAATAGTTGAGAAAGTAACAGTGTACGCTAGGGTTTCGCCTGAACACAAACTTCGAATAGTCAACGCGTTGAAAAAGAAAGGCCATATCGTAGCAATGACAGGCGACGGTGTTAATGATGCCCCGGCCGTAAAAGCAGCCGATGTGGGAGTTGCTATGGGTATTAGTGGAACAGACGTTACGAAGGAGGCAGCAGACCTTATCTTAACAGACGATAATTTTGCGACAATGGTTAAGGCCGTGGAGCAAGGCAGAGTAATCTATGATAATATCAGGAAGTATGCACGTTATCTAATATCCTGTAACTTCGATGAATTACTTGTGATAGGAGTATTCGCCATCCTCGGTGGAATATTCTCACCTGAGTTGTTTCCGCTTCCACTTCTGCCAGCAATGATATTGTGGATAAACCTGGTGACGGATGGCGCGCCAGCAGTAGCCCTTGCAACAGATCCCCCGGATGAGGGCGTTATGGAGAGGCCGCCGCGCAAACCTGAAGAAGGAATAATGCATGGTATGGGAGCGTTCATAATAACATCTTTCATACTGCAGGCAACAGGGACAATTCTTGTATTCTGCCTAGAGTATTATGTGTGGCCGTCTCATCCATGGATGCTTCCAGACGGAACAATAGATGAAGTCGCAAGACAGCTCACTTATCGGGAGGCCACTACAACGGCTTTTGTGCAAGCAGCACTGTTCGAGCTCTTTGTTGTCTGGAACTGTCGTTCAGAAAAACATAGTGTTTGGAGAATGGGCAGAAAAGCTTTCCAGAACAAGTTCTTCGTTATAGCAGACTTGGCTTCGGTAGCTCTAACCCTTGGAATAACCTATATGCCAATAACGCAACAACTCTTCCATTTAACTGGACTAAGCATAACAGACCTCGCATACGTGATAGGAGTAGCCAGCTGGGGACTCCTCATCTTTCCAGAACTCACTATGGGCAAAAAAGTCTGGAAATGGGTCTAGCTTTTTGAATTTAACTATTTTTCCCCGTTATTTTTGTATGATTGAGCACGGTGCACAAGTGGGCATGGGCTGGATTTTCAAAATCTATTTCACCCACTTTCTTAGTTCGACAGATTACGAGAGCAACGTCTTCTGGCAAGGTTACGATGAAAACGTCGAAGAATGCGTTCTACGGGAAAAGCCCCTTCAACTCCGCATCTTACCTAACTGGCAACTTTCTCATATAGTATTTTTTCCCTTCATACTCAATCTCCACAAGCCTTCCCTGTTGTAAAAGTTCCTCAACGACCCGCCAGTCTGCCCCTGCCTTTTTTAGAAATTCTGTAACCGCTTCTTCACGCATAGGATGGACAGCTGTTATGCTAAGCAAATCTTCCTTAACATTCCCTGTGGAGGTAAATGCGTTTCCTTCATATCCTATAAGGTATTCTACTCTATTACCTCCAAGCTTCTTGGAGAAGACTTGAAAAGCTTCGTTTATAACTTCTTCTTTAGCTGGTTTAACCCACTTTTCAGTTGGAGGCCTAGTCGGTATGGCAATATAAGCCTTGTCCAGTTTAACTAGACCCCTGAGAAAGTTTGCCACCCTTTCTAACTCGTCTCCGTAATTTACACTATCGATTAGCATCGTCTCACTTACAAGAATTCCTTCGAAGCTTTTTGCAAACTGCTTTACGCCATCTAAAATCGTGTCCAATTTTAAGTCTTTATGCGGCCTATTAATACGCCTCCATAAATCAATGCTAACAGCGTCAACCTTCAATGAGACAAAATCCGCAACCAGCAAATCTTCCTTAACCTCTTCTCGCCAAAGTAAAGAAGCGTTTGTTATAACCGCTATGGGAATCCCAATATTCTTTAAAAGCGATATCTCTCTGCCCAGATTAGCATCCAGCGTTGGCTCTCCATCCGGCACAAAAGTAATGTAATCTATCCTTTCCCCCCTTAAGGTTGCCTCATCAATTTTCTTCTTAACCTGCATTAGAATTTGCTCCGGCTTATAGAAGGCTTGCCTATTAATAAGCATGCTACTGGTTCTGCCTAACTGGCAATAAACACATGAGTAGGAGCATGTTTTCGGTGGAATGTTATTTACCCCCAAACTCCTCCCTAAACGCCTCGAGGGAACAGGACCAAAAGCCAATGCTTCCGTATTCTTCAACATATCACCTCAACGATAATTCCCTGCAGAGCCTATCCCACATGGTTGCTATGTCTTTCGCAACGTCGCATTTCGGAGAGTATTCCATTACTGATTTCCCATTAACCATGGCTTCCGTAACCACCGGGTTGAAGGGTATTTTACCAATAACTTCTACACTGTTTTCCTTACAAAACCTAGAGATTTTATTGGTGTTATCCTCATTTATATCATACATATTCACGCATACGAAAGGTCTAACATTGAAATGTCTTAGAAGCTGTATCGCTCTTTCTAAGTCGTGGATTCCCGACATTGTAGGTTCGGTTACAACCAAACCTGCATCTACTCCTGTAACGGAGGCTATGACTGGGCAGCCGATTCCAGGCGGGCCATCAATAATTACGAGGCCAGCCTTCTCCCTTTCAGCCAGTAGTTTAGCATTCTGTCTAACTACGGTGACAAGTTTTCCCGAGTTTGATTCGCCAGGGTTGAGTAAGGCATGAGCCATAAACCCATATTTTATCTTTGAGATGTAAGCATAACCTGAAATTCTTTCAGTTAATGTTACAGCATTTACCGGACAGACTATTGCGCAGACCCCACATCCTTCACAGGAAAAGGGATCCACAGTGAGGTCTTGGGTTATAGCGTCGAATCGGCATTTCTCCCTACAGATGCCGCATTTGATACATTTCGACTCATTAATAACCGCCATTTTTGAGCCTCTAAACTCTCTCGTCTCGAGAATTTCTGGATGCAAAAGCATGTGAAGGTCTGGAGCATCCACATCACAGTCTGCAACCACAGCTTCTCTCGCCAGAACGGCGAAGGCTGCTGTTATGGTCGTTTTACCAGTTCCACCCTTTCCGCTTAAAATCGTTATCTGTTTCAATTGCCCACCAACTCCTTAACATCTTCAAATAATTTCTGGAATTTATCAGTCCACTCCGGCATTTCTAAGCTGAATGGAACTCCTCTAGAATAAAGCTCTGCAATCCTCCTCTGATAGGGAATTTCAAGTAAAATTGGTATGCCTTTCCCTTTACAGTATTCATAAACTTTTTTGTCGCCTATTCCAGCCCGGTTAACCACAACCCCATGGGGAATCTTCATATCCTCTAAAACCTTAACAATTATTTTTAAGTCATGAAGCCCAAACGGTGTTGGTTCGGTTACAAGAATGCAGAAGTCGCTACCCTTGACCGTTTCAATCACAGGACAACTTGTTCCAGGCGGTGCATCTAAAATGACATTCCTACTCTTATCTATACGCCTTTTCACTTCTCTAACTAAGAGACTAGCCATTGGTTCACCGACTTCAAGCTCGCCAAAGATAATCCTTAAACCATCTGTGAAGCCTTCTTTAATAATTCCAATTCTACTTCTCCCTTCACTAATGGCTTTTTTAGGGCATGTTAAGATGCATCCTCCACAGCCATGGCAGAGCTCTGGAAAGAATAAAATTTTCCCTGGAACAGTCAAGATAGCGTTGTATTGGCAGAAGGCCGCACATTTTCCACAATAATCGCATAACTCCTCGTTCACTGATGGAACAAGCCTATAGACTGGTTCTTGGCGGGTTATTTTTGGATTTAAAAGTAAATGGGCGTTTGGTTCTTCAACGTCGCAGTCCAATAATTGGGCATTTTCTATGGAAATGGCCAGATTAACCGCTAATGAAGTTTTGCCCGTCCCACCCTTCCCACTCGCAACAGCCACTATCACAATAACTCCTCCTGTTCATTGCGTGCATAAAACTTTACAGCCTTAGCTGAATAACAGGCTCTAAGCAAAAGTTCTTCTATTTTGACTTATCTGACATGTTTCACCCTAAACGCCAAAGCTACATCTTTATCTGCGACGCGCGTAGCGGCAACCCTCTGTTAACTCTTCAAGCCTATTCTGCCTATATGCTTCAATTACATCTTTAACCGTGTCAGCATTGGCTTTTAAGACGGCTACTCCTGCCTCTTGAAATATGCTCAGCGCCCTAGGACCCATTCCATAGGTGATTACAGCGTTCGGCCTAAACTGTAGAATGCGTTCTGATGGCAGTCCAAATCCGCCGAAGTGCTCACTTTCATTGGGCACCGCTTGAACGCTCAATACATTGCCATCTTCCAACTCAACGATTATGAAGTAGGGGGCTCTGCCGAAATGGCCAGACAATCTAGCGTTAAGCCCATTTCCATCCTCAGCTGGTATGACTATCCTCTCCTTCAACTTTCCACCTTCTCTTGCCTCCTGTAGCATTTTCTCAAGTTTCTTACGCTTTAACTTTTCAAGCTCCTCATCCTCTGAGCCTCCTGCAACTACCATTCCACTCGCCTCCAACCACGTCCTCTGCCAGCTCCCATCCCAAAATGCCCTCCAACAGCTGAAACATCCATCTCTTTAAGCTCTCCCCTCTTATACTTTTCAACGACTTCTCTCACAGTCCCATACGCACCTGTTATGATTTTTATCCCCGCAGCTGATAAAGCCTGAAAAGCATTAGGTCCAACATTTCCAGTTATAACCACTTTAACGCCTTTACTCGCTATGATTCGGACTGCCTGTATTCCAGCACCGCCCATAGCGCCTGAAGCCGTATTTGGAATAGCCTCAAACTGCATAGTTTCCAAATCCACTATGATGAAGTATGGGCATCTACCGAATCTTGGGTCTATGGGCGCATCTAAGCTATTTGCCGTCGAGGAAACGCAAATTTTCATAAACTCTCCTCCTAATTCATCTCAACAATCTTTGCTAATTTATATAATAAATCGTTTAAATAGTTTTTGTTTAGAAAATAAACTAATGAGGGCTACTAGAAACAGAGCCTCCACATGCTTATTGCTGATCTCTCATTCCTGCTAGCAGAGTAGAGGGCTCTAATATTGACGGCTGAAGACTTTACCTGTTGAAGATAAGAATAGTAGTCTTCATAGTGTTACCAGAGAAAACATGAGTAGCAACATTGTTGAAGAAAACTCGAGTTCTTATAGAAAAACTTGATTTTAAAATAAAAGTCTTTATTTCTCAATAAGAAATATCTCGGTTAGGTGCTTTCATGGTTGGTAAAGTTCCACCTAAATTGATGGAGGGGATCGTTTACAAAAATCTTGGTATCATAGACCCGGACGTTCTTGTTGGGCCAGCGATCGGGGAGGATGCTGCAATTATTGATATTAAGGGTGGGAGAGCACTCATAGTACACAATGATGCAATTACCGGTGCAAGTAAGTTTCTCGGCTGGCTTGCAGTTCACATAGTTGCCAATGACATAGCAGTTAGAGGCGTGAAGCCAAGATGGTTTCTAATGTCGCTATTCCTCCCAGAGAAAGGTTCAGATAAACTTTTAGAGGAGATAATGGTTCAAATAAACAAGGCCGCTAATGCTCTGGGGATTATGGTGATTGGTGGTCACACTGAAACCACACCTGGACTTGACAGGCCGATAGTAGGTACAACAGCCATGGGTATTTCTGAAAAGAGTAGAATTGTGACGACTTCGGGTGCGCAGGCTGGAGACTACGTGATTATGACTAAAAATGCAGCTATCGAGGGGACGGCAATACTCTGCACGGACTTCGCTGATATTCTAAGGAGTAAGGGTGTCGGTGAGGATATTCTTAAGAGCGGCTCCGACTTTCTTATGAAAGTTAGCGTTGTGAAAGAGGCGCTTGCATTAGCGGATAAAGGTTTAGTCACAGCTATGCATGACCCAACAGAGGGCGGTATACTTGGAGGTGTCGCAGAGCTAGCCTATGCTTCGCGTAAAACTATTGAGTTTTGGGCGGATAAGGTACCTATTGCTAAGGAAACTAGGCTTGTGACTGAAGCGCTCGGTGTGGATGCATTAAAGCTAATAAGCTCTGGCTCCCTTATTGCCAGCGTGCCACCTAGCAATTTAAATGAAGCAATAAATACTGTGCAGAGTATCGGAGTTGAGGCTGCAGTGATTGGGAGAGTTAAAGAGCATGCGGGCTATTTAGTTGAGGTTATCAAAGGCTCTTCGGCCACCACACTGAACGACGTGTATGTGACTGATGAACTGTTTTATCTATGGAAGAGGCTCGAGTCATCTTATCAATAGATGAAGATGGGAAGGGGGATCGATAACAGTTGGATTTCTTTTACTTCGCAAAGTGTCCTCAAGTAGAATGCAGTGAATGCCCCTATAAAGGGCGTGCGATAGTTTATGGGCCGTTCACGTCTAGAAGGAGAGGCCTCTCCTTAGGAGTAAACCTGTATCCCACGGCTAAAGTTTGCAGTTTCAATTGTGTGTACTGCTTTAGGGGGGCTACTGAACTTAAGACCATTGAATTCACGGACTTAGGCGTCCCAACATCAGCAATACTTAAAAGGTCTCTTAATGAGGCTATTTCTCAGATAAGAGATTTTAAGAGCATAGATTTTTCTGGAAATGGAGAGCCAACATTACATCCGAAGTTGAGTGAATTCGTTAAAACTGTTAAGGATTTTGCGGAGAATAATTGTGGTGATGTAAGCGTCGGCCTATTCACAAACTCTTCCATGCTCTTTAATGAGCACGTGCTAATCGCAATCTCACCCTTAGACCATGTTGAGGCAAAAATAGATGCCATTGATGAGCTGAAATTCAATGCAATTAACATGCCTGAAGAATCCCTAACTTTACGCAAAATTCTCGACGGCCTTAAAAATCTTCGCAGATCATTCGACGGAGAAATCGCGATACAAGTTATGCTACTGCGCTTAGGCTCATTCAGTAACGCTGAGGAATCTGATGCTGAAGCCCTAGCTGAAGCATTGAAAAGTATAGAGCCTGACCACGTACATCTTCACACAGTTTATAGGAATCCAAGATTAACTACTGTAAAACCGATACCCAAAGAAGAGATCGAACGCTTCGCATCGATTTTAATAAGAGAGGGGTTTAAAACGGAGATATACACTTAGCAAATTTTTAAATACGGCGTGTAACACGCCTACGTTGGAGAGCGGACGTGAAAAATCTTGTTCAAATTTGAGAGAAAACAGGAAGTTTTCGACATCGGAGGGATAAAAGTCGGCGGACAACCAGGAGAATTACCCACGGTTTTAATCGGAAGCATTTTTCATGAGGGACATAAGATAGTTAAAGACCGCCTTTCCGGAGTCTTTGATAAGGCGAAGGCTGAGAGATTAATAAATATCCAAGAGGAGATGTCCGATAAAACCGGAGTTCCATGCATGCTTGATGTAGTGGGGGAGAATTCTAAAGCCCTAATAAAATATATTGAATTCGTAGCAAACACTACCGATAGCCCCTTCCTAATAAATGGACCTAGTGCATCTGTTAGGGTTGAAGCGGCAAATTACGTAAGGGAAGTTGGACTTCAGGAGAAGGCGGTCTACAACTCCATAAATTATACATTAAATGAGTGGGAGATTGAAGCGATTAAAGAGACAAAGGTAAAGGCTGCAATTATTCAAGCATTCAATCCCAGAAATCCATACCCAGATGGTATGATTCAGATTCTTAGGGGGACTGCTGGAAAAGAAGGGTTAATTGCTGAAGCTTTAAGAGCTGGAATAGAAAAACCTTTAATCCTTATACCGGTATTGGACGTTCCAAGTATAGGTTTCGCAGCTCATGGAATCTATTTAGCTAAGGAAAATCTCGGCTTACCGACTGGATCAGTGCCGATAGGCGTTGTGGGGAAGTGGAGTAGAACTAAAGGTTTAGGAGAAGACGTAAAGATTGCATGTAGAGGGGGAGCATTAGCCCTCATTCAAACAATGGGAGCAAACTTCATTATTTATGGCTCTATCGCAAAAGCTAGACACATCTTTCCTGCATGTGCAATGATCGACGCAATAATAGCATACCGGGCAAGAACCTTAGGAATAAAACCGCTAGTTAAAAATCACCCATTTTACAAGGTATTCTAAAATTTGAGCTACCGATACGATATAAAAGAGCTTAAATGTATGGTGATGCCCAAACCTAAAGCCTGTTGGAAAATCTGTTGCTGAAACCAGCGATCTCCAGTCTATGTCTAAACTTCAATATGTAAAGTGTTCACTTTCATTTGATGTTACTTGAATGTTCTATACGCTTCCATCTTCCTTTGATTCGACGATTACAGAGTATGGAGTTCTTCCAAAAATATTCCAATAATCTTACGTTAAGTTCATTCCCATCATTAGTCAGTATAGCCATTCTTTCCTTTCATCCTCTTTACCCTTTCCCAATACTTTATTCATTTTCTCAAGCTTTCTCATTTTTTGCTTGAGAGTTTTGAGCCGTCTTATGCTCTAGGAACTGCTCAATTTTCTGAACTATTTCCATGAATACTTTCGACGCCTGTGAATCCTTATGCTCAGCGATAAAGGGCACACCTTTATCGGAATCTTCACATATCTTCTGGTCTATCGGTATGCTTCCTAGAAAAGGTATACCCATCTCCTCAGCTATCCGTCTTCCACCGCCAGACTGAAATATGTCGATCCTCGCCCCGCAGTTTGGACATATAAAACCGCTCATATTCTCAATCACACCTATGATTTGCAACCCGAGTTTTTTAGCAAACATAACAGCTTTTTTAACGACTATCTGGGAAACTTCTGATGGAATTGTAACGATGATGACGCCATCCATCTCCGGCAATAGTTGCGCTACACTTAAAGGTTCATCTCCAGTTCCAGGAGGCAAATCTATTAACAGTAGATCAAGTTCACCCCAGACAACATCCGATAAGAACTGGCGTATAGCGGTCATCTTTAACGGTCCACGCCAAATGACAGGAGTAGTATCATCTGGCAGGAGAAAGCCTATTGAAACGACCTTGATATTAAATGGGCCTACAGCTGGAAAAACACCAGGTGGACCAGCCTCAAGCCTCTGACCAGTCAGCCCAAGCATCTTAGGGATGCTTGGACCATGGATGTCAGCGTCTAAAATACCGACCCTATAACCGTGCAGTGCAAATGCTATCGCAAGGTTTACGGTTACAGTGCTTTTGCCAACACCACCCTTACCGCTTATAACGGCAACTTTATGCTTAATCTTCCCCATTCTGAATTTCAACATCTGCTCCTCGACCCCTCTTCTCTCATCTGTAGCTTCTGGTTCGCTACTCATGTAACTCACAACCTATGACATAAAGTTTAATATATAAATCCTTTAAATATTTTTTGTTTAGAAAATAAACTGAGGTGAAAGTGTTGGACGAAATTGATAAGAGGATAATTTCAGAGCTTCAAATAGATGGCAGGTTAACGTTAGAAAGACTTGCCAAAAGCACCGGGTATACGAGCATGGGTGTTAAGAAGAGGCTTCAGAAGTTGATTGAGCAAAATGCTATTAAAGTCTCAGCGTTACTGAATCCGTTCTACTTTAAGCTTTTCCCAGCTATTGTTCTGCTTGAAATGGAAAGTGCTAAGGCAATACAAAATCTTCTTGAAAGGTTTAAGAACTGCCCTAGAGTTGTTCAAATATTTAAAACCTTAGGAGGGTATAATCTAATAGCCATCGTTATCGCTGAAGACCATAATACCCTTGAGAGCATATCTATAGAGAAGTGCTCCATTAGAAGTGGAGCTGGCATAAGAAGGTCAGAGTTCTATCCTGTAAGCGATATATATTTCTCATGCTTCCTCCCAATAAGGGAATACCTCGCCAGTAAGATTGAAGAGACCGCCCCCTGCGGCGTTGAATGTAAACCGTGCACTAGATACGTAAATGGGAAATGTGTCGGATGCCCAGCAACAGTCGACTACAGAGGGATGCTTTAAAGAGACCGGGGGATTATAATGGAGAAGAACAATCTTTTCCCCAAAATTAAGGATGCGGAAAAAGTAGAGATAATTAGTCTTGTAGATAATTCCGTAGATTTCCTATCAACCTCCCCCAGAGAAGAGGTTAAAGTATTCAGAGAATGGGCGAAGGGGGACTTTCACCACCCAATAGCTGAACATGGTTTCTCAATGCTCATACGTGCCTTTAATGGAGATAAACTCCATAGTGTGTTATTTGATACTGGAAGTAGCCCACGCGGCGTAATAATAAATGCTAGGAGGATGGGGATAGATCTAGCTGAAGTTGAATGTATAGTTCTCTCACATGGACATTACGACCACTTCACCGGATTACCAGCCGTTGCTAGAGTCATAGGTAAGAGCGACATGCCAATAATAGTCCACAGAGACATGTTTAATAAACGGGGAACCATCGGCTCAGATGGAACTATAAGGAAATACCCAATTTTCCCATCAGAAGAAAAAGTGAAGCCCGCGAGGTATGTTGAGGTAAAACAGCCATATCTCATAGCTGACGGCCTAATACTCGTTACAGGTGAAA
>Ga0207433_10005777_pt1 | contig 21832 bp, 15 predicted proteins | sample YelNatPaOPGAMG01_FD_187559 | JGI IMG/M metagenome (GOLD analysis project Ga0207433, IMG submission 187559) | Hot spring thermophilic microbial communities from Obsidian Pool, Yellowstone National Park, USA - OP-RAMG-01 (SPAdes) (version 3) | ecosystem: Environmental > Aquatic > Thermal springs... | reverse complement strand
TATAACAATATTTATCCTATTGACTTACCAAAGATGTAAAATATGGAATAATAGTATAACATTATGGACCGATGTATTAAAAAAATATTCAATATATCCTGATGTCGCAGGATTAGCTTATACTAACCGTGGAATAGCGTATGCTAAAAAAGAAGAGTTCTATAAATCTATCTCTGACCTGAATAATGCAGTTAATATTGATGCTACAAAAAGTGCTTATGCTAATCGCGGAATTGCGTATGCTAAAATAGGTGATTATGATAAAGCTATTTCTGACTATACAATAGCAATAAAATTAGACAGAAACTATATTGATGCATATTATAATCGCGGAATTGCATATGATTACAAGTGTGAATACGATAAAGCGATAGATGATTTTAATTATGTGATAAAACTCAATCCTGGATATGCAAAAGCGTATAATAAACGTGGATATACATATTTAAAAAAACACGAATATAAAAAAGCATTAGATGATTTTTCTCAGGCAATAAAAATTGTCCCTGATTATGCAGAAGCATATAACGGACTCGGAAATGTCTATTTTATGGAAAAGCAATATGATAAATCCATATTAAATTATAATAAAGCGATAGAAATAATACCCAATTTTGTTCACGCTATATATAATCGTGGTATAACTTATTATAGTAAGGGAGAATATATAAAAGCACTGACGGATATACAAAAAGCTAAAAGTTTAGGATACAAAATTGATAATTCATTATTAGAACAAATTCAGCGGATGATAAAACAGCACTAATTATAATTTTTAGAGAAAATGGAAAAAATATCAATTATTATACCAGCGTATAACGAAGAAAATAGGATTATTAATACTCTTGAAAAAATTACTGAATATGTCAGTAAAAGATTCATTTACGAAATAATTGTTGTTGATGATGGCAGTAAAGATAGAACAGTTGAAAAAATAAAAAATTATATTAAAACAAATAGTAATATTAAACTAATTGTCAATAACAAAAATATGGGAAAAGGATATTCAGTGAAAACAGGTGTTATTTCAGCAAAATATCCGTATATATTGTTTTCTGATGCTGACCTGTCAACACCTATTGAAGAATTAGAAAAATTATTAAATACAATGATAACAGAGAACTATGATATTGTTATCGCATCAAGAAGTGTTAAAGGGTCTGATATAAAAATACCGCAACCTATACATCGTATTCTTATGGGTAAATTGTTCGCAATATTAACCAAGACAATATTAGGATTACATTTCAATGATACTCAATGTGGATTTAAATTATTTAAAAATAATGTTGCAAAAAAAATCTTTATATTACAAACAATAAACAGGTTCGCTTTTGATATCGAAATTTTATATATAGCAAAGAAAAAACAGTATAGAGTTATTGATATACCAGTTGTGTGGTCCAATAACAAGGAAAGTAAAGTTAATATTTTTTTCGACCCGATAGAAATGTTTCTGTGTTTATTTAAAATAAAAATTAATTATCTAACAGGCAAATATTCAAAATCAGGTTAATTTTAACTTATACTTTATTTATGCTATAATCTTACTACTTTGTCATTTTCTTCAAGTTTTTTGCCACTCGTTATCTCTTTAATAATGTCATCAACGGATTTCCAAGCAGTTGTATATCCATATACTCTTGAAGTAATACTTGATAATTCTTTCCCATATTTCTCAGCCATGAATATTGATAATCTATTTGTGATACGTTTCGTTATTTCTTCTGCTGTAGTTTTATTAGCATGTAAAACAATAGCAAAAAGTTCTCCTTCTTTGATATATCCTACAACATCTGTTTTTCTGATACTATCATTTAATACATCAATTATTTCGTCCTGGATACTGAGTAGTTTCCTTCTACTGTATCTATTCTTTAAAACTTCATAATTATCAAAATTTAAAATAACAATCGAAAATGTTGTATTGTATCTCTGTGCATTATAAAATGATTCACTTAATTCAGTATAAAAATGGCGCTCATTATAGATTGCACGGTAATCAATACTGGTTATTTTATCAAGATAAAAATTGTACCATTTTGTCCAGAATATTTCCAGTGGTGCACCGAAAGTAAATGATAGAAAAAATACTGTTATTACTATAATTATCCAGAATTGGTAGTTTATATCTTCAAATCGTAAAGAACTTAAAATAGATGTTCTGAAATTAGTATTCTGGATAATTGAAATACTCAATTCTGTCATAATAATGAAAAAAATTGCTAATGTAAAAATTATATAAACTAATGGGATAATTGTTGAATGTGTATATTCATATTTTCTCAGTTTGCTCGCTATTATTCCTATAATACCAAGAACGATTGTATATGATAAACTTTTTCCGATGATCTGTAAAACAGAAGTTGCTGAAACAATATTTAATAAAACAACTACAAATGTAGTAATCAAAATTATATTTAAACTGGATAAGAACCCTGATAACATCAATTCTTTATCAGATGAATTTGTTGCAATAATTTCTATTTTTTCTAATTGCGATATTTTCTGTTTCATATTGATGCCCCCAAAGATAGTTTATGTATAAATACAAACTTTATTTTTACCTGACTTCTTTGCTAAATATAATCCTTTATCAGCTATATCTGTTAATGACTCAGGCCGCTTCACATCTTCAGGATAATTAGAAACACCTAAACTGATTGTGATTTTTTGGTTAATGGTATTATCTGCTGACGAAAAAGTATGTTCTTCAACAAGTTTGCGGATTTTTTCAGCAGTAATAAACGCCTCCTTTTTATTTATACCAGGTAATAATATTACAAACTCTTCTCCACCATATCTTGCAAATGTGGCTATCTCATCTAAGTTATTGTTTATTAACTTTGTTATATTTTGCAATAATCTGTCTCCTTCAGCATGTCCATAAGTATCATTATACTGTTTAAAGTTATCAATGTCAATAAATATTAAACTCAAGTTACTGTTATCTTTAACTGATTTCTCAAATTCTTTTATTAGTGTCTCCTGAAAATATCTGTGATTATATATATCAGTTAAACCATCTTTTATTGCTAAATTCTCAATTTTTTCATGCATCTTCGCATCTTCTATTGCTAATCCTGATTGATTAGCATAAACTTTTAATGCTTCCATTGTATCTTCCTCAATTTTAGTATTATCTTTATAGTTATCAACAAGTATCACTCCAACACAATCATTCTTAACAATAATGGGGACTAAACCGAACTCTTTCAGATTTAAACTTGTTACCAGTGATTGTTCACAATAATAATTATTAGGTGCATCTGTAATAATATATGCCTGTTTCTCTATAATGCTACGTGCGAGTATACTTTTTTCTTTATCTAAAACAGTAGTATATGTAAAACCCGTAATTTTACCTTCTTTCGTATATCCAGCACAATATTTAATCATTTGTTTATGGTCCGATGTTACAATGAAAATTAATGCACGATTGAATTTCAATCCGTCAATAAGATTCCTTAAAATTAGAGTCAATACTTCTTCTAATTTTGTTGTTCCGCGTAATACTTCTGTAAGGTTATTGATATACGATATCTGTTTATTGAGTGTCTCTATTCTTTTTATATGTTCACTTTTCCTATAAGCATCAACCGTATAGTAAATAACAAGTCCTGTGAACATAATAAGCGAAAAGTTTTTTAAAATCTGGTCACCTATTATAAACAGACATAAACATGTAATCCAGCCGATAAATAATATTAATGCTGATATCTTTTTCTCATTCATTCCTATAAAATATATCGTTTGAGTTTATACTTTGATAAAATTATACCAATTACTGAAATAAAATGCAATATAATATTTTAAAAGATATTTTTATTGTTGATAAAAGGAATTATATTTGTTAAAATTATAAATAGTGATATGGATAAAAATAGGGTTCTTATTGTTTCAATATCCTTTATTTTAATTGTTACCATTATAGCATATTTTCCGTCATTAAAAAATGAGTTTACTAACTGGGATGATAACAAATATGTTATTGAAAATACACTTATCAGGGACCTATCATTTAATGGAATAAAAAATATATTTTTAACACATTACTGTGGTAACTATCATCCACTTACACTTATAACATATTCATTAGAATACCACTTTTTTAAACTTAATCCAACTGTTTACCATATAACAAACTTACTAATTCATTTATTTAACTGTATACTGGTGTTTTGGATGATTTATTTGCTGACTGATAGTGTTTTAATAGCGTCTATAACATCAATATTATTCGGTGTTCATCCTCTACATGTCGAATCAGTTGCATGGGTTTCTGAACGGAAAGATGTTCTTTCAACCATGTTTTTTATCGGAAGTATTATCTGTTATATCTATTATTACAAAACAGTTATTTTGAAGACATCTAAAAATTCAACAGTTTTATATATAACTACCCTATTCCTGTTCGTGTTCTCTCTTTTATCAAAAGCAATGGGTGTAACATTACCTGTTATCTTGCTATTGATTGATTATTATTTCGGAAGACAGTTCACTAAAAAGACAATTATTGAGAAAGTTCCATTTTTTGTTTTATCATTTATATTCGGTATCGTTGCTATTTACACACAGAAATTATCAGGTAGTGTAAGAGAAAATCCGTCTGCTATAATAAATATATTTATTGCAACACATGGACTATTGTTTTATATTGTCAAAATGTTGCTACCTTTTAACCTGAGATGTCTGTATGTATATCCAACTAATATAATAAGTAAGTTACCAATTAGATTCCTTATTTCACCATTACTCGTAATTTTACTGGCTGTTATTGTTTTTTATTCACGAAAATATACTAAAAAGATAGTATTCGGAACACTGTTCTATTTTATAACAATATTACCTGTATTACAGTTGTTTCCTGTAGGTAAAGCTATTGCTGCTGATAGATATTCCTATATACCTTTAATCGGAATATTTTATATCTTAGGTGAATGGCTTAATTATTTATTTATTAAGAAAACAGAAAAAGAAAAGATAATAAAATACATTTTAATATCTGTTTTATTGCTAATTCTCTCTGGTCTCATTATTATAACACAAAGAATGTGTTATGTATGGAAAAATGGTATAACTCTTTGGGATAATTTAATTAAAATTGATAAAAATTATGCTTTCGGCTATAGTAGTCGCGGTAACGCTTATGGTCGTAAAGGTGAATATGAAAACGCTATTAAAGATTATACAAAAGCAATAGAACTTAACCCAAATTTAGCCGACTCATATTATGGCAGAGGATTAGCATATAATAATACACAACAGTATGATAAATCTATACCTGATTTTATTCAAGCAATTAAACTTGACCCAATTTCAGTAAAAGCATATCTTAATTTAGGACTGGCTTATTGTGGTAAAAAGGATATTGATAAAGCGCTGTTTTATTTGAATGAAGCAATCAAAATTGACCCGAATTATGCTGAAGCATATTATAATCTCGGGTTGATTTATGCTAATAAAAACGATTATGATAAAGCATTATCAGAATATAATTCTGCTATTAGAGTTAATCCAAAGTTTACTGATGCTTATCTGAATCGTGGGTTCGTATACGGTATGAAAGGTGATTATGACAACGCTATCTCTGATTTTAATAATGTTATAAAACTGGATCCGAAATATGCTAAAGCATATTGTAATCGTGGGAACGCATATTATATGAAAAAAGAATATGATAAAGCAATAATGGACTATAAAAAATCAATAGAATTAGACCCGAAATATATAGACGCATATATGAATTTAGGTGCTGTCTATTTCAATAAAGGAGAATATGATAAAGCAATAATAGAATACACACATGTGATAGAGATAGACCCGAAATATGCTAAAGCATATTTTAACAGAGGAGATACATATTTAAGGAAAAAGGAATATGATAAAGCGTTACAGGACTTCAATTTATTAGAGAATTCTGGTTATAAAATTGATAATAAACTAATGGAATTCCTGAGAAAAAATGTAAAAAAATGAAACAGCAGAAAAAATTTATTAAATCAGAGCCAGTGATACAGAAAAATAATAAACAGATATTAATTTGTATCTGGATAATAATCACTATAACTTTTATTATATTCTCTCCAACATTGAATAACGATTTTGTTAACTTTGATGATGATAAACTTGTGTATGAAAACCTGAAAATAAGGAGTTTATCAGCCCAGAATATTAAAAATATATTCAGTTCTATTCATGTTAACCTATATCATCCACTTGTTATCTTATCATATGCTGTTGAATATAAGTTTTTTAAACTCAATCCACATATATATCACACAGTAAACCTTTTATTACACATACTTAATTGTATACTTGTAGTATGGCTTTTATATTTAATCAGTAAAAATGTTTTTATATCATTTATAGTCGGATTACTCTTTGGTATCCATCCATTACATGTTGAGTCAGTAGCATGGATTTCTGAACGGAAAGATGTCCTGTATACTTTCTTCTTTCTTTGCTCAATCATTGTCTACTTATATAGTAAAAAATCGTTCTCATTAAATTTATATCTATTGTCTCTATTTCTGTTCCTACTTTCACTGTTATCTAAACCTATGGCTGTAACTTTACCACTTGCGCTAATTTTAATTGAATATTTTTTCTTTGAAAATAAGTGGAAAAATATAATTAAAACTAAAATTCCATTCTTTATTTTATCATCAATTTTCATTATTATAACAATAATACTGAACCTTAAAACAGGAAACATCAGACAAGGAATATCAGAACAAAGAACATACAATTTTCTTAATCCGACCTATGCGCTTGTGTTCTATATCTATAAAACAATTATTCCTGTTAACTTATCATGTCTGTATCCGCATCCAATAAATTTAGGTGATATATCAGAAATAATATTTTTTCTATCACCAATAATTATTTTATGTATTGTAATATTAATAATTTATTCACGAAAATATACAAACAAGATATTATTTGGAACTACTTTTTTCTTTGTTACAATATTACCCATATTACAATTTATACCTGTTGGTAAAATGATTGTTTCTGACCGTAATATGTATATACCGTCAATAGGTCTATTTTATATTTTTGCTGAAGGACTATATTTTTGTTTTATGAACAATAAAATACATAAGTTAATTAAATCAACTACTATTATAACAGCATTATTAATATCCATTATTTTTTCTGTTATAACATACAATAGATGCACTGTATGGAAAAATAGTTTAAATTTATGGACAGATGTTATAGAAAAATATCCAGATATATCATCTGTTGCATATCATAATCGTGGTATCGTATACACTGATAACAAAGAATATGAAAAAGCATTAAATGATTTTAATTGTGCAATTAATATAGATAATAAATATGCTAAAGCATACCATAGTAGAGGATTACTTTATGCTGATATGAAACAATATGAGAAAGCAATTGACGATTACAATGAAGCAATAAAACTGAAACCTAATTTTGCTAAAGCATACTGTAATCGTGGGAACGCTTATGCTGATATTAAACAATACGAGAAAGCAATTTCTGATTATACTGAAGCAATAAGAATAGAACCAGGGTTTATTGAAGCATATTTCAATCGCGGTCTTGTCTATATTGACCAAAAACAGTATGAGAAAGCAATTGATGATTTCAGTAAGATAATTGCAATTAATCCGTTGTTCTCAAAAGGATATTATAAACGCGGTGATGTTTATGCTATGAGAGGCGAATATGATAAAGCGATAAATGATTTTACTCAAGCAATAAGAATTGACCCTCAATATTGGGATGCAATATATGCACGTGCTGTTGCTTATTATATGAAAAAAGAATACAACAAATCCTGGCAGGATGTTTATCTATTACAAAAACACAATTATAATATTAACCCCAAATTTATTAATCTATTGCAGAACATAAATAGATGAAAAACAAAAATAGTTTTTACATCTGTCTTATACTGGTTATTACTGGTATAATTTATTTACCGTCAATAAATAATGAATTTACTAATTTTGATGACAAGGTATTGGTTGTAGAAAATACTAAAATTACTGAATTATCGTGGAAAAATGTATTAAATATTTTTACTTCATTACAAGAGAATCTATATCATCCACTTGTTTTTCTATCTTATTCTATTGAATATAAATATTTTAAACTTAATCCAAAAATTTATCATATAACAAACCTCGGTTTGCATTTATTCAATTGTATACTTGTCTACTGGATGTTATTATTAATAAGCAAAAATAAATTTGTTACATTTTTAACTTCATTACTGTTCGGAATACATCCACTGCATGTTGAGTCAGTTGCCTGGATTTCAGAACGGAAAGATGTTCTGTATTCATTTTTCTTTTTAGCATCAATTATAAGTTATATCTATTATACAACGAAAAAACAGAAAATATTTTATACAATATCATTACTTCTTTTTATTCTATCATTGTTATCAAAACCGATGGCAGTAACGCTACCATTTGTTTTATTATTATATGACTATTTTATTGAAAAAAAATTTAATTCAGTAACTGTAATCAAGAAACTACCGTTCTTCATATTATCATTTATTTTCGGTATTATAACAATTATAGCACAAAAATCAGCAGGAAATATCAGGCAAGAACAATCATTCACATTTATTGGTAATATTCTTAATGCATGTTATGGAATTATTTTCTATTTACAGAAAATGTTTTTACCACTCAAACTTTCTTGTATTTATCCGTTCACAACAGGAAAATATAAACTGTCATCATCTATACTTATAATTTCATTTATTTTGGTTATAATTTTATTAGCGATATTAATATATAATATTCATAAAAGAAAAAACAGCAAATTTCTATTCGGAACATTATTTTTTCTTATAACGATACTACCAGTACTTAATATTATTCCTGTTGGTAGAGGTATCCCTGCTGACAGATATACTTATATACCTTTAATAGGATTATTTTACCTGATTAGTGAACTGTTATATTATCTATACTATAAAGAAAAAAAACTGAGATTAATTATCATTCCAGGTTTGGTAATTGTAATAATGGTTCTGGCATATCTTACACACGAAAGGTGTAATGTATGGAAAGATAGTATTGCTCTATGGTCAGATGTAATAAATAAATATCCTGAGTATGCTATGGCATATAACAGTCGTGGAATAGAATACGCTAATAGAAACGAACTGGAAAAATCTATATCTGATTATAATAAAGCGATAGCGATTGATCCTGGGTATGCTGAAGCATTTAATCACCGTGGAATAGTTTATTTTATGAAAGGAGAATACGAGAAAGCATTGAATGATTATCAACATGCAATTCTACTTGACCGAAGATTAGCAATAGCATACAGTAATCTCGGGAACCTGTATATGTTCAAAGGTGATTTTGATAACGCTATTATTAATTATAATAAAGCGATAGAACTTAATCCTGAATATGCAGATGCATATTTTAATCGTGGGAACGCATACGGATATAAAAAGCAGTATGATAATGCTATATCTGATTATAATAAAGCAATAGAATTAAAACCCAATTTTATTGCTGCGTATAATAATCGTGGTGTAATATATTTTATGATGAATGACTACAACAGAGCATGGCAAGAAATAATGAAAATAAGGGCATTAGGAGCAGAACCGGAACCCGGTTTTTTAAATGACCTTGAAACCGTTACAAGAAAATAAAAATGAGTATTATAAAAAATAACAGAAAATTTCTATTATCACTATTTATAATATCAGGTATTACATTTACAGTTTTTTCACCGTCACTCAATAACGGGTTTGTTAACTGGGATGATAACATCTATGTAACAGAAAACCCTATAATAAGAAATTTATCAATACAGACAATCCGGACCATCTTTACTAATTTTTATTCCGCTAATTATCATCCGTTAACACTTCTTTCATATACAATTGAATACAGTATTTTCAAATTAGACCCGCGTGGTTATCATAGAACTAATTTAATACTGCATTTACTGAACACATTTTTAGTATATTGGATGATATATTTAATAAGTAATAGCAATATCTGTTCTATGATAGTGGCACTATTATTCGGGATACATCCACTGCATGTAGAATCTGTTGTATGGATTGCAGAACGAAAAGATGTTCTGTATTCATTTTTCTTTTTAGGGTCAATTATAAGTTATATCTATTTTATTAATAGTAAAACAAAAGGTATTGTTCCCAAAATCTCAGTTACAAATTTTTATATTATATCGTTTATTCTTTTTCTTTTATCACTGTTATCAAAACCGATGGCTATTACATTACCATTAGTACTGTTTCTTATTGACTATCTGATGGATAGAAAATTCGGTCTACGACTTATATTAGAAAAAATACCACTAATACTGTTATCAGTTATATTCGGAATAATATCTATTTATGCACAGAAATCATTCCATGCTTTCAAATTAGAATATTCGTTAAAGATATTGGATAACTTATTTAATGCTATTTATGGAATAGTATTTTATCTAATTAAGATTATTGTTCCTGATAAATTATCATGTATTTATCCTGCTCCTGCTAAAATGCACGGTTTATACAGTTATATTTTTAAATCAGCGCCTTTTATTCTTATTATACTCATTTTAATAATTATGTGGTTATCAAAATATAAGAAAATATTTTGGGGGATAATTTTTTTTATTGTTACTGTATTACCTGTATTACAGTTAATTCCGATAGGACAAGCTGTTCCTGCTGATAGATACATGTATATACCAGCAATAGGACTATTTTACATATTCGCAAATATTTTTAATATCATCTATCAGAAACGAAACAAGCATATAAAACCAATATTAATCATCTTAATTTTTTTAATTATATCAACTTTTTCTTATTTGTCTTTTAAACGTTGTTATGTATGGAAAGACAGTATAACTTTATGGAATGATGTCTTGAGTAAATATCCAAATGTATCAACAGCATACCTTAATCGTGGATTAGCCTACGGTGATAACGGAGATTACGATAAAGCAGTTGAAGATTATAAAAAAGCGATTATTTATGATGCTATGTCTGCTGATGCTTATAATAATTTAGGTAATATCTATTTTTTCAGAAATGAATTAGATTTAGCATTAATAAATTATAATAAGGCAATAGATATTTTTTTGAAGACAGGTGTTCCTAATATAGAACTGGCTAAAGTTTATAATAATCGTGGTAATATTTATGCACGAAAAAATCTGTTTGATAACTCAATAGCAGATTTTAATCATGCTATTGAACTTAATCAGTATTACAGTGACGCCTATTTTAACCGTGCTAATGTTTATTATAAACTAAAAAAATTCTATAATGCAATTTCTGACTATAACCAGGTAATAAAAATTAATCCTTACGATATAAAAGCATATAAAAATCGGGCAATATGCTATTTCTTAACAGAAGATTATGAGAAAGCATACGAAGATATATGTAAAATACAGAATTTGGGGTATAGTTCTGACCCTATCCTGACTGACATTATAACAAAACTGAAAAGAATCAAAAAATGAATCTGTTTTTTCTATTAATATCAGTAATTCTAATTTCGTTCTCAGGAATACTTACACCAGGACCAATGTTTGCTATAACAATTGCAAAAGGATATAAAAACAGGAATGCTGGTGCCGTTATTGCATTAGGACATGGAATAATAGAAGTTCCTTTAATGATATTGATATATCTCGGATTTTTAAAATATTTTAATACAGACATTATTAGAATTAGTATCGGAATAACAGGAGGGTTATTATTAATCTATATGGGATTAGAAATATACAGAGCAAGAATAGATATCTCTTTTGAAAACAAGAAATTATCTTATAATATATTGATTGCTGGTATACTGACAACAATTGCGAATCCGTATTTTTTTATATGGTGGATAACAATCGGGACAACACTCATTTTAAATTTTGGAAGATATGGTATTCCCGGTTTCATTCTATTTATTATCTGTCACTGGTTATGTGATTTATTATGGTATTGGTTTGTATCAATAGTAACATTCAAATCAAAATCTTTCTTGAATAATAAGACACTTAAAATTATATTCAGAATATGTTCAATTATTCTTATCATATACGGACTCTGGTTTATAGTATCAGTGTTTATGCGATAATAGTAAATTAAAGGAAATATATTAACGGTTACTGAAGAATGATATTAAGATTTACTAATAATCCAATAATAAAACCTGCTGATTTTAAACCAGTAGAATCTGGATTTAAAGTAGTAAGTGCATGCAACTGTGCTGCAACAGAATATAATCACAGAATAGTGCTACTGATACGGGTTGAAGAAGTTCCAGAAGAAAAAAAGGGTTATTTTTCTGCATCTATATTTAATAAGAGATCAGGTAGGTATTCTGTCTCATATATCAGTAATAATGACCCAGAACTTGATACGAAGACATCTTGGGTTATTCGTTATAAAAATAAACCATGTTTTTCAGGTATAAGCAGATTGTATCTCGCAATAAGTGAAGATGGTAAAAATTTTAAGATAAACAAAGAACCGTCGCTGTATCCTGAAAAAAACTATGAAGAATTTGGTATTCAGGACCCTCGGATTACATTTATTGATGATACTTACTATATTACATATGTTGCAGTAAGTTCATATGGTATAGTAACCTGTTTAGCAAAAACAAAAGATTTTATAAAATTTACAAAATTAGGGATAATTTTTGGGCCTGATAATAAAGATGTTGCTATTTTTCCTACAAAAATAAAAAGGGAATACTGGTGTTTTCACAGACCTGGCTCAAGTATTGGAAAACTTTCAATTTGGCTTGCTGCATCAGATAATATTATGAACTGGGGAAACCATATACTGTTAATTTCACCGAGGAAAGGGATGTGGGATTCTGAGAGAGTAGGTGCAGGTGCACCTCCAATAAGAACACATAAAGGTTGGCTTGAGATATATCATGGTAAAGATGATAATGGAATATATTCTTTAGGTATACTTCTTCTTGATTTAAAAAAACCATTTAAAATTATTGCACGGAGTAGAACACCTATACTTAAACCGGAAATGTGGTATGAACAAAAAGGAATCACACCAAATGTCATTTTTTCAACAGGTATTATCCAGAAATGTGAAAACAAAATTATAATATATTATGGTGCAGCAGATACAGTAACATGTGCTGCTGAGATAGATACGAATGAGATAATTAACAATATTACAGAAACAACTTGACTTAAATCAATAATAAGGATATAATAATATTATAGTTATTCGTGTTATATTCTTGAAAATTTTATCAATAAAAAACCAATAATTTAACAGTTTCAAGAAAGGAGCATCAAAATGAAAGAGATACAGTTTTTTGTTAACAGTTGGATTTTCGGTAATGTGACAATAAAAGAAGTAATTGAACGTGTCTCCAAATTGGGTTATAACGGAATAGAACTTGTAGGTGAACCCGATATTTATAATCCTGATGAAATCAATAAATTAATTAAGAATGAAGGATTAAAAATTTGTTCAATATGCGGGATGCATCCCGGACCGGGAAAAGATGACCTAAGAGCATTATGTCATTACGAAAAAAAGGAACGTGATAAAGCAGTGGACTATATCAGAAAATGTGTAGACCTCGCATGTGAATGTAATGCAAGGAGTGTATTGATTGTTCCGAGTTTAGTTGGACGTCCACAATATTTTAAATCGAAAGAAGATGATATCAAATACGCAACTGATGCAATTTCAAAAGCAGGTGAATATGCTGAGAATAAGAAGATAATATTGACAATAGAACCTATCAACAGGTATGAAGTCGGGTTAATTAATTCTATTGATGAAGCAATAACAATGGCTAAGAAAATTAATAATAAATATGTAAGAATAATGGGTGATACATTCCATATGCAGATAGAAGAATGGGATGGTATTCCTGATGCAATTAGAAGAGCGGGTAAATACTGGATACAACATTTACACTGTGCTGATAATACAAGAGAAGCACCTGGTAAAGGGACAATGCCTTGGCGCGAGATTATCAGGGCACTTTACGATATAGATTATGAAGGTGTTATGTCATTAGAACCCTTACCGAAAGGCGCATCACCTTATGATGCACGTGAAGGTAAAATACCAAAAGAAAAACTTGATTCAGGACTGAAATTTGCTCTTGAGTATCTTAAACAGCAGGAGAATATTGTAAAAATTTATCTGAATAAGTAAAAAATAATTATCAGGTTATAGAATTATGGAAAAGAAAGGATATAAAATAGTTGTAATTGATATAGGAAAAACAAACAAGAAAATATCAGTATTATCTGAGAACCTTGAATTTATTTATTCCGAATCAACACAGATTGATGTAATAGAAAAAGATAATATTATATGTGACAATATTACACAGACCACAGATTGGTTACTAAAAAAATTACGAGGGATATGTGCAGAATATGAAATAAAAGTTATTTCTGTAACAACATTTGGTGCAACTGTTACTCATATTGACAGAAATGGTAATCTTGTGTTACCTGTTATTTCATATACACATGAGCCCGGTGAAACTATAAGAGAAGAATTTTATAAAAAATTCGGTTCAAAAGAAGAACTCTATCTCAGGACAGCAACACCGCCTTTCCCACAATTACTGACAGTAGCAATGCAGTTATTCTGGATTAAAGAAACAAAACCAGAATTATGGGAACAAATTGATAGAATATTATTTTTACCACAATATTTTGGTTATATCTTTACTGGTAAAAGTATTGTTGAATATACATCTATTGGATGTCATACTTATCTTTACGATTTTAATAAAAATTACTGGAGTGATATAGCAATAAAACTTGATATAGGTAAAAGAATGCCAGAAAAAATAAACTATCCGTGGAATATACTCGGAAAAGTAAATAAAAAATTCTGTGAACAAGTAGGAATTGATGATTCATGTATTATTACAGCAGGTATCCACGATTCAAATGCATCACTTTTACCATATCTTATTGGTAAAAAGAAGGATTTTATACTTGCTTCAACAGGAACATGGAGCGTTTTTATGTATCCTAACTCAGGATTTTATTTATCTGTTGACGATATGTATAAAGACACACTTTATTATATTGACCCGTTTGGTCATCCAGTAAGAGCATCGCGGTTCAAATGTGGTGAAGAACATGACTACTATACTAAACTCATTATAGAAAAATTCAATCAGGACCCAAAGAGATTAAAACTTGATATAAGAGTTATTAAAGAGATTATTGAGTCATGTGACTGTTTTGTTATACCAACATTGACACCGGGCTCTGGTCAGTTCCCTAATTCAAAACCAAGAATTATTAATGAAAAGAAGTTTTATAGTGATTACATAACAGCATATCATGTGTTGTGTTTATCACTTGCTATACAATCTTATTTTGCTATTAAACAGATTATAAATGAGAAAAGAAATACAATGATATATGTTGAAGGCGGATTCCGTAATAACGATATATACATTAAACTGTTATCATCCTTATTTAAAAAAAATAAAGTTTTTTCAACTGATGTTAAACAGGCAACAAGTTTAGGAGCAGGTATTTGTGCTAAATGTGCGTATGAAGGAATAAGTCCTGAAGAACTTAGCCAAGATTTGGTTGATACTGATGAAATTCTTATTGATAAAATAGAATTAGACCAGAATTTAACAGAAAAATATATTACAAAATTTAAAGATTATTGTTCAGAATAGAGAAATAAAGAAGGGAGAATTAAAATAATGGATATATTTAAACTTATGAAAGAAGCAACAGCAATGAAATCAAAACTCACACAGATGGAAAAAGAATTGAAGAATAAAATTGTTGAAACTGACCTAAATGGTGTAAAAATTAAAATGAATGGTAAAATGGAATTAATTGAATTAAAATTATCTCCACAACTTTTAACAGAAAATATTAATAAAATTGAAACAACAATATTTACTGCTATCCAACAAACAATAAAAAAATCTCAAGAAATAATGGCTGAAGAAACAAAAAAAATTACTGGAGGAATAAATATTCCCGGGTTAATGTAAAATAATCTCACCTATAATATTGATATCCAGAGTAGAAATTAAGGTTAAATAAGGTGAAAGATACTAATAAAAACTTTGAACACAATATTCTATCCATACCTGTAATTATCATAATACTAATAATAACTTTTATTGCATATTTACCATCACTTGAAAATGGGTTTGTTGATTGGGATGATAATCATTATGTCAAACTTAATAATGATATCAAGGAATTATCGGTCACGAACCTAAAAAAAATGTTCACATCATATTATGTATCTACATACTTACCTCTCACAATGGTATTTTACAGTATTGAATACAGTGTATTTAAACTTAATCCTGCTGGTTACCACTGGGTTAATCTTATACTTCATCTTATTAATTGTATTCTCGTTTATATACTGATTTTTATTATCAGTAGAAAAAATTTTATAGCGTTCGTTGTATCCATTCTATTCGGAATACATACATTACATGTTGAATCAGTAGCATGGATTGCTGAACTAAAAGATGTCCTGTATTCTGTTTTCTTTTTAGGAACGATTATAAGTTATATTTATTACAGACAAAAACTATCCAAAAAATTATATTTTATCTCTGTATCACTATTTCTGTTATCTGTATTATCAAAAGGAGTAGCTGTAACAGCACCTGTGATACTTATTCTTATTGACTACTATCTTGACAGAAACAACTCATCTGTAAATCGTAATCTAAATTATTTAATCAGAAGTATAAAAAATAAAATACCTTTTTTTATTATCGCTTTAATTTTTATAATAATAGGTTTTTATGGACAACAAGAATCAGAACTTGTTAAAGAAAAAAACTTCTTTGATTTTATACAAAATATATCCAATATGTGCTACGGAATACTTTTTTATATTATTAAAATGGTTGCACCTATCAAATTATCCTGTATTTATCCTGAAACACAAAATTTAGAGAATGGATTAAAATTACTTTATACAGTTGCACCAGCAGTAGTTATGGGAATAAGTATATTGTTGTATGTTATAAGAAAATATATTCCCAAATTTTTGTTTGGTCTACTATTCTATTTAATAACAATTGCGCCTGTGATACAGTTTATCCCTATCGGTAGAGCTATTCCTGCTGACAGATATTTTTATATACCATCAATAGGACTATTTTATATTTTTGCTGAGATAATTTATTATGTTAAAACCAAATATAAAGGACTAATAAAAATATGTTCGTGGTCATTACTAATTTTAATTTTATTTATCTTAACTATTCTAACATACCAGCGATGTAAAGTATGGAAAGATGGACTGACATTAACTGACGATGTTATACAGAATTATAAAAATATACCTGTTGTCTATTATAATCGTGGCTTGATTTATAGTGAAAAAAAAGAATATGATAAAGCAATTAACGAGTATGGATTAGCAATAAAATACAAGCCAACATATTTTGCTGCATATAATAACCGTGGTAATTTATACAGTAATTTAGGTAAATATGATGAAGCAATATCCGATTTTACAGAGGCGATAAATATAAAGCCCGGATACATAAAAGCATATCACAACAGAGCTACAGCATACTTTTTTAAAGGTGATTATGATAAAGCCATTTCTGATTACAGTAAAGCAATAGAGTTGGATACAACTTTTTTCCCTTCATATTATAATCGTATCCTATGTTATATAAAAAAAGGTGATTACAGGAGTGCTGAAAAAGATATTGATAAATTAAAATCAATTGGCTATAATATTGATGAAACAAAACTATTTAAATTTAGAAATAATAAAAAACAGTAAAAAAAATTTAATTTTTTTGTATAATAATAGAGAAACTCGGTTTAACAGTCAGGAGGTTAAAATAAGAAAAATGAAAAACACTATTTTAACAGCGATTTTAATTTTTATTTCAATTATAATATCAGCACAGCAACAGCCCATACCAACAATACCATTAACAACTCCTAAATCACAGGGAACAATTGATTTCAGGATGGATGATATGAGTATTTTTGCACAGACCAAAATTGTCCAATTAGAAAACCTGTCTGCTTCGGAAATAGAACCGTTTTTACGTCCGAGATTATCTCAATTCGGTAGTGTTCAAATAAACGATTCAGAGAACCTTGTTATAATTACAGATAGAGAACCCAAACTAACTGATTTAGTTGAATTGGTAAAAAAACTTGATAAGATAGGCAAAAAAGGGTTTTTACGGTTAGAGACAGCAATTATCCCTGTGCAATTTATGAAAGCATCAAAAGTTATAGGTATTGCTCAACAGCGATTATCTTTAGAAGGAACAGTTCAAGCCGATGATGATACTAATATAATAATTCTGACTGATGTAAAAAGCAAGATTGAACAGTTTAAGGAAATAATAAAATCAATTGATATACCTCCTAAACAGATTGTTGTTGAAGCAAGAATAATTGAAACAAAACATGCTAAGGGAAAAAGTGTTGGTATCGACTGGGGTGCTTTTTTTAATAAAGCAAATATGTATCTGGATTATGTTAATCAAGGATATAAGACACGTGATATACTTGAGAATCCTGATACCAGAACAGGTATCGGACTTGAAACAAATCAGGAGCGTCGGTCAATAACAACAGCAATCAGTGTTCCTGTATCTAATCTTGATACTATTTTGAAATTGCTTGATGAAAAAGGTGATATTAAATTACTTGCAACACAAAGTATAATTACACTCAATAATAGGGATGGTGAATTTTTTTCCGGTATAATAAAGGAATACGGAGCTTACAAAACAGGATTCAGATTAAGAGTTACACCTGTAATCGGTGCCAGTGATATGATTATGTTAAGTATAACAGCTGGTGTCGGTGAACTAATAGAGTTACCAAACTCATATTATGGACTAACTAATGAACAAACATCAACATCATCTGTACTCGTTAAAAGTGGAGAAACATTTATTCTATCCGGTCTTAAAAGAAAATATAATGATAAAATTATTAAACGTGTTCCTATACTGGGTTACCTTTTACCTGGAATATTCTCTAGTTCTGTCAATATTGAACAAGAATCAGAATTCACTATTTTTATTACACCACAGATTGTTAAAGTTGCACAAGCAACAGATGAAGAATTAAAGAAACTTGAAAAATAATTTTCAAAATTTGTATTTTGTTTAAAAAAATGGTATAGTATTAAAAATTTATTTAGAACAGAGGAGGTAAATTTATGCAATTTATATGGTTTGATATCCTGTTTTTCGTAATAACTACAGTTATTATTATTGTGTTCGCAATTTATCTTTCACGGAAAGAAGAATCAGGTGAGGACTATTTTCTTGCTGGAAGAAGTTTAAACTGGCCACTTATCGGGTTCTCTCTTATTGCTACTAATATATCAACAGAACATTTTGTCGGAATGTCAGGTGCAAGTTTCGGTAATATGGGACTCGCTGTAGCGAGTTATGAATGGATTGCTGCAATAACACTCGTGTTTGTTGCATTATTTTTGTTACCACATTTCCTTAAAGCAGGTGTATATACTATTCCGGAATTCCTTGAATACAGATACAGTCCTAATACACGACTCTTAATGTCAATTTATATGACTATAATGTATGTATGTGTTGCTATTGCATCCGTGCTTTATTCCGGTGGCATAGCAATGAAAACAATTTTTGGATTTGACCTGACTGCTTGTGTATGGGCAATCTGTATACTATCAGGAATATATACTATATTTGGTGGACTGAAAGCAGTTGTATGGGCTGACTTATTACAGGGTGCCGGACTTCTGCTTGGCGGTCTTGTAGTAATGATAATCGGATTCGTTGCTGTCGGTGGACCGGCTAACTTCTTTGCACAGAATACTGAAAAATTACATATGGTTATGCCGATTGACCACCCGGAAATACCTTGGACTGCACTGCTATTAGGTATCTGGATACCAAACTTATTTTATTGGGGCTTGAACCAGTTTATTGTTCAGAGAACACTTGCTGCAAAAAGTGTTATTGAAGGACAGAAAGGAATACTTTTAGCCGCTTTTATAAAAATAACTATCCCGTTTATAATAGTAATGCCCGGAATCATGGCATACCAACTTTTTAAAGACCAGAATTTACCTATGGACCAGGCATATCCAACACTTGTCAGAACACTGTTACCTGCTGGATGTAGAGGAATTATGCTTGCAGCACTTTTTGGAGCAGTAATGAGTACTCTTGCTGCTTTACTTAACTCTGCATCAAGTATTTTCACAATGGACTTGTATAAACGACATTTACGAAAAAATGCATCACCAAAAGAAATTGTTACTGTAGGTAGAATAACAACAACTATTTTTATGTTATTGGGTTGTATTATTGCACCATTTCTTGCCAGCCCAAAATTTGGCGGGATATTTAAATATATACAGATGTTCCAGGGATTCATTTCACCAGGAATAGTAACTGTGTTTGTGTTCGGATTAATAGTTAAAAAAGCACCTCCATCCGCTGCAATAACAGCTATGCTTCTAAATATAATTGTCTACGGAGTATTACGATTATTAATACCACAGGCGGCGTTTCTGAACCATATGGCAATAACTTTTATTGTGCTGATTATAGTGATGGCTATAATCACAGCAATAAAACCGCTCAAGGAACCTTATGTTTTACCAGTAAGAACAGATATTAATCTTGAAAGTAATAATTCAATAAAAATTGTTGGCGGAATAGTTATAGCAATTTGTGTTATTTTGTATATAATATTCTGGTAATTTTACACACTATCATTATGCCAGATATAAAAATCAAGTGGGAATATATTATCAAGAAATGAAAGTTTCTTGTTTAGATTGAATACAGTATTTGGAGCACTTAATCCGAAAATTAATCTCACCATTTCAAGTTCTGTCAATACTAATATATTTTTTGTTCTTATATTACATATTTTAATACTATCACAATCCAAAAACATACTCACTTCCTGGTCAGTATTTCTTATTTGTAGAGTAACCTCACCTTTACTTCTGGTTAATATTGTTTTAATTTTAATTTGAGAAGAAAATGATTTTAATAATGCAGGTAAATCTATTATTTTTAACATCCAAGGTGTTGAAATATACCATGATGCACTTATCTCTGTAAACATTTTGTTCATACGATGTCTATATGGCGAAAATAAAACAATTTTTTCTAACTCTTTATTGGTTTCAAAAATATAACTGAAAATTTGGATTAAATCTTTTTTATCTGTGTTAAATTTGAATCCGTATTCTGTTATATAAAAAACTTTGTTGTCATCGGATTTTATAACTAAATACGACCAATTTTTTTTGTTATCAGAAATTAAATATACTTTGTTCCCGCCCCTATTTAGTAACAAGCGATACAGGTTATTATCGCGTTTTATCTTATATTTTTCCTGTTCATGTATGGATTTTACTATATCAATATCAGTTTTATTATTTCGGAAATCTCTTATCATTAAATCCATCTGTTTATCTTGTGAACCGAGTGACCTAACTGTAATATTAAAAACCCATTCTCTACCAGCATTCTCCCAACCAAAGTAATTATATCTCTGCCTATCGCCACTTAAATACGAGAACAAAACTTTATCTTTTGTCATTTTAGTTATACAGTATCTCAATAATTCTTTCATTAACCCATGTCCACGATATTTTGGGTCTGTTGCTACACCACTTATACCAGCAATATGAATATTGCTATTATCAATAATCAATTCCTGTGGTATACATCCGACATGTGCAACAATTTTATTCTCTTTTTTAATAATATTATTATTTTCTAACTTATTTTTTTGATAACAATGTGGCCAACGTGCCAGCATACCACCTGAAATTGAATCTTTA
>Ga0207433_10005775_pt1 | contig 21834 bp, 11 predicted proteins | sample YelNatPaOPGAMG01_FD_187559 | JGI IMG/M metagenome (GOLD analysis project Ga0207433, IMG submission 187559) | Hot spring thermophilic microbial communities from Obsidian Pool, Yellowstone National Park, USA - OP-RAMG-01 (SPAdes) (version 3) | ecosystem: Environmental > Aquatic > Thermal springs... | reverse complement strand
AGTCTGCATCGAGCCGCTGTCATACCAGATGTCCAACGTGGCGCGCTGCAGCTCGACGTTGTTGGTGCCGATGGCTTGGACCAGCACGCGATTGATGCCCGGCTGCAAGCTGACCGTGTTGGTCCAGGCTGCATCAAAGGCTGACCAATCCGCCAATGACCCGTTGACTCGCACAGCCCGGGTCTGAGCAGCATGGCTCCGACCCCACAACGTGACAGTGGGCACGGTAGTGTAAGGATAGCCGCCTTGGAGGCTGAGGCCGTGATTAACGGTGAGGTTGGTGGGAATTTGCGCCCGGGCAAAATTGTAGCGGTTGGTAACAAATGCTTTCATGGCCGGCACAGCCGCAGGCGCCCAACTGCCCAGCAAGCTCTCCAACATGGGGCTCATCTGAGCTGGATTAAACGTGGTGTCTAGCAGTCGCAGCAGTTCGTCGTAGTAGATCGGCACAAAGGCCGGGTGCCGCATGAACACAAACAAGAAGTTGGCCCGCATGGTCGGGTCGCTGGTCGGCGGGTTCAACATCGGGAACAGCGTTCGGTTGGGGTCACCCGGCGTATCGCCTTGGCCCAAGATGGTGTCAAAATCGTGCGGGATGAGCAAAAACCGCGGGTCCTTCATGCCGCGATACATGGCGTAATCGTCACCCACGCCACGGCAGAGCGAGGTCTCCATGTAATCGACCAAAGTGCAGATAGCGAAGTAGCGCATGAACATGCGCACGTTAGCATTGCGTTCGACCCCCTGCACGTAACTGGGGTTGTTGGTATCGTTCAGCGCCCAAGTCAGGTTAAACAGGTCGGTCCAGTCGTTCTCGCTTTGATTGGAGGTTTTGGAGTAGCCTTCGTTGATGTAGGTGACCGGGTTGGTGCCGCGATAGCTCAAGTTAGCCGTCCACGGATAACGCGAGCCGCGATACACGTTGCCATTGGGATCATCCGGGAAATGCCGGGCTGCCCACTCGCCATTGATGGGCTCTACCAGCACATGATGACCGTATTGGGGCAGACCCGCATTGGCGCGGTTGACGCCGTTCCAACGCAACTGCACCGGCCAGGCCGCAGCGCACGGCATGCCAGACCGCAGGGCAAAGGCGCTCCCAGCCACCTGTGCATGGGGATATTGCGAATTGATGTTCAGTTCGGTCATCCCGTTCCAAGGCCGGTCCGTGGGCACATTGATGCGGAGGTTGCGCGGGTAAGCACTGCGAGTACCGGCACCGCGATTGCGCCAGCCTACGTTGTATCGGATGCGGGTGCCCGTGCCGTCGGTGGTGATCAGCGTGCCGTTCATCTCGGCGTCACTGTCTCGATGCAGGTTATCGAACTCAGCCAGCTCGGCTGCGGTGGCGATCACACGGAAGATCGGAGCCGGGCCGCTGTAGTCCTCGTCATCAACTTGGTACAGTGCGTTTGCTGCCTGAGCAAACGTGCCATCCTCAAGCCGCGCTGGGGCTGGCCAGGTGCGGGTTTGACCCAGAGCGTCTGTAGCGGCAACGTAGAAGTCGATAATGGTCCGGTTGGGCATGGGGGGCAGTTGCACCGCATAAACCCCGTCGCCCGCCAACCCGTCCCCATGAGCACCGTCGTCGAACATGTTGGTCACCGAAAACGGGGGTGGCGACAGGCTGGTCACATCCCGCCAACAAAGCTGCACCACCAGGCCAGTGGTCACCTCGTCCACAATCCGAGCCGAAATGGTCACCACATTGGTCGAGCGCGGCACCGGCGGATCGTGCGTGACATCGTAGATCAACGGCGGTGAATTGGTTCGAGCCGTCGAGTTGGGAGCGCCGGGTGTACCGCCGGGCACCGTGCTAGCGGCCCAGTTCTGGCCATTGTCGTGCGGTAATGCCAGGTTCACCAACTCCAGCGAGCGATTCCCTTCGTTCTGACCGGTGGCGGTGTTGATCACATTCCCGTCATGAGCGGCGAACCATTCCCAACCGCGCCCGTTGATATCCAGCGGACCGCGCTGGCGGATGGCCCAGTCGCCTTCAGTGGCGTAGTGCACTTCACGCACCATCTGCCCCAGGGCGTTGCGCAGGCGCACTTCGTCATCTCGATTGCTCAGCCGGCCAATCCAGCCGCCCACGACGTTGGTTGCCAGCGGGTATTTGGCGCGGAAGGCTGCCACGTCGGCCGCCACTACCAGGTAACCCCCAGCCGGCAACGTGACCGCCGGGAATTTGAAGCTGATCCCGCCGGTGATCTCCCAGCCCGTCAGGTTCAGTGCTACACTGCCGCGGTTGTACAGCTCGATGAACTCTTCCAGCACATTCTCTGAGGCTGGGTGATACATGATCTCGTTGATGATCACGTTGGTCTCGGGCGCGCTGGACCACAGCGTGTAGCTCCATTGGCCACCGGCGAACCGGTTCCGTGCAGTGGCCAAATCGCAGATCGAGTGGTTGGTAGCCCACGCCACCACCACCGGCCCGTCATTGGTCAGGTGCCGCACCTCGAACACATACGGGCCAGCTAACGCACCAGCCACGCGCTCCGCCGGCAGCCCATTGATCAGCAAATTACTGGCGACCACACCACCCACCGGCTCGCTGAAGGTCACTTCCACAGCAGTCAACTGGCGCACTGTCGCCCCTGGAGCCGGTCGAATCATCATCATGACCGGCGGCACGGTATCCACCAACGTGTATTGAGCTGTCTCACCCGCTTCGGCGCCGCTGAATGGCTTGGGCGGAGTTTCGCGATCCACAATCCCATGCCCAGGCGCCCAACTGACAGTGACGAGACCATCCGGCGGCTGAGCAAATCGGAAGGTGTAGGTGGTGGGGTCTGGCGACTCGAGGCTGGTAGCCGGCACACCGTTGACCAACAGGTCGGCTGCATCCACCCCATCGACCGGTTCGGTGAATGTGACAGTGATTTCGGTGAGGTTGCTCACCGGCCCTGGAGTCGGCACCCAGCCAGCTATCGTTGGAGGATATGAGGGCGCCACAAAGACCCGCACCACTGCTGAGGTGGCCGAATCCCCGAGGTTGTCCACCGCCACAGCCCGCAACAGGTAAGTGCCTACCGGCACACCCGACCACAGGAAACTGAACGGCGCGGTATTGTCCTGGGCCAGCAACGTCTCACCCGCAAAGAATTGCACATTCGTCACCCAACCGTCGGAGTCGGAGGCCGTTGCACTCAACAGGATGTCCGCCGGCGCATTGAATAAGCTATCCGGAGCTGGGCTAGTGAGGACAACGGTGGGCAGTGCGTTAGTGGTGTTGCCGATCATCTCGAAGTCAAAACTGATGTCACTGCTGGTCCGGGAGGCTTGGTGGACTTCCACCGCCACAACGTTGCGGCCGGTTCGCAGCAGGCTAGCTGGAACTAACGCCGCAAACCACGTCTGCTCGTCAGCTCCGCCCACGGCAGACAGGGCGAGGGTTTGGTAATCAATGACAGCCGGTGGCAACGGCATGTTGCTCCGCCATACTTCTACCCCGTTCAAATACACCACCGCCCCGTCATCACGGAGCATCCGCAGCAATAGCGACTTGTACCGGCTTGGGTCCACCACGACGAACGCCTGGCGGAAATAGTAGGTCACAATCACCTCGTTGTTGGTATTCCGGTAGCGCAGCACTGTCACCTCATCGCCGTCCCCATAACCCAGTTGCGCCGGGCCGCTTGCCCAAGCCGAATCGTCAAAATCCAGTTCGCGCCAGGCTGTGCGCTGGTCGGAGCCGTCATCGAGGTATTTCCACACCGCCCCAGCAGCAATCAAGGTGTCCGGTGGCGGCGCAGCCAGGAACAAGATGCGCACCGGGGCGGAGGTCGCCGTGGCGCCGGTGTTGTCTGTGGCCACGGCTGTTAACAGGAACGTGCCCAAACCCGTGCTGTTGGTCCAATGGAACCGGAATGGCGGCGTGGTCACTGCGCCCAACAACGCGTCGTTGGCGAAGAACTGCACCTGGGTGATACTGCCGTCCGGATCCGAGGCGCTGACCTCGATGAGCACGTTGGTCGGAATCACATACACCCGGTCCTGCGGCGGATTGGTGATAGCCACCGTGGGCAGCAGATTGCCCACCACAGTGACGTTGACCGGCGCCGAGGTGGCCCGCAGTCCCAGATTATCCGTGGCCACAGCCCACAAACTGTAAGAGCCGCCCACGCTCACGTTGCTCCAAATGACCCGATACGGCGGAGTCGCGGCTTCGCCGATCTTGCTGGTGCCGACGAAAAATTCCACACGCGCCACGCTGCCGTCCGCGTCGGTGGCGCTGGCCTCGAGCAAGATGTTGGTCGGCGCAGTGAAGGTGGCTCCGGGGGCCGGCTGAGTCAAAAAGACCGTCGGCGGTCGATTCTCGATCACCGCCGCCAATTCCAAGTCGAAACTGATGTCGGAACTTGTGGGCGACTGTTGGTGGATCTCGACCGCCACAACGTTGGTTCCCGGCACCAAGAGGTTCGGCAACCTCGTGACCGTGTCGATTACATTCTCGCTGTTGTAGCCCAGGGTCAGGTAGGTAATCGGGCCATCGGGCATGCCACCCCGGTGGATCTCGGTGCCATTCAAATACACCACCCCGCCATCGTCGCGTTTGAGCCGCAAATTCAGATAATTGAACACGCCCGGTTGTGCCACGACAAACCGGTGCCGAAAATAGGTGGTGATGTATTTGTTGTTCGGGTCGGGACCGTAACCAACCACAGTCACCTCGTCGCCATCCCCGTAGCCCAATTCGGCCGGTCCACTCGCCCAGGCGCTGTCATCGAAGTCCAAAGCCCGCCAAGCGGTCCCTTGATCCGACCCATCATCGAGGTATTTCCACACCGCGCCGAAGTTGATCAAGTAGTTGGTGCCAGCCAACAAGCCAGCTACCACCACGTTGACTGGAGCCGAAGTGCCGCGCACTCCGACGCCATCGGTTGCCACCGCTGTCAGAACATAACTGCCGCTGGGCACGCCAAACCACGTCATCCGCCAGGGCGGCGTGGTCACAAACCCAATCAGACTACTGCCCTGGTAAAAGTCCACGCGCGCAATCCCGTCCGGATCCGACGCGCTGGCCTCGATCAGAATATTGGTCGGGTTGGGGAACGTGGTGTTGTTTGTTGGCATCAGAATCGCCACAACCGGCGGCGCGTTGTTCGTGACCTTGATACTGACTGGTGCCGAGGTGGCTGCCAGCCCAAAGCCGTCAGTGGCCACTGCCACCAGTTGGTAATCCCCAGCCACTACGCCCCGCCATACCACCGTGTAGGGGCTGGTGGAGACCGTGCCCACACTAAGTCCATTGGCCAGGAACTGCACCGAGCTGATACCGTCGGGATCAGATGCTTGGGCACTCAGCGTGATGTCCGCCGGTGCAATGAAGCTCGCCCCAGAGGCCGGGCTGACCAACGTCACCGCTGGCGGGCTGTTGGTGGTAGCGATGATGTGGACCGGGGCTGAGGTGGTCCGCAGACCCCGGTCGTCAACCGCCGCCACGCTCAACGTGTGGTTGCCCAAAGGCGGATTGATCCAGCCAAAGTAGTACGGCGGACTGGTGTCTTCGAATTGCTTGATCCCGTTGACCAGAAACTCCACACGCACTACGGCTCCATCTGGGTCCTGCGCCTCCGCGGTCCAGTCCACCGTGGCTGGCAAGTAATAGCGCGTCCCATCAGCCGGTGCGGTGATGGCCACTGTGGGCGGGTGATTACTCACTACCACTACGGTCACAGGCGCCGAGGTGTACCGGATACCCCCCGTGGTCACTGCCACAGCGCTGAACCGGTGGGGCCCCGGCGCGCTGGTCCAAACCAGACTGAATGGCCGACTGGTATCTTGACCGAGGAAGGTGCCGAAGTCGAAAAACTCGACTCGACTGATGACGCCGCCAGCATTGGAAGCTTCGGCCTGTAGCGTCACCGGGTCGGGCGCAATAAACCGCGCGTTGTTGGTAGGCTCGGTCAACTGCACGTATTGGTGCTGCACCTGAATATTCACCGGCGCTGAGGTTGCCATCAGCCCCATGTTATCTGTCGCCACGGCTACCAGCCTGTAGTAACCGGGAGCAGGATTGGCCCAAACTGCCGTGAAAGGTGGTGTAGTGACCCAGGCTAGCGGCGTGCCATCAGCCAAGAATACCACGTTGGTGACCGTGCCGTCGGCATCCGTGGCACTGGCCGCCAACACGATATTGGTTGGCGTAAAGAACACTGCACCCTCAGTCGGACTGGTCAACGTCACCACCGGAGGCACAGCAAAAGGATAACCGTTGGTCCAGACCGGGCCATTGACCAATGTGCCATGGGTGGTGCCGACTGAATCGTAGGCAGTCAGGCCAGCCGTCTCGTCCAGCGCCCAACGCGCAATCAGGCCCGGCGCAGACCTGACCGGTCGATTCCAACTAGCCGCGATCTCGGCAGCGGATCGGGCGTAGTTCCAAATGCGGACCTCATCCAACACACCGGCAAAGAAACCCGAGGGTGAACCTGCCGAGTTGAGGGCCGTGCCCAAACCCGCGTGCTGGATACTATCGAACCGCGGTGTCTGGCCCGAATAGGCCACCGCCTCCAATGCACCGTCCAAATACAGCGCCCAGTTGGTGCCGTCATAAGTGACGGCGGCGTGGTGCCAGGTGTTGCTGGTGATGGGCGTGACGCCATAGATCGGATTGTTGTTTGCCGTGGGCCGAAAATCTTCGAAATCCGCCGCCAAAACGCGGTTAGCCGCGTTGATGGCCAGGAAATAGTTGGCGTCCCGAGTGTCCCCATCGTATTCACCGCAGCCTTTGGTCACCAATGGGTATCCGGTGACCCCACCCGAGCCGCTGCTGGCCGTGACGCCGTAGCCGCGCCAGTAAAACCACGTCTCCAAAGTGAATCGGGCCAGGCCCAAGTTGGTCGCAACGTCAAAGGTCACGTAATCATCGATCCCATCAAACGCCAGGCCTCCCGACACCAAATTGGCATCCAACACCGTAATCTGCACCGGGGCAGAGGTGGCTCGCGCTGCCCGATTATCGATGGCCACCGCCGTCAGCACATGCGCACCAGGAGGCGGATTGCTCCAGCCCATCCGGAATGGCGCTGCGTTGGTCTGACCCAACCTCGTTGCTCCGGCGTAAAACTCCACCAAGATCACCGTGCCGTCGTAGTCCGAAGCCGCCGCCTCCAGTGGCACGGTCGCCGTGGACAAGAACACGGCTTGGTTTGTTGGGCTGGTCAGGGCCACAGTCGGCGGGTAATTGCCAACGATGGTGATATTGACCGGGGCCGAGGTGCCCCGCGCCCCTAACGTGTCGGTCGCCACGGCCACAAGCTGCCAGGAGCCGGCTATCGCATTGCTCCAAGTGAAGGTGTAAGGTGGGCTGGCTACCTCACCCAGCCGCACGCCGCTGCGATAAAACTCCACACGCGCCACCCCGTGTTCATCCGACGCTGTGGCGCTGATTGTCACATGCCCAGGCACAACGAAGCTCTGGCCTGACACTGGGCTGGTGATGGCCACCTGCGGAGGCAGGTTGTTGGTCACAGTGATATTGACCGGAGCTGAGGTAGCCCGCAGGCCGCCTTGATCCGTGGCCACAGCCCGCAGCGTAAAGCTGCCCGCCGGCACGTTGCTCCACAGCAGCCCATACGGGTGAGTGGTGTCTTGGCCGAGCAACACTGTGCCGGCATAAAACTCTACGTTCGTAATGGCACCGTCGTTGTCGTAAGCGTCAGCCTCAAGCCGAATCGTAGCACCGGAACCAAATACCGCCCCTGGACTCGGCGCAGTGAGGCTGACTTCAGGCGGTGCATTGCTTATGATCAACTGCCCCAACAGCGCCAGGTCGAAACTGATGTCCGAGCTGGTCAGATTCACTTGGTGCACCTCGACAGCCAACACATTGGTGCCTGGCACCAATGCCGCCGCGCTCAACCCGCTAAACTCGGAGTAGATCGTCTCAGCCTCGCCCGCCACGGTGATGGTGGCAAAGTCCGCGTAGCCGGCGTTGGGGGGCAAACCGTCTCGCACCAACTCGACGCCATTCAGATACACCGCTGCACCGTCATCGCGCAGCAACCGCACTGTGAGGCTGCCGATGGCGGCCGGGTTGGCCACCACAAACCGGTGCCGGAAATAGAAGGTGATGTTGGTTGTGCCCCGGCTATTGACCCGAGCAAGCTGCGTGGCCTCAGGCCGGCCCTCGGGCGCATCCCCAAAACCCAGCTCAGCCGGCCCGGCTGGCCATTGACTGTCGTCGAAACCAGGCGCACGCCACGCCGTGCCCTGGTCGGTGCCATCGTCCAAATACCGCCACACACTGCCCGTGGGCACCAATGTCACGGTGGTGACCCCCGACACCGAACCGGTGATGTTTAGGCTGATACTGCCTTGAGTCCCAGCCCAACCGCCTACGGCAATGTGGTAGGTGGTGCCGGCTGCTGCCTGAAACTCGACGCGACTTTGGGTGCCGTTGAAATCGTCGTTGGCCGCTACCAAGCTTAGATTCGACACGGTCAAGCCCGTATACACTGCCAACACCGTGTCGAAACTGCTCCCAAAGGTCGTGATGATCGCCGGGCCGCTGGACGGCGCGGTCCATCGCCACCACACCGAGGCGGAATTGGCCGAGCCAGCGTGGCTCGGCTCGCCCGGCTCAGTGCTGGCGCCCAGGTTATCACCCGTGGTGGACACGATGAGGCCCCGCAGCACTATGGCTTGGGCGAAGTTATCGTTGAGCGGCGCAGCCAAAACAGCACTGCCGGCCGCAGCCAGCAGCCCCCACACCAGTCGCAGTTCAACTAAACAGCAGTACTTCTTCATCAGTTCAAAAGGCGGGGCTTACAGGCCCGTTGCTTTCGAGCCATTGACGCATTTCACCCTGTTCGTATTGAGGATCTTGGGTATGCGCACCCTGCCCCATCCACTATAAGAAAGCTCAACTTGAGCGTTTGGTCAACCCAGTTCCCCTTCCTTCAAGTCCTGCACCTGCACGCGCCTCCGGCTGAGCTCTGCCCTTGCCGATTCCCCCAGCCCCTACTGCGGCAGCCTCACCCAGACTGACCGCTCCTGCGATTGCGCCAGGCTTAACCGAACGAACTCGCCTTCCTGGCCCCAATACCCGACCGCGACCAACCCGCAGTTCACCAATGCGCTTCCGACCCAGCTACTCGCCTCTGCCTGCCCTTGGCTTTCCAGCCAACTGCCGCATGCTCAGGTTGGAGCGGTTAAGTCATGACCGCATACCGGGCGAGCAAGCCCTTGGACGTTTGCAGCAGCATTCGGCCCTGGGCCCAAGCTTCCATGCCGTTGAAACGCCAGTGGCCGAATACTTCGGATTTGAACTGGGATGCACCTCACACCTCATTTTGTTGCCTCCCGCCGACTCAGCTCGGTGGATACGCATGCGCCCAGTAGCCGCCGTAAGCCAGCAGGGCCGGCGCATCATTCCGCAGAGTCGCGTGGGCGGCTACCTTGGCCCGCCGACTGGAAGCCTGCGATACTTGCCCCGCGAAGTAATGCCCAGAGCTTGTGCGGGGTTGTCCAGCCCACAAATGCTCCACGGGGCACGCAGGTTTGGAAGCCCGCGCCTACGCTAGGAACATCGACCTGCAACAAACTCAGATCCGCCCGTCGAACTTGGCCGTCTGAAACTTGACCAGGAACCGCGCTCTTGAGCCCCGCAGGTTCTACAGAGCCTACCGTCCCAACGCTAGGGCCTCTTCTCGATGGTTACCGGAGCCTGAGGTGGGCGGCTGGGCCAGTAGTCAGCCAGCGGTTGCAGCACTTTTAGTCGCACCAAGCACACCAACAGCAGGGTGTAAAGCAGCGACACGCCCAAATCGCGCAGCACTTCCCGAGCGGTATAGCGCCGGGCCGGACCGCTTGCCAATGCCCGGCGCGTTCCCACATGCAGGAGCACAAACCCCAGCACATTGGTTAGCAAATACCCAACCACCAGCGCTGCCTCGAACGCGGGCCGGTAAAACGCACTGACTACCCAGGCAAACCCCATAGCCAGTGGCACGTTGATCAGCGCATCGTTCCACCACGACAACGGCGAAAGCAGGTAGCCAATCAGCGCCAACACTCCACCTTGCACTCGATGTCGCCAACCCATGCGGCCCGCCAGTCTTTACGTCACATGCTGTCCAGGCAAGGGCTTTTGACCTGGGGCAAGCCTCTCCGCAAGGTCGCAGCCCGCCTCCAACAAACGCCCAAGACTACCACTTCGACCAAAAGCATCGCCAAACCAGGCACCTTGGGGTCGGCAGTCCCAAGGAAGGCACAGCTCGGCACCTCTCGGCAGCTTAGGCCCGACCGCACCCGCTGCCGTCCATAAGTGCCTCAACCCCTACCGCGTTAGGAGTCTGCGGGACCTTTGTAGGGACAGATTGATCTGAGTTGAACAGCGCCCTGACCAGGACGGCCATCCAACGAACACGGCTCACCGCTTCGAAAGCCATTGGCCGTAACACCCCCCTGCCGCTGCCCTTGGACCTCCGCGACTGGGTGGCCGAGGATGATCTGGTCCACTGCGTGATCCACGCTGTCCAGCGGCTGCCGCTGTCAGCCCTCGCCGTCAACTCCAAAGGCTGTGGAGCTCAACAACATCCACCCCACATGATGTCGGCGTCGCTGACTACGGCTACGCCAACGGCATCTTCGGTTCCCGCCGCATCGAGCGGGCCACCTACCGGGATACTGCGGTGCCCTACCTGACTGGCAACACCCATCCTGTCTATGACACCATCTGCACCTGCCGGCGCCTGAGGAGCAGATCAACCTGACGGATCCGGAGGCGCGTCTGATACGCAAGACCCAGCGGGAAGGCTACAGCCAGAGTTACAATGCGCAGGTAATGGTGGGTGCTGAAGGCAGCCAATTGATTGTGGGCCAGCGGGTCAGTGACAGTGCCACCAACGCAGGCCAGTTGGAGCCGGATCAGCAGAACATTCCCAAAGAGCTGCGCCGGCCCACCACCAGATGGAGGCCCGCCGGCCTCTGCCCTGATGGCTTTGCTCGCAACGCCCGAATCGCCGCCTTGCGGTGGTAGCCCAGCCGTTGGACCGCTTGATCCAGCCGTTGCGAATTGGATTGGGGTCCGGCAGTGGCACAGCGCCGCCGCAGTCGCGCCACCAGTTCGTGCTTGGTTTGGTTGCTCATGTGGCTGTGCAGATCGGGTAACGCCGACTTTTGGCGCAACGACCTATTCAAACCAACCGATCAGGCCGCGCCCGGTAACAATCGTTTGGGCGCCGGCCGTGGTGTAAGGCGCCAGAAAAAAGTTGCGGTTTATTGTTGACATCAATGTCTTCTTTTCGCAGAGTGAGCGCAACGTGTTGGGCAATTGTGGATTCAGTATGCGCCACCGTCGCCCTGCCGCCCTCAGGAGAGGTGCCAGGGGCGGTGGAGGATGTCGGTCACATCCCCCTACGGTGCAGTGTCTGCGGGCTATGCGCCTGGAGAGCTGGAATCCCGGCCAACGCACGAACTGGGATACGTAATTGAGCCTGAGCAGAACTCATTGCCTATGAAAAATCGGTCTTGGTATCGGTGGAGTTTAGGTCTTGCCGTCGGTCTAGCTTTGGTGCCCTGGCTGGTTTGCGCCAGCGAGGCCGCAAAACCAGTGCAACCGGCCGGCAGTGCAGCCTCCGATGCAGAGGTGGTGTTGCAGCTACTGCAAGAAAAAGGGTTGATCTCGGCCCAAGACGTGGAGCGTGTCCGGGCTGAACTAGCCAAGCGAGCCGGCGCGGCGGCCGAGGCGCCCAAGGAGCCCAAACTCAAAATGGCCGATTGGATCAAGAGCCTGCAGCTCTATGGAGACGCCCGCCTGCGCTACGAATATCGCGGGGCCGAAAACCCGGATGGCGACCATTTGGAACGCAATCGCTGGCGCTATCGAATCCGGGTGGGGGCCAACCTCCAGTTCACCGACCAGCTCCGTGCCGGCCTGCGGCTGGAGACCGGGCCGGGCGGCCGATCCAGCAACGTCACCTTCGGCGACGACCCCCCTCCTTGGGGCAAGGATTCGGATCGAATCCACATTGGGCTGCTGTACCTGAACTGGGAACCGGCCTCGTGGTTCAGCGCCACGGCCGGTCGCCAGGAAATCCCGTTCAAGACCACCAGCCTGGTCTGGGACCACGACCTGACGCCCGAAGGACTCAGCGAAACGTTCAAGTACACCGTCGGCCGGTTCGACCTGTTCGCCACCTTCGGCCAGTTCATCTACGACGATGCCAGAGAGGACAATCCGCTGGGCGGCACCAGCTACACCGATGCGTTCCTGTTTGGCCAGCAGATCGGGGCGCGGTTCAACTTCAGCCCCGATGTCTCCATTCAGGTGGCGCCGGCGCTCTATGCCTACAGCGGGGGCGGAGATTCGTTCAACAGCACCTTTGTGGGCACAACCGCCGCCAACAGCGTGGGGATCAACGACCTGCTGGTGCTGCAGGTGCCGGTGGAGGTCCGATGGAAACTGGGCAAGGTCCCCGTGCGCGCGTTCGGGGATTTTGCCGTCAATCTTCAGGGACAGGACCGGGCGGCCCAAGCCCGCTGTGCGCAAGAGGATGATCAAATCTACGCTTGGCAGGCGGGGCTGGAGCTTGGCTCGGCCAAAAAGAAAGGCGGCTGGAGCCTGCGCGGGTTCTGGCAGCGGTCCGATCTGTTTGCGCTGGATCCCAACCTGGTGGATTCGGACCTGTTCGATGCGCGGGTGAACATGGAAGGCTTTGCCTTGCAGGGGACCTACGCCCTCACCGATTTCCTGGTCTTCTCCCTGACCTATGCCAATGCTGAACGTGCGAACGGGTCGCTGCCCGCGCTTTACGGCTACGACCTCAAGAACACGCCGTGGCTGCGGCACTATCAGTTGCTGCAGGCTGACATGACCTTCAGATTCTAGAACCGCAGACCGGCGGCTCTGGTCAGGACGAACACGTTAGCCATCATGCTGTGCCTTTCCCAAACCACCGGGTACGCCATCCAGGCCTTGAGTTGCCTGAATGAGCCGGCTTGTGCTTGTCAGCATACAGCCGAGATCGCCCGGTGCGCCCGGGTGCCCAAACCTTACCTGGCCAAGATTCTGCAGGCCCTGGCGCGTCGGGGCATTGTGCACGCCAAACGCGGTGTGGGCGGCGGGGTGACCCTGGCCCGGCCGCCCGACCAGATCAGCCTGCTGGACATCGTCGAAGCGGTCGAAGGGCCGAATTGGCTGGGGGAGTGCCTGCTGAACCTGCGCGACTGCTCCACCGATCAGGCCTGTCCGACGTATTCCTTCTGGCAACGGGTCCGTGGCGAGATCATCGCCGAATTGCGCAGGACGACCCTGGCCGCGGTCATTTCCTTCAAGAACAAGGCCGCGGGGGCGCGTCGCCGCACACCCTCAACGCGCCGCGCTGGCTCCGCTCGCCGGGCCGAAGGCGTCTGATCCTGAATCGCTATGAACACCGAAAACACCATTGAATCTCCCGCTGCTGCGCCCAACCAAGCCCGGGCCGACTTTGATCGCGCCGCTTTCCTGAAGGCCGGCGTCATCCTTGCCGGCGCGGCCGCTCTCGGCGCCGTGGCGCTGGTCACTAGCAAACGCACTCGTATTTCCAACGAACCCACCGGCGAAGCTTCGGTGCGGCAGGTGCCCGGGCTGGACTCAGTGCCCGTGGGGCGAGATTCGGATCCGCTGCTGCGCATGCAGAAGGAACTGGCCCGGGCCATGGCCAAACCGGTCAAGCAACGGCACTGGATGATGGTGATTGACACGCGCAAGTGCGTGGGCTGCCACGCCTGCACCATCGCCTGCGTGGCCGAAAACAAGCTGCCGCCCGGGGTGGTCTATCGGCCGGTGGTGACGGAGGAAATCGGCCGGTATCCCCACGTGGCGTTGCGGTTTACCCCGCGCCCCTGCATGCAGTGCGAACAACCGCCCTGCACACCCGTCTGCCCGGTGAAGGCCACCTGGAAACGGCCCGACGGCATCGTGGCGGTGGATTACGACAAGTGCATCGGCTGCGGCTACTGCATCACCGCCTGTCCCTACAACGCCCGCACGCGGGACGCGGGCGAGTTTTACACCGAGCAAACCCCGGCCCTCCAACCCTACGAGCAGCAGCCCAACTTCGAATACGGCAAACACTGGAAGCGCCAGGGCCACCGATCGCCCATCGGTAACGCCCGCAAATGCCAGTTCTGCCTGCACAGGCTGGAGGTGGGCATGTTGCCCGAGTGCGTGACCAGTTGCATCGGGCGGGCAACCTATTTCGGCGACGGCAACGATCCGGAAAGCTTGGTCAGCGAGCTGGCGGCCAAACCCAATGCCCTGCGGCTGCTCGAGGAGAAGGGCACCAAACCCAACGTTGTTTACCTGATCTGAGGACTCGCCCATGAAAAAGCACTGGAGAATCCTGTTGTGGGTGTTGTGGCTGGTGGTGGCCGCGCTGGGGATTCACGGCTTTGCCAGCCGCATGCTCGAAGGTCATCGCCACGCCAATTACGGCAGTTACATCATCTGGGGCCTGTGGGTTTCGGCCTACATCTACTTCATCGGGCTGTCGGCCGGATCGTTCTTGCTGTCCTCGATGATTTACGTCTTCGGGGTGAAGAAGTTGGAGAAGATCGGCCGGCTGGCGCTGTTTACGGCCATCGTCACCCTGTTCATGGCGCTGATCTCGATTTGGTTCGACCTGGGCCAGATGTTTCGGGCCTGGCGCATGGTCACCAGCCCGAACTTCGGCTCCATGATGGCCTGGATGGTGTGGCTATATTCGATCTACACCGTGATTATGGTGGTGGAGTTGTGGATGGCCATGCGGGCCGACTTGTGTCGCTGGCAAAGCCTGCCCGGGCCCAAGGGCTGGGTCGGCCGCGCCTTGGCGTTGCATCGGGGGCCACTGCCGCCGGAGAAGGAGCGGTCGTGCCAGCACTGGCTCAAAGTGCTGGCCATCGTGGGCGTGCCGCTGGCCATCGCCTTTCATGGTGGGGTGGGTGCGCTGTTTAGCACGCTGTCGGCCCGGCCGTTCTGGCACACGCCGCTGATGCCGATCCTGTTCTTGACCGGCGCGCTGGTGTCCGGCGGCGGGTTGATGGCCTTTGTGGTGGCGGCCCTTTACCCGCACCGCAACGAGGAACAACGCCAGATAGTCGCCTACATCGGGCGGGCAGTGCTAGGGCTGCTCTTGTTCGACATCGTGCTGGAGTGGGCCGAGTTCAGCGTGCCGATGTGGTACGGGGTGGGCCACGAATACGACCTGTTGATGCGGGTCCTGTTCGGCGATTTCTGGTGGGTGTTCTGGGTCTTGCATGTGGGTCTGGGGTGCGTGGTGCCGGGGCTGCTGCTGGCGTTCCGTGGGGACAAGGTTTGGTCCGTGGGCCTGGCCGGGCTGCTGATTGCCGTCACCTTCATGACGGTCCGTCTCAATATCGTGATTCCTGGCCTGTTGGACCCGCATCTGCAAGGCCTCCAAAACGCCTTCACCGACCATCGGCTGGTATTCTGGTATGTGCCCAGTTTCTTCGAGTGGCAGGTCACGCTGTTCATCGTCGCCCTGGGCACCGGGCTTTTCTACCTGGGCTACCGCTTCCTGCCGTTAACTTGCCCAAGCACTGCTCCCACGCCCGCCAACCCGTGAGGACCTGACCATGCGCAATCCCGATACTCGCTCCCATGAAGGCTTGAGCCGACGCGGTTTTCTGGGCCGCAGCGGCGCGCTGCTCGGCAGCGCCCTGATAGCTCGCGCCACCGGCGAAGCCCAGGCCGCCGAGGGCCGGATTCTCCTCAGCAAGCGGCCTGATGCACCTTACGACTTTGCCCGACCGGAAAACTGTCTCTACACCGTTTGCCTGAACTGCAACACCGGCTGCGGCATCAAGGTCAAGCTCCAGGACGGCGTGGTGACCAAGATCGATGGCAACCCGTACAATCCCTGGACACTGTTCCCGCATCTGCCGGAGTCCGTATCCCCGTTTGACGCGGTGTATGTGGATGGCAGCATCTGCCCCAAAGGCCAGGCCGGCCTGCAAACCGCCTACGACCCGTACCGCCTTCGCAAGGTGCTCAAGCGCGCCGGCAAACGGGGCGAAGGCAAGTGGATCACTATCGACTTTGCCCAAGCGGTCAAAGAAATCGTCGAGGGCGGCAAACTGTTCGCCCACGTGCCCGGCGAGGAAAACCGGCAGGTCGAAGGCTTGCGGGCGATCATGGCGCTGCGCGATCCCCAAGCCGCCAAGGCCATGGCCGCCGATGTCCAGGCCATTTGGAAGGAGAAGGACCCCGCCAAAAAGGCCGCGCTGGTGCAGGCCTTCAAGCAAAAGCACGCGGCGCACCTGCAGACGCTGATTGACCCGGACCATCCGGACCTCGGCCCCCGCAACAACCAGTTCACCATCGCTTGGGGCCGGCTCAAAGGCGGCCGCGCCGAGTTCATCAAACGCTTCGGTGCAGCCTACGGCACGACCAATCTGCACGGCCACACCACCGTCTGCCAGGGCTCGCTTTACTTCACCTGCAAAGCCCTCAGCGAACAATACCAGGCCGGCAGCTTCGATGGCGGGCAGAAATTCTACTGGCAGGCCGATACCGAGAACGCGCGGTTCATCCTGTTTGTGGGCGCCAACCTGTTCGAAGCCAACTATGGCCCACCCAACCGCGCCGTGCGCCTGACCGACCACATCGTCCAAGGTCGCACCCGCATTGCGGTGGTGGACCCGCGGTTCTCCAAACTCGCCAGCAAGGCTTGGAAATGGCTGCCCATCAAACCCGGCACTGACGGCGCGCTGGCGATGGCTTTCCTGCGCTGGATGATCGAGCACGAGAAGTTCGATGCGAAGTTTCTGGCCGCCGCCAACAAAGCCGCGGCCAAGGCCGCCGGTGAAACCACCTGGACCAACGCCACTTGGCTGGTCGAAATCAAAGACGGCGAACCTGGCGCCTTTGCTCGCGCGGCCGACCACGGCCTGGCTCAGCCCGAAAAGCGCAAGGCCACCACCGAGAAAGGCGAGGTGGAGTACGAGGAAAGGTTCCTGCTGGTTCGCCAGGGCGATCGGTTTGTGGCCTTCGATCCGAACGACACGGCCACGGCAGTCACTGGCGATTTGTTTGTGGACACCGCCCTGCCGGACGGCACCCGCGTCAAGTCCGGCCTGCAACTCATCAAGGAAGCCGCCTTCACCCGGTCGTTTGCAGAGTGGTGCCGCGAGTGTGATCTGGACCCGGGCGACGTCGAGGAGGTGGTCGCCGAACTGGTGCGGCACGGCAAGCATGCGGCGGTGGACCTGCACCGTGGACCGGCTCAGCACACCAACGGCTTCTACAACGTGCTGGCCTGGTACACCGTTAACGCCCTGTTGGGCAACTTCGACTGGCAGGGCGGCATGTCGGCGCTGAAGACCTACGCCTATGATGGTGCCAAGGGCGGCCCCTACGACCTGGCCTCCACTCCCGGCGCCATACCCACGTTTGGCATCAGCCTCATCCGGCATGGTGTGGCCTACGAGCAAACCACGCTCTTTGCCGGTTACCCGGCCAAACGCAACTGGTACCCGCTGGCCAGCGACGTGTATGAGGAGATCATTCCCAGCATCGGCGACGCCTATCCTTATCCGACCAAGGCGCTCCTGCTTTACATGGGCGCGCCCACCTACGCCCTGCCCGCCGGCCACACCAACATCGAAATCCTGCGCGATGTCAACAAACTGCCGCTGTTCATCGCCAGCGACATCCTCATCGGGACCACCTCGGCCTACGCCGATTACATCTTCCCGGACCTCAGTTACCTGGAACGCTGGGAATTCCACGGTTCCCACCCCAACATGAACCTCACCGTGCAGCCGGTCCGGCAGCCGGTGATCGCGCCGATCCCGGAGACCTGCAAGGTCTATGGGCAGGAGATGCCCATTTGCCTGGAATCGCTGCTCCTGGCCATTGCCGAACAACTGGGCCTGCCGGCTTTCGGCCCGGACGGCTTCGGCCCGAGCCAACCGCTCACCCACTACGACCACTTTTACCTGCGCTGCGTGGCCAACCTGGCGGCCGGGACCAAACCGGACGGCTCCGAGGCGGTGCCACCGGCTGATGCCCGGGAGTTGGAGTTGTTCGCGCAGGCGCGTCGGCATCTGCCCAAGACGGTGTTCGATCTGGAGCGCTGGCGCCGCGCTGCCGGTGAAGCGCACTGGCCACGGGTGGTTCATGTGCTCAACCGCGGCGGGCGGTATCAGGATGCGTCTGCGATGCAAAAGGCCGCACCGCGCCTGCCCAATCCCTACGGCAAGCTGCTCTGCCTGTATCAGGAAAAGACCGCCAAATACCGCCATGCCGGCACTGGCAAGCCCTACCTCGGCCACGCTGCCTACGTGCCGATTGCCGATTACCTCGGCCGGTCGGTGGACGCCTTGCGTGCCGGCTACGACCTGCACCTCATCACCCACCGCGTCATTAATGCCACCAAGAGCCGCACCATTTCCAACTACTGGTTGCGCCCGCTCATGCCGGAGAACGGCATCCTGCTGAACCCGCGCGACGCCCATCGGCTCGGCCTGCGCGACGGCGACGCCGTCAAAGTGGTCAGCGCCACCAATCCGCGTGGTGAATGGCCGCTGGCCGAGGGGCGGGGCAAACCGATGATTGGGCGGGTGCAGCTCACCGAGACCATCCGCCCGGGCGTGGTGAGTTTCGCCCTCGGGTGGGGCCACTGGGCCACCGGCGCCACCGACGTGGTCATTGACGGCGAAGTGATTCGAGGCGACCCGCGGCGGGCTTCAGGCATCCATGCCAACGCGGCCATGTGGGTGGACCCGGCGTTGAAGAACACCTGCCTGCTGGATCCGGTGGGCGGCAGCGTCAGCTTCTACGACACCGCAGTGCGCCTGGAGAAAATGCCGTCCGGCACCCTGCCTCCGTTGCGCGGGCGGCTGTTGCGCCCTGCACACGTGTGACTGGTCGAAAAGCCAATCACCACCCATGATTCGTGTTCGGCACCTGTTCATTTCGCCCGGGCATAATTACCGCGGTCATCATGGGGGGCCGCCGGGAAGCCATCCCACCTTGGAGGTGGACGCTATCGAATGTGTGGCGGGTCGAGGAATTCGGGGCGACCGCTATTTCGACTACAAGCCCGATTTCAAAGGCCAGATCACGTTTTTCGCTTGGGAAACCCTTGTGTCCCTGTGGGAGGCCCTGGGCATCCCATCCGAGCTGCGTGATCCGGCTGCCACACGTCGCAACGTCATTACCGAAGGCGCTGACCTTAATGCGTTCATCGGCGTGGAGTTCGACGTCCAGGGCGTCCGGTTCTTCGGCACCGAGGAATGCCGCCCATGCTATTGGATGAACAACGCCTTCCGCGATGAGCGCGCGGAAGCATGGCTGAAAGGCCGCGGCGGCCTGCGCGCCAAGATTCTCACCGACGGTTGGCTAAGACGGAGCGGGTAACGCGAGCTAGCGGATCCGTGATGAGACGGAGAGCGTCGTGCTTGAAATTGCGACAGCAACCTTGGCAACCCCCCGGCTGAAGTTCAGTGCCGTCATTTTGGCCGGAGGCCGCTCAACCCGCATGGGCCAAGACAAGGCGACACTACCTTTGGATGGCCAGCCGCTGCTGGCGCGCCAAATCGCCTTCGCCAAGTCCCTGGGTCCGGTGGAAATCCTGATCTCCGGCCGGCCAGAGGTCGATTACACCCCTTTCGATTGCCCAGTGCTGATGGACCGGGTGCAAAATGCCGGGCCATTGGCGGGGATTGCCGTGGCGCTGGAGGCCGCCCGCGCACCGCTAGTGCTGGTGTTAGCCGTGGACATGCCCTATTTGACGCGCGCGGCAGTCGAACGCCTGATGAACGCATGCAGACCGGACCGGGGCGCCGTGCCGCGCTTCAGGGACAGACTTGAGCCATTAGTGGCCATTTACCCCCGTGCCGCTGTTTCCGTGGCCAACCAGCAACTGGCCGAGGGCTACTTAGCCGTTCGCGATTTCGCTATCCGTTGCCAGGAGGCTGGCTTGGTCTGTTTGTTGGATCTGGAGCCGGAGTTAGACGGAGTATTCCGCAGTTGGAATTCCCCGGCGGACATCAACACCGGGCCGGCGGTCCAGCCATCGGAAACGGCCTGGCAGCCGGATGCAGTTTGCGAGTTGTGTGGCTGCACGGGGGCTTACACCCTGGGCCAGAGCCACATTTGTTCGGACTGCTATCACGCCAGCAGCTCATGCTGCCCGGAGTTTGGCGCCTGGGACGGCTGGACGGCAGCCGATGATTCGGGCGGGCAGACGGCCTGAGGCCGCACCGGGTTATGCTTGCTGCCTCTGACAGACGCACGCCCCTGGCTACCGTGCCATCGGTGCTGGCCTGGCCTTTGAATCGTTACGAGTTGGCCGGCGCATTCGGCGACCTGGGAACGGACCTGCCGTTGTTGGCCGCCTTGATTGCGGTGGCCGGCTTGGACCCCGCCAGCGTCCTGATCATGTTTGGTGCATTTCAAATTGTAACCGGGCTGGTGTATCGGTTACCCATGCCGGTCCAACCCCTCAAAGCCATGGCCGTTCTGGTCATTACACACCAACTCAGTGGCGCAACGCTCTACGGAGGCGGGCTGGCGATTGGTGTGCTGATGCTTGTGCTTACGGTGACCGGCTTGTTAAGCCGGTTGGCGGTCGTCATTCCGGTACCGATCGTGCGCGGCATCCAGTTCGGCCTGGGCCTGCAACTGGCCTTCTTGGCCATACGCGAGTTCATCGTGCCGGGCAACGCGGTGGGCTGGTTGTTGGCAGCGGTGTCGTTTGGCCTGGTAATCCTGCTGGGGGGCAGCCGCCGTTGGCCGGCGGCAATAGCGCTGGTAGGCTTGGGCACGGCATACGCAGCCGTCTTCACGCTGGACTGGCCGGCGCTGGCCACAGGTGCAGGTTTGGCCTTGCCGAAACTGCACCTGCCCAGCCAATCGGATCTGCTGACCGGCCTGGTGGCGCTGGCTGTGCCGCAACTGCCATTGTCATTGGCCAACTCCGTGCTGGCCACCCACCGATTGGCCGCGGATTTGTTCCCTGACCGCGCACCGTCCATCCGCAAGCTGGGCTTGACGTATGCCATGATGAATCTGGCTGCGCCGTGGTTTGGTGGGGTGCCGGTGTGCCACGGCAGCGGCGGGCTGGCGGGGCACCACGCCTTCGGGGCACGACTGGGCCTTTCGGTTATCATATACGGCGGGCTGTATGTGGTGGTGGGCCTGTTTTTGAGTCGAGCCTTCGACATTTTGGTTGCAGCCTTTCCGCGCGCTGTCTTGGGTGTGCTGTTGTTCTTCGAGGGGCTGGCGCTGCTGCGTCGGGTGTGGGGCGCTGGGCTTGACGCGCGCGGTTGGCAGGTCACTTTGATAACAGGCCTGTGCGCAGCGGCCTTGCCTAACGGCTACCTCATCGGGATGGGAGCCGGCTGGCTGACGCACGCCTGGCTCATGCGCGGGGCCGACTCAGGGGTCTCTGCGGGCCGTTGAAGCGAGACAGGTTATGCGGGTGTTGTTTTTTGCCCATCTGAGAGACGTGACCGGGTGCGCCGAAATGCAACTGGATTGCGCGGGCGCGGATGCCGCTGAACTTTGGCGGCGCCTGATTGCCGCGTATCCAGGGCTGGAAAAATATCGTGACTCTGTACGGCTGGCCAAAAACGCGGAATACGCCGCACCCGATGTGCGGTTCGACAACGCCGATGAAGTGGCTCTGATCCCGCCGGTATCGGGCGGCTGAATCGCTGGTTAGCATGCAGGTCGAAGTCCAGCTCACTCATACACCGATCCCTACCGAGGTGCCACCGCCGGCGCCGGCCACGGGCGCTGGCGCCTGGGTCGAATTCCGGGGCTTGGTGCGGAGCCAAGAGAACGGCCGGGCCATTACCGCCCTGGAGTACGAGGCCTACGAACCGATGGCC
>Ga0207433_10005768_pt1 | contig 21848 bp, 20 predicted proteins | sample YelNatPaOPGAMG01_FD_187559 | JGI IMG/M metagenome (GOLD analysis project Ga0207433, IMG submission 187559) | Hot spring thermophilic microbial communities from Obsidian Pool, Yellowstone National Park, USA - OP-RAMG-01 (SPAdes) (version 3) | ecosystem: Environmental > Aquatic > Thermal springs... | reverse complement strand
TCATTCCCCTTTATCTCATGAACAGATGCATTAAATTCACTTGCAAAGACACGCCAGGCAACTTCCCTGTTCAGTATCATCAGTTCACCTCCATCTTCTCAAGCATCTCTTTTGCAAGTGCCTTTACATCAGGTTTGATGAATCTTGCATCTTGTGCAATAAGCATAAGACCTGTTTCGTCCTTGGATACATTCCCAGATACTTCTATAGGCTTGGCAATAAGTTCTTCCATAATCTTTTCCCGCACTACCGCAGGATTAATTCGTTCCATTGCATACTTCTGACATTCTTCTAAAGTCATGCCTATTAGTTTCTCTGTGATTCTTCTATTTAGTATCGTGGTAACTGCACCTGTGCCGTCGTCAAGAACTGTCTTTGCTCTAAGGTCCACATTTCCGTTCTGCTTCGCATGTATCTTGCACATGTCATTCTGAAGAACACGGTTACATTCTGGACAACGCATGATAAGCCCTGAGCCTGCTTTCACATCTATAATAACTCCCTGAATTGTAACATCACTTGCGCCTCCTTTGTCCATCAACTCTTCGATGGTTACTATTCGGATTGGATTCAATTCTTCTAATTTCGGTAATACAGTATCTGATAATCTTTCTAAAACAGATCTCCCGTCGAACGAAAGTTGAGGCATTCTTTTCCAGCTTCTCACGCTCGCGTTCGAAATCTTTATTACCTCTCCTTCTTTAAGCGCAAAATCTGTCCAACTTGAAAAGTTTACCTTGCCTGTCTCATCGGCAATTACACCAGAATAGACAACCATAGGCTCGTCATTTACTGTAACTTCTTTCCTTTGCACAGAGACTACTCTGCCAATTACATTAACAGCGTTCATCCCTTCTTTCAAGTCCTTTATTTTGCAATCTTCGCCTACGATTGGTATTTCTACCTTAGGTAACGTATCTTCGGGCAATCTTTCTACTTTGCATCTTTCATCGAAATTGTAGGTAGGAATATCCTTCCAAACTTTGACGTATCCTCCCGATATTTTCAATACTTCGCCTTGTTTTATGCCAAAATCTGCCCAAGACGTGAAACTTACCTGTCCCGTATCGTCTGCAAAAATCCCAGAATATATCGTCTTCTTATCCTCTTTTATAGTTACATCTCGTGTCGATACAAAAAGGACTCGAGCAGTAACTCCAAGCCCGAAGGTCTGTTCTTTTATTTTCAGGATTTCCTCGATTTTTACATCCCTATCATTTTGTCTTGGCATGCTATTTTTTCTTTCTCTTGCAGGGATTGCATCTTTGTCCATCTTTATCAATTTTGATTTTTGACTTATGTTAATCTGTACTTCGCCTTGTCTATCCTTGGTATATGCATTCTTAATCAGAACCACATCGCCCTTGGATATTCCATTCATCAACTCTGCGTTCCATGCAGTAAACGGCTTGGAGATCTGGTCATCCTCAACAATCCCATATACTATCTTTTTCTTCTGATTATCCTGCTCAATCTCTCTTGGCGTTAGGGTAACAATTCTGCAAAGAATATCCACATTGTTCTCGTTTATCTTAAGGTCAGATAACGGCTTGGTCATCCCGTAACTTAATTCGTCTGGATTTCCGCCATATCTTTTCACAATCAGTCTTTTCAATTCAGGGAGCGAAATATCATTCCCGAATTGCTCAATATCGTTCGCTAACGCTTGCTCTATTTCTTCTTTTGTTATTTTCTTTCCATTTTTTTCAACCTTTCCAAGCACCCGGGTTATATCTTCTACATGGGGTGCAATCTGTTGTGTGTCCATAATGAACACCTCCAAAATCGTAATTGTTCACTGATTAATAAAGTCTATCTACAAGATTAGTGAAAGTAAAAGTAATATTCTACTTCTCCCTTGTTTCTACCTTATCTACCTAATAATACCCTTTTAATACTCTTTTAAAAATCTAAAAAACAGAACACTCAACCTTATAAACAATCAACCTTATAATTACAAAAACCTATTTGTCTACCATGAAAGTCGCAGTAGTTTCTGATTCGCATGACAATCTATCTGCAATAGATGCGTTTGTGGCTAGCCTAAAGGGAGAGAATATAGAACTGATAATTCACTGTGGCGATTTCGTATCCCCATTTACCGCACCACATTTTGGGAATGCAAAAATAAAGTTAATAGGTGTATTTGGGAATAACGACGGAGACCATGATTTTCTAAGGACAAGGTATAGCAAGATTGGTGGCGAATTAATTGGCGAATTTGCAGTAATCAATATCGGAGATAAAAAAGGAGCAGTATTGCACGGCACTCAAGAAGATATCGTATCTGCACTCGTGGAATGTGGCAAATACGACTTTGTTCTTCGAGGACATACACACACTCCTTTAATTGAGAAAAAAGGTAAAACAATCCTTGTCAATCCAGGCGCGCTTTCTGGATATCTTGCAAAGAAAAGGAGTTATGCAATCATCGATACAGAAAAAATGGATGCAAAGTTGATTGAGTTTTAGTTTTAGCATTTTTATCATTTTATAGTCTTTACCCATTCTCATAGTCTTTAGCGAGCAGACATGAAGGAGATATGTATTTATCTCTGAATATATCATATGAATATATCATAGATTTACTTCGTCATAGAGTTACTTCTTCATCATTTACTTTACTCATCTTACTCTCTCGAGAACTGCAGCAAAAAAGCCATCTGTGTTGTGAACATGTGGGAATGACCTAAAATAACCGTTTCTCACAAAAGAATTACATTCTTTAGGTAAAAATTCTTGCACATTTAAGATTTTGAATCCTGATTCTCCATCTTTGACAAACTCTTCAATTATATCTTCATCTTCTTCCATTAGCACAGAACATGTCGAATATACCAATCTCCCGCCTGTTTTCACATTTTTAGAATATACCCTTAGGATATCTTTTTGTTTTGTTCTTAATTCTTCGACATCAGTCTCTTTTACTCTCCATCTGCTTTCTGGATTTCGTCTAAAAGTGCCTGTTCCTGTGCAGGGCGTATCTATAAGAACAACATCTCCTTTTATTTTCGCTAAATCAGGGTCTGTTGTTTCCATAGGTTCTATATTGAACGCACCTGCTCTTCTTGCCCGCTTCTTTAAAGTAATTATTTTGTTCTTATACAACTCAACTCCTATTATTCTTCCTTTATTTTCCATCAACGCAGATATGAATATAGTTTTTCCACCGCTCCCTGCACATGCATCGACTACTTTTCCATTTTTGGGCGGTTTCGCAAGGATGGTAACTAACTGACTTGCTTCGTCTTGAACTTCGAATAAACCATTTGAGAATGATTTTGTATTGTAAATGTCTCCCTTATCCTTAACTACCAAGCCAAATGGTGAATATCTTGTAGGAAAGGTATCAAAACCTTCTTCTTTAAGTTGCTTTGCAAGTTCTTCTCTATTTGTCTTTAATGTATTTGCTCTTATTACTAAAGGTGGTTCAAGATTATTTGCTTCACAAAAACGCGCTGTGTCATCTATTCCAAGGTTAACGAGACATCTATCAACCCTCTTTACAAACCAATACGGATGCGAATAGTATGTTGAGATGTATTCCAAACGATTTGTTATTCTATCTGGATATTCTACTCTTTCAGATTCGGATATGATTCTCTTTATCTCATTTTCAAGATTTTTATTCTTAACTCGATTTACATTTACATCTCGGATATACTTATTTATATCACTAATATACTTATTTACATCACCGATATTCTTAGACATCTTTCCAAATAACTTTAGAAAAACAGTTAGTCGAAGGATTGCAATTTTATTATTTGTATCACTTGTATTTGCATATTCGGTATTTTTATAATTAGTATCCATAGTATCTTTTGCAGGCTCTATTGAAAGTTGGTTTAAGATATAATCTATTCTTCCTTGCATTTTTAAAGTGCCATACACGTTTTCTACGATTTCTCTACGTTCATCTAAAGAAGGGTGATACCTTGCAAATAGTTTTGCAATAACCTTTTCTGAACGACTTTTCTCGTCAGAATATATGCTTGAAAGTGCATAAATTGAAAGTTTTATGGAATTATAACGCATAGATAGGGAAAATACTTACCTGACAAAAAGCTTATCATGCAAATATCCGATATAAGATTATGTCTTCACAAAGGATAAAGATAAAATCAACTGAAAAAATAAAAAAAGATGATAGAGATGATAGAAAGAAAAAAATAGAAAAAGAGGACAAAGAAGAGAACCCAAAAAAGTCATCAAATCAAAAACTTAAGGAGCCTGATATCGATAGAGATAGTATTACAGATAGTAAGAAAGAAGTATCCTCATATAATGCATTTGAACCTTTACCCGAGCAAAGAAGACAGAATAGATATTTTGACGAGAAACTTCCAACTGCTGACGAACTTGAAAAAATTGAGAATGCATCTTCAGAAGGACCGAAATGGGGTTATTTTAGCAACAGACCAAAATATCAACTTGTTCCGAAATCCCAAGCCGATGAGTTCCTCCAAGATAGAAACGAAAAAAATATCGAGAAAAAGAGCACACAGAAAGAGTTCGAAGAAAAGTTCGATAAGTTATATGGCTCAGGTGCTAAGAAAGAGAAGAGTTTAGCGACAAGGGCAGAGGCTGTTGTGTTGTTGCTTGATTGTTCAGGGAGCATGTCAGAACCTTTCGGACCTGGAAGTAAAATCGATGCGTTAAAATATGCAGTATCTAAGTTTTTCGAGAGAAAAGAGTTGATTAAAGACATGGATTATGTGGGCGTGGTGGGGTATGGTCTTAAAGGCGATAAAAGATTAAAATTAGGTTCTGAAGGAGGAGTGTTAAATCCATATAGCCCCGTGGTAATTATCTCGAACCTGACAAGAGACTACAGACACATCTTGCAAAACATAAATGCAATGCTTCGTGCCGAAGATGGTACGCCTATGGAAGACGGCTTGGTGGTCGCATATAATTTACTTCGCGAATTTCAAACACCTGTATGCCAGCATAGAATTATACTTATGTCAGACGGAAAAGCAGAAGATGCAAAATCGGTTAGGATGCGTGCTATGAAAATAGCCTCGTTCGGCGTGGTTATAGATACCATAAGCATGGGTAACCAAGAAAATATAGATGAAGCAACCTTGATTGAGATTGCCAACCTATCCAAGGGCGAATACAGATATGCAGCAGACGTAGAAACACTCTGGCAAACTTATGATTATCTTGCAACAAAGAAACCTTTATGAACTGCTCAAAATTTAACACATAGTACAAAAGAAATTCGATTTAATTTCAACTTAATTTCAGTTTCATCTAGAAAGCGTTATTTGAGACTATAAACAAGTGATGAGATGGATGTTACCTATATCCATAAAAACGATTGGAAAAGGGATGACAATATATGGCTTGGTATTATTTTTTTATGAGGGCTTGGCGGTACTCCGGTTCCCTAATATGCTAATAGAGCCCATTTCGCATGTATTTCCCATTTCTGCGACCGTCCTTATGTTATTCTCCATAGGAACTTCATTTATAGGTTTCCTTATTTGGCAGAACGAACGAATATTATCTTTGAAAGAGTGTGCGCAAATGGGTTTTTGTTATGCCTTGTTGTTAATATCATGTGGAATAATAACTATTCTTCGTTCGGAAAGAATGCATAGCAATATTGTAGGTCTATTTTTTATAGGGTGTGCATTGGCAACCATTGCATTTTCTATAAAAGGGTATGTTGTTGCTCAAAAGGTAAGGCGTGAATTTAGAATCTACAGCACAGAAAATATTTCGTAAATTAGAGCATGAAGGAGAGATGACAAATTTAATGGACATTTCTAAAATTCCAAGCCTACCATCGAGGAAGACGTTATTCTTTACCTTCCTTCAAAACTAAACGAATCACAAACCAAGGGAAAGAGAGAACGATGTTGGAGTAGGAGAGAGAGCGTTGGCGATTTGTCTCCATCGAAGAATTCATTTGATGGTATAACTAAGGTATGTACACTGCTCTTTAGGTAGATATCGACGAATGCCCTCATGAGGCGGGATTCAGAAAAAGCAATCCTGCCGATTTACGTGGACTCTTTGCGAGGTGGTTCAATAAATAAAAAATTCTTGTAAAATAATTTTCGTGCTCCACGGTTCGAAAATCGTACCAATCAAAATTTATATTAGAACATAGATAAAACAAATAGGTGGGTAAGTGAACGATACCTCAGTGGGAAAACAAACAATCATAGATACAAGGGATAGCGTATTCGCATGGAAGTTTTACAAAAAATACAAAGATGGAGGCGCAAAATCGTTCGAAACTTTATGATTAGATTATGTTAATCAACATAATGTCTTTTCTTTCCTTTGCATACTTAAAGTCAGGGTCTTTTTGTAATGCTTTCTCGTAACATTCTATAGCCTCTTCAGGCATGTTCCTATCTGCCATTATATCCCCAATACCTGCCCAAGCCTGCGCATTGTTCGGGTCATACTGCATTGCTTTTGAAAAACTCTTTTCTGCATCTTCTAGTTTTCCAAGTGCTCTTAATGCATATCCTCTTGTAATATGCGCCGACACATCACTTTCATCTAGAGTTAGTGCCTTTTCGCATGCTTCAAGTGCTTCCTCGTTCTTTCCAACTTCAAGAAGCAATTGTCCTTTAGAAGACCAAGCCGATGAGTTGCTCGCATCTAAGGCTAACGAACGCTCATAGAATGTTATCGCATCAACCTTTCTCCCTAACGATTTTAGCATATTTGCTTTGTTGTAAATCAAAACTGCATTCTTATCATCGATTGATAATGCATCGTCAACACATGCAATTGCATCCTCTACCTTTCCAAGCATAAACAAAGCAATCGATTTCATGTTTATCGCCGAAAGGTCTTTTGGGTCTTTAGCAAGGACTGTATCAAAACATGCTAAGGCATCTTCTACCTTGTTCATATCCATCAAAATCTCTCCTTTTAGATTATAACCTTCGAGACTTTTTTTCGAAATCTGTATAACTTTATCGCAACATTCGATTGCTTCTTCTTTCCTTCCAAGCATATTAAGTAGCCTTCCTTTAACTAACCAAGCCTCTTCGTTCTTAGGGTCTTTCTCAATAGCCTTCTCCGCTGATATTATCGCATCTGGGACCTTACCAAGGTCTTCGAGCAACTGAGCACATGCACTCAATAATCTAGAATTGTTCGGTTTAAATTCCAAGCCCTTATCATAGGTCGCAAGTGCCTCTTCTTTCCTTCCAAGATGCTCAAGTGCCTTTCCTTTATGTAAAAATGCCATGGTATTCTTTTTAACTGCAAGTTGAGCATCGAAACATGCTAAAGCACCCTCTGCATCTCCTAAATTTAGAAGAGCAATACCTTTACATCCAAGTGTTTCGGGATTATTCATCCTCGATAGAACTTTATCAAAACACTCAATTGCCTCTTTATACTTCCCTAAATCCAATAAAATAAGTCCTTTGCAATGCCAAGCCGGATACATATTCTCATCTATTGCAAGTATTTTCTCAAAACTTGCCAGAGCCTCATCCTTCTTTCCAAGAAAATACTGAGCCCCTGCAATCCCTTTTAATGCCTGAATATTATTAGGCTCACGAATCAAAATTTCATCGTAACATTGAATAGATTCGCTTATCTTTCCGAGCGAAAACAATGCCGCTCCCTTACCCAATAAAGAAGGTGTATGCGAACTATCCACTATCAATGCTCTCTCATAACATTCTATCGCTTCCTTATAATTTTTCTCTGTAAGATGGTAATTTCCCAACAAGTAGTGAAGTTGAACATCCTTACACATCTTTTGAACTGCAGATTTTCCTATGCTCCTTAGTCTGTCTGCATTCTCCTTCTTCAATTTTATACCTTTCAACTTTTCAATCTCGGTAGGAATATATGCAGATATTTCCTTGAGCATATCATTCTCTGACATCGAGCAAACACACATTCCTTCAACTGCGCCGCAAACGCCACACTCGGTCATAGTCTCGAATAGAGATTGCTCTTTTAGGATTTATTTCTTTGGAATAACAGATTTATGCTTTATCATACATGCACCCATTGTGGATAAAAAACAACTTGCGAAATGGTACTCACTCGCAGCCGACAACTACGACAATTGGGGATTCTTAGAAGGCGAAGAATGCGTAGGCGATGGCATTGCCGAATTTGAAAACTTTGTCTCTTTGTGTAACTACAAAACAGGCGAAAAAACGCTTGACATAGGTTGTGGCACAGGTAGGGTCATGCTCTCCTTTAATGGCAACTTTGTTGTGGGTATCGATTTTTCTGCACGAATGCTTGCTCTTTGCAGACAAAAAGGAGGTTGTTTACTCATCCTCGCAGATGCAGAGTATCTACCCATTCGCAACTCTGTTTTCGACCTCGTAACTTGCATGGGTCTATTCGAATATTATCCTCTCGAAATCGCAGATAAAATCCTTGCTGAGATTGCAAGAGTTGTAAAAGTTTCTGGAAGAGTTGTAGTCGATTTCCCAAACTCTCAAGTTGAAGATTCTTACAAACTTAAATTACTCGAAGAGAAAGCAGGCAACCAAATCTTCATACATGAAAAAGAAGAAATTTTAAAAACTATCTGGAAATACTTCACCGTAAAAAAAGAGAATTTTGTATCAAATGAAATTCAGTTTATTCTTTATCCTAAAAATAAAAAATAATCATCTTGGTCTATCTTCAAAGCATCCATATTCCTTTACCCCACTTTTACCTTTTTCTTACTTTTTATATTATCTGTTACTATCGTTACTTTTTCTGTTTTGTATTTTTTAGTTTTTCAATCTCCATAAGTGCAATCTTTCTATGCGATTCTGCTTTCTTAAACTTAGGCTTAAGTTCTATCGCCTTATCGTAACATTTTATTGCATCTTCGTAAGCAAGAAGATTATGCAAAGCCAAGCCCTTCTTATCCCAAATTTCGGCTCTATCAGGTTCAAGAACGATTGCTTTATCATACCACTCTAATGATTCCTGGAAAAGTCCAAGTTTACGCAACGCATCTCCTTTGTTTATAAGTGCTCTTACTTCTTTCGGATATTTCGAAAGTATGCGGTTGTAGTAGGCTATTGCCACGCCATACCTCTCCTCATTATATGCACTATTTCCAAGCCTTAAAAGGTCTTCGACAGTCTCATTTTGAGTAATCCGCTGTAAAGTACGCAAAACTTCTGATATCACCTCTTCGTCTTCTTTCGAAACTTTTTTTGCATTTTCTTTTGGACTTTCTAAAGAAAAACTGTTCTTATCCGCTATCTTCTTACCACAATTCGCACAGTAATTTGCATTCTCCTTCGTCTCCTCTCCACAATTCCCACATTTCATAATAACAATATCTCCTTGGATAATATAATAACTTTCTTATCTAATCTTCTCAGATATTTCAGTAAGGTATCTAAGCAACGCAGCAATGAACCTACGAATATCTTCTATGTTCGCTCGCATCTTATACTTTCTCTTTACTTTTCTTGCCTTATAGGCTTGGAAAATATCATCTACAATATCTTTATCTGGAAAAATGCTTTCTAACTTTTCGAACATCTCTTTTTTATACTGGATTTTTTTATACCAATAACACTCAACTGAAAATATATTTCGAAATTTACAAAATGCTGTAAATGCACATGATTCTAATACAATTTCATCTAGTGGCATGCCCTTCTTCAATAACGCATCTTGCACATCTAACAAAGACAAAGTTTCCTTAAGACTAATTGCACATTCTTCTAAATGCAAAAGTATCTTTTCTCTTGGTACACCATCTCGACGAAGTCTTTCCACAATTTCATGCCCAAACGCAACTCTACCTTCTCTTATTGCAGATGAGATTAGTAACAAGATGTTCCCAGGTATCTTTTCATTATAAATATCATCGTAAAACAAATTTATTATCTCAATTTCAGAATCTGTCCTTTCTGACAAATCTATCTTACGAGCAAGGATAAGTAGATATTCAACATCTGAATTGTAGGTCTCATCCCCTCTTGCAACCGAACCATACAAAACAACTGAATACATCATATTCACTACATCTCCAAAACGCTTAAGAAAAATATCCGCTCTATCCCTTGATAGTATAGACATAATCCCAAAATATTTCGAAGGCTCTATAATCTCATAATTTATTCCATCACTTGTATATGCACATCTATTTTTTATAAATCCTTCAACTATTTTTCGAGCATTCACTATATCTTCTTTACCAAGATGTAATTTAAGAAAATTCTCTAACCATTTTTCATCAAATTTATCCTTTCCTATATTACGCCAGAGTTCTAAATATACCTCAATCTCGCATCCATCGAGCACACTTTTTTCTCCCCTATATCTCTTATAAATCTTTCTTTAAGAATCCTCAATCCTCCATCCACTTTTTTTATCTTTTTTCATTCACATAAATATTTTAACAGGCATATCCATTTCAGATTGTGCTAAATCCAATAAGATTCCTCTTTCCAAGCGAAATTCACACTCCAAGCCATTTAAGAGTCCTTTACGTCTCTACATTCTTCCTTAGGCTTGCTTTTGGTGCTGTTATACTACTACTTGCATTCTATGCGCCATCAGAACTTGACCCTGCTTTACTTAATGCTCAAAATATCCATATTGGTCCTAATAATACAAACTTCCAAATCCATATCAACGAAACATTCGAAAACTCATCGTATTCTAATTATCAAATGGAAAATTGCAGTCTAAAATCAGCAAAGTTGAAAGATTCCCTCCTTTACAATTCTTCTGCTTCAGAATGTAAAATTGAAAATTCAGATATATTCAATTCTATTATCGTAAATTGCACCATACAAAATTCAAAAATTACAGAATGCACTCTTATTAACTGCAAACTTATTTCTTCACAAACAAAAGGTTCCATGGCTGAGAATGTTACATATAGTAACTCAACTACTTCCTCGATGTATTCCTCACTTCTCAATGTAGCAATTATTGCAGTACCATACCCATTTGCAGAGATGGCAACCGCAAACATATTCGGTATGATTTCTGATAAAATAGGACGCAAGAAAGTAATTGTTTTCGGGACTTCACTTGCTGCGTGCATGGTTGCTGCATATACATTTACAACCAACATCTGGATACTTGCAATCCTACATGGTATCCATGGTATTGGCGCTGCTGCAACTGTCGCCCCTGCTACTGCTATGATTGCAGATTATGCACATTCTAAAGACAGAGGTAGACAAATGGGTCTTTATGATTATTCTACATTTTGCGGTTATATCTTAGGACCTGTTCTTGGCGGGTTCGCACATAACCTATTTGGTGTGCAAATATCGTTCTACATAGTTTCCGGAATCCTCGTGGTTTCTGCGTTAATCCTTTACAAATTCGTTATCTCTGAAAAAATAAATACAAGCACAAAGCATAGATTCATAGATATAGACGAATTTAAGGCTGTCTTTAAAATAAGAGAAATCCGAGAGATGTTTCCAATCTGGTTAATTATGTCAACCCTGATAGGCATCGCAGTTACTTATCTTCCAAGGATTATGAAAGAAACAGGAACTTCTGATGTTCTTATTGGTGTATTCTTTGGTGTGGCAGGTCTATTCCTCGGACTTCTTCAACCTTTATGGGGTCGTGTTTCCGACAAGGTCGGGAGACTCCCCGTAATGTATTATGGCGTATTCTCAGTTCTTGGAATTATTCTTATTCTTCTTGTATTCAGAAGGGAAGTCGAACTTCTAAATCCTGTTGTTATTATTCCATTAGCGCTCTGTGGCTTGGGCGCCGGCGCTTTTGTTCCAAGTGCTCTTGCCATGATGGCAGATAACTCGCCACAGGAAAGTTATGGGTCTGCTATGGGTCTTTACTCGTTTGCGCTCGGGTTCGGCTCGTTCATTGCAGAGACTGCAGGACTACTAATTATCTGGTTTGCAAAGGGTGATGCAATCAATGGACTTCTCTATTTTGCTGCTGCTTTAATAGGAATTGCAACAATCCTTATGATAAAATTCTTTATTTCTCAACATATAGAGAAAATAAGAGAGAAAAAGGAGAAGTAAAAAAGAAATTTTTTTTATTTTAGTAGATAGTAACCTGCTGACTTTTCTCTTGCAACGCGCTTCACATATCCTTTTTGCTGAAGTTCTTGAAGCGCCTGAACTACAAAGTTTTTACCCAATTTGGAAAGATTTACTATCCTATCCACATTTACCATCTTTTCTTCGCTCGTAATCCCTGCTCCTTTCATTGCATCGTATACTTTCGATGCCCTATCTGATACACCTTCGACCATAAACTCACCTTTTATGAGCAAGGGACGCATTTGCATACTCTTTAATAATCTTTTCTATGAACATTACCATAAATAGCAATTTTAAAAAATGGGCTCTGCCAGATTCGAACTGGCGACCTCCACCGTGTCAAGGTGACGTCATAGCCAACTAGACCAAGAGCCCTCCTATTTTCCTAATTTACTTTATCATATTTATTGTTTGTGATATGTTTATGATATCCAGGTATTCTGCCATTTCTGCATTTAGCACATTCATAATAAGATTTATTTATTGGGAAGTCAGTTCTAGCATGTGTGGCCGGGGTAGGCTAGCCTGGTAGACTTGGGGACTGTGGATCCCCGGACTCGAGTTCAAATCTCGGCCCCGGCCCTTTGAACTATGATATCTTTTCAATATCCAAATGGTTTGGACAGCCTTCTTTTCTCATAGGCTCGAGGCTCATAACTGTATTTGTCTTTCCGTAATACAAAATCCATCTTTTTATTCCCGGTATGTCTGCAAGGCGAGCAAGAGTAACAGCGGCTTGGAGGCTTGATACAGTAGATATAGTGGTTACTATCGAGGATATAGGCACTTTTCCTTGCTCAGTGCATGAGACTTTTTCGTTGTTAAACTTTATTGAATTGTCCTTTCTACAAATCATGCATTCTTTATCATGTTCGTAAAGTTCAACTTCACCACGAAATTCCTGACCCCCTGCATTTATCAATGGTTTTCCCGCAAGGCGTGCAATTACTGATAGATAATAGCGTGTCTGCATGTTATCCAAACAGGAAACTATACAATCGGAAGTCTCTGCTTCCCTACCAAGCACAGGGTCAAAATTTAGCATTTCCTGGTTCTGTGAAAGGATTGTTTTTCTTAACTCCTCATCATCAGGCAGATTATTTACAAATTCTTCCTCAAGTTCCCTTTTTCTTTTTTCGTATTCTTCGAATGACATTGTGGCTTTATCCCTAATGCTTGTTACCATCCCTGACTGAACTTCACGCACATGTGCAAATATCTTATTATTCGGATTTAATTTTGCAAGTTTCTCAGCAGCCGCCTCTGCTTTCTTTCTTCCTATGCTAGTTGTGTCGTAAAGGACCTGCCTATTTAGGTTATGCTCTTCAACTTGAATATCAGGGTCCACGATTACGATTTCGCATTCAGATGTATTTGATACTGAAAAGAGAGCAGTTAACCAGCTGCCCAAGCCACCAACTCCGACTACAAAGAGTTTCTTTTTCTCTAATTTTGAAGGAATGTTAACATTCGGTTCTAATATAGTGTCTCCATCTAACTTAGCAGAGAAGGGGGATACTAGCAACTGGTCTGTAGGGCGTGTTGTCGAGTAATCAAAAGGTTCCACAACTTCAACAGAATCTGTTATAAGGCGAGCAAACAAGGTATCTCCAGGTATAGTTATTCGAAAGATGTATTCGTCCTCAGAAACTTTTTTCGAAGGATGGGCATGCAAAGGTTCGGCGCCTAAGGTAAGACGAAAATCGAATGGTATCTTCTTTTTCTCATCAGAAATTCCACCATCTGCAGAATTTTCAAGCACAGGTGCGATTTCTTCAATCTTTTTTGCAATCCCTGGATAACGCACGAGAAAATTTATTGAAAGCCAACTTTGCAGAATCTCGGTTTTTCTCAAACATCTACTTTCACGAAGAACCTCTTGAGCAATCAAGCCTGCGCATGCAGATGCTAAAGATGGAGTAAGTATGTTTCTTTCGAACTTTTCGTACCTAACATTTTTTCTACCGATATAAGCAGAAGTGCGTGTCACAATTCCATATATTGGTATACAGTGAGTTGGCTTTTTAGGGCTTGGGTCTTTATGGCTTGGGAGTATTACAGTTATAGAAAAGTTTGAATTATCCAAGTCTCTTTCATCTTCGATTATGTTTATACGACAATCTGCATTAAGAGATTTGATTCTTTTTGGAAGGACCTCGGGCATAAGTCTGCCCACATCATCGTTCTTAAATAGAAGTTGCCCCTCAACATCCTTTTCTTCAACCACTCGTTCCTTAGGTAGATAGCATGTTATACCGCCATGCATGATTCCTACACCAAGAAGAGCAAAATTTATCATGAGGTAAGGAAAAGATTCGTTGTATCCAGTTACAAGGACGTTCAAATCTTCGACCTTAGCCTGATGCACCAAGCCTAATTGTCTAAAGTATCTCATGGATATGTCCGTATTCGATTGGTTCATAATTTTTCCCTCAGTTGATTACTTTTCGAGCAGGCGAACTGAAGTTCTCATGGTTAAGAAGGTCCTGGCAGTGGTTCAAAAATGCAAGAAGATTTTTTTTCTCACCAAGAGCACGCCAAGTATCTGCATACTGACCGTGGCACAACATAGGAAGGTCTTTGTTCAACTTATTGCAGAAGGTATGCCCTTTAGGAAATATGTTGCAATGTCTAATTTCTCTATCTTCAGGACGAAGAACAAAAACAAGAGGAATGGAATCGAAAAACTTATCTAAATCGATAAAAAGTTGATATTGTATCTTTGTTGTGGAATCACCGCCACCTCGGATACCTACCATGGGGACATAGATTGAAGTGATATACTTGTTGTATCCCCAACTGCCAATCGCCATACCGTACACTTTCTTTTTTGCTTCCTCGAACATCCAAAGTGGCACGCCCGACATCTGCTCACCGTTAAGGAACAGATTTTGGACCTATCGTTATAGGTTTACCCCCTGCAAACTTTCCAATAGGCTCATCGGTTATCCTATTTGCCAAGATGTCGTAGACGTCAAATTGGTCTGCTATATTCATAGGAACCAAGCCTTTAATTGCCACAAAATCTCCGCACCTCATGTTTGGATTGTCAACCTCTATTTCTCTCGATTGTGAGGGATCAAATGTGTTCTCAACTCTAACCTTAGCCATTATTACGCCCCCTTATTTTTTGTATTGCATTTGAAATTAAAAATCTTTCTGAAGAGGTAAAGTTATCAGCAAAAAGTATGATTATCAAGCATGCTATTTAGGTTGGGGAGAACATGGTAAAGATTGTAGAATGCGTTCCGAATTTCAGCGAAGGTAGAAGAAAGGATGTGATTGAATCTATAGTTAACGAAATTAGAAGTGTAGAAGGGGTAAAACTTCTGGATGTAGAATCTGACAAAGACCATAATCGGTCAGTGGTAACATATGTAGGAGAGCCGAAAGCAGTTGGTGAAGCAGCCTTTAGAGCAATCAAGAAAGCATCTGAACTAATAGACATGGAACAACATAAAGGAGAACATCCGAGAATTGGGGCTACAGATGTAGTTCCTTTCATACCAATTTCTGATGTAAGTTTAGAAGAATGCGTGAACCTTGCAAAAGAGGTTGGAAAAAGAGTTGCAGATGAACTTAACATACCAGTATATCTATACGAAGCAGCAGCAACAAGACCTGATAGAGTAAACCTTGCAGACATAAGAAAAGGCGAATACGAAGGATTAAAGACTGAGATATCCAAGATTGAAAGGCATCCTGATTTCGGACCTGCAAAGATGCATCCCAAGGCAGGGGCGACAGTCATAGGAGCAAGAGGTCCCTTAGTTGCTTACAATGTATATTTATCAACAAACAAGAAAGAGATTGCTGACAAGATTGCAAAAGCAGTCAGGTTTAAAGACGGAGGATATAGATATTGCAAAGCACTTGGATTTGAAATAAAAGAAAGAGGTGTTGTGCAGGTATCGATGAACCTTACAGATTATACAAAGACACCAATTTTTAGAGTATTTGAAACCATAAAATCAGAAGCAGAGAGATACGGAGTTCATGTGATATCAAGCGAGATAGTTGGACTAGTTCCCATGAATGCTCTTGTGGATGTTGCAGCACACTATCTAAAACTGGAAAATTTCAATTATTCACAGGTTCTCGAAAAAAGACTTATGGAGTGATGCAATGCTGATAGAAATGAAAATTTCAGAATTCATTAACGAGTTAGCAAGCGAGAAACCAGCCCCTGGTGGTGGCTCTGCTGCAGCACTTGCAGGCGCGCTTTCAGCAGCCCTTGCTTCTATGGTATGTAGATTAACCATTGGTAAGAAAAAATACAAAGAAGTCGAAGATGAAATGAAACTTGTGCTAAAAGAGACAGAGAGTTTAAGAGAAATACTTGCCAAGTTAATTGATGAAGATTCCGAGTCATTCAAGATGGTATCTAAAGCCTATTCGATGCCACGAGATAACGAACTCCAAGCCAAAGCGCGTAAAGAGGCAATCCAATCTGCGTTAAAGGGAGCAATCGAAGTGCCCTTAGAAGTGATAAAGACAGGGAGGAAAGTTCTTGACCTTCTGCATACTGTTGCGCAGGCTGGAAATGTAAATGCAATTTCTGATGCTGCAGTATCTGCACTTCTTGCAGATGCATGTATCAAAGGAGCTGCATATAATGTAAGAATAAATGCAAATTCTCTCGATGATGAAACAGAAAGAAAAAGACTTACCGAAATAAGCGACGAGGCAGTTTGTAACAGTTCAAAAACCCTTGCAGAAATTCTCAAGATTGCAGATTCACGGCTTAAACTTCTTATAAGATAATTCATTCTTTTTCATTCTTTCTTTCAATCAGCATTCTAAAACATTTATCGCGAATCTGAAATGCCCTTTCATTTTCGTTATCAAGTTCAAGAGACTTGTCTATTATCGAAAGCGCATCTTCGAGTTTTCCAGAATAAAGAAGTATCTCACCTTTTTGGCAGTATGCTTCTGCATCATCCGGAGATAGACTTAATACTTTATCTATTAACTCATTTGCTTCTTCGAGATTTCCATACTTCAGATGCAATCCGCTTGCATGCTTTAACGCTTTCAAGTTCTGAGAATCTTGTCTTAGAACCTTATCAAAGACCTTGAGGGCATCTGCCATTTTATTCAGCGCTTCAAGGTCAATTCCTTTATTAAGCAGTCCATCAATATCAGTAGGACTTAAAGATAAAGCCTGATCATAGCATTTTATAGCCTCTTCTCTGTCCCCTAGGTTAGAATACGCAGCACCTTTGTTTATAATTGCAGATACATATCTCGGATTTAGTTCAACTGCTTTTGTAAAACAAGCCAAGCCCTCTTGCCATCTTGACTCTCGGCAATACGCCACACCTTTGTTGTTCCATATTATTTCAGAAGATGGGAATATCTCAAGTGCTCTGTCGTAATATTTTATTGCTTCTGAATATTCTCCTATCGATTCTAACAGATTTGCCTTTCCGAGTATAGCCTCAAGATTATTGTTCGAGAGAAAAATAGCGCGGTCATAACATTGCAAGGCGTCCTGGATATTTCCAATGGAAGCAAGCAAGTCTCCTTTCGAAATCAAGTATTCTGCCTTTTCTCCCTTAGCAAGTATTCTATCATAGCAAGCAAGCGCTTCCTCGTAAGACCCTAGTTTCGCAAGAACTTCTGCTCTGTTCTTCATTGCTTCTATATTTGAACTGTCTAATTCTATTGCTTTTGTAAAACTTTGGAGCGCTTCCAATCTTCTGTTTAGCGCTTGGTATGCCAAGCCAAGATAGTTGCATATCATAGAACTTTTAGGTTGGATTTCAAACGCGTTGTGCAGGCTTGCAAGCGCTTCCTCGTTCCTTCCAAACTTAAGGAGTGCAATACCTCGATACATCCAGCCATACTCATCTTTTGGATTTAACTTTATTGCCTCCTCTGCACTTTTTAACATGTCTGCATATTTACCCTGCGCACGTAAGACAGCCGCCTTATACACCCAAACAGTAGAAAAGACAGGCAAGTTGTTCAAAGATGTGTCTGTTTTTGTCAACTTATCAAGGACTTCAAAAGCGCGCTCATACGAACTTGCGAAATACAGAGACTTACCAAGATTTAACAGCACAAGTAGATTTTGAGAATATTCAGAATAACACATTTCATAACATTCAGAGGCTTCAGCCCACCAACCTACTTGAGACAATGCCGTGCCGTCGTAATACCAAGATGCAAGTTCTCCTTTCGGTCTTGCATTCTTTAACTCTTCAGGGAGTTTACCAAGCCCCCGAGGCGATTTTGCAAAGAAGCTCATAATCCTTGCAGTAACATATGAAGGGTCAGTTTTTACAGCATCCTCAAAAGAAGAGATTGCGGCAGATATATTTCCAAGCCTGATTTGAACCAAGCCTCTCTTGACCATGGCTTCGGGTAGAGAATGTTCTCTGATGAGTTCATCAAGAATTTTTATAGATTCTTCAAACTTATTTGCGTTTTCGCACTTTATAGCATCTTTGAATTTATCTTCTAATTCATTTGTCCTTTCCTCAAGTTTGCTCGATATGCACAGATGAAATTTATCGGAGTGAACTCTCTTTCCGCACATTAAACATAGATAGTTATTCACGAGACGTTATTTATTCTTGCAAATTATATTTTTTTCGTTTTACTCAATCCGAGTGTAGTATCCCGTAATTTTTTCGTATCCTCATCTTTTCAGACGTCTCGAAGGTATCTATATCTAAACTCAAGTGCGAAATGATACAAACATATGAGTGTGTTGTCTTCCCTATTTGGTTCGCCGTGCTCCGAATATTCTCTCTTAAAATACTTTCGCGAAATAATTTGCGGATACTACAAAAAGTTAATTTTTTCCCTCTTTCATGAGCATCCTTGCATCTCTTGCAAGTGTCAATGCTTTTGCATAGTTTCGGTCCATCATTTCAATTTGGGCTTGATTAAACAGTTCAATAGCCTCAGGAACAAATTTTCCGCTTTCAATTACTTCTTTTCTAGCCAGATTTAACTCTTCTTGGGCTCTTATAAAAGGACGTTGTATATCGTCCTCTTCCCACCATTTCTTTGAGGCTTCCTTCTTTGCATTTTCACGAGCAAGGTATTCGGCAGCAGCGCGCTTGCTTTCTTCCTCCCATTTCTTATACTTATGAACATAATATCTTTCGCGCAATACATATAGATACAAATAAGAGATAAAAAGAATCGTAATAAAGACAGAGTACAGTATTAGAGCAAATGCAAATCTGAAAATATTTGAATTATGAATAAAAGCAAATACGAATGAAATGCCCAAGCCTAATAGAGTAAGTAACATGAATAGTATCACAGTGCGTATCCAACTTTTATGATACTGCCTACGAAATGAAAAGATAAAAATGCTACTTGCAAACAACACATACGATAAAAACGCAGATTGAATATTATGCGAATTTATAACAAGAACAATGCCGAGAATAGCCGTAAGCGCAGATAAAATCTCAATTCTATATTCGTTTATTTGTTTAACAATTTTGCTGTTAAACATAACTTATTCCTTTGCTCTTGCTAGTATTTCAGATTCGCATTCTAGTATTAAATCTGAGATATCTATGCCATGTCTCTTTGCAACTATAAGACCTACCACTTCTATTTCCATGTTTAATCTTTCTTTCTTTCGATTTATCTCACGCATGATTTCTGTTTTTGCAATCCCTGTCTTTTCTGAGATTCTTAAAAGGATTTTACGAAAAACAGGAATTTTTTCATTTTTTTCGCTCTCTATTTTAGTTTTAGGGGTGTAAGAACGAAGTTCGGAAACAAACTTTTCGCTTGGAGTGTACATTATCGGAACTGATACTCCTTGAATATCAAAATTTGGCTTTATCTTATCACCATCTTTTTTTAACAAATCCTCATCCAAGCCCGCATCGACCAAAGCCTTTGCCTCAGTAGCACCAAACCAATGAAGGTCAAATGTCATTGCATGCATGAGGTCTTTTTCAGTCTGTCCCAAGCCACCTTTCCGTCTAAAAAGAGTTGATAGCGCAATCATTAATTCTGACATCTTTGTATATTATACATTACAACCATTTTTCTCTTTCGCTAATTCTCTTTCTTTGTAGTATCCTAAACTCATTACATATTTAGGATTTCATAAACTTCCTCAGGTTCGACTTCTGTTCCTATACATCCTGCTTTCTTGAGTAAAACTGCAAGGATTGGGATATTTACACATCTTAGTTTCTTCAATGCCATCTGGATTTCGTTATAGCATGCAATCCCTACAATTGCTTTTGGCTTGATTTTATTTACGATGTTAATTACCTGCGAGCCTCCACCGCATATATACCATTTCATTTTATTCTTTTCTGCTTCTGATACTATCTGTGCAATGATACATTTTCCGCATTTTTTGCAATGGTATCCATTCTCATCTGCATTTGCAAGGCAGTTCTTTGCATCTCTAAGACAATGTGGAATAAAAAGCACTCTATCTTCTTTTGGCACTCTTTTATATTCGTCAATGTGTAAATTGTTATGCAAAACTATACGAGTATAATTCAGCCATTTTTCGTCTACAAGCCCGCTCTCTTTCATAATTTTTTTAACTATCGCATGAGGAGATAATTTTCTTTTTATCCTTATGCTCTTCATTACCAATGCCTTAATAAGTGCTTTTGGACACTCAAGTGAACTCTCCATTTCTGATTTTCCTTCTTCCATAAAACTCAAAGTCCAACAAGAAGTCGTTGTTTATAATTGTTTTGCAAATTTTGGAACCTATCCATTACCAAAAAATCAATTTATTCTTTTTTAATAAATCTATCAATAAAATCTATCAGGAAGTCCATCACCTTGAACTAATTCACGAAGTTCTGTGCACAATCGAATGGAAATTAACAGACTAAGGAAAGATGGCTTTCAGTTATTGCATTTATTACATTTCTAACTGAGAGTGAAGATGGAGAAAATAAATACTTAGTGAACGTTATAGGCGATGTGATATGATGGTTAAACCGTTAATGTTGGTAATCTTTGACGGCTTGGGATTAAACGAGCGTAAAGAAGGGAATGCAGTAAAGTTATCAAATATTCCAAATCTAACCCGAATCTGGACCGAGTATCCTACAACTTCTCTTAAATGTTCGGGTCTTGATGTGGGTTTGCCAAAAGGTCAGATGGGAAATTCAGAAGTAGGGCATTTGAACATTGGTGCAGGTCGCATAGTATATCAGGACCTCACTAGAATCGACAGAGCAATAGAAAGTTCAGAATTTATGAAGAACAAGGTATTCTTAGATGCAATCGAACACGTTAAGAATAATAATTCTGCGTTACATCTTTATGGGCTTCTCTCAGATGGAGGCGTGCATTCACATATCAACCATGCAAAAGCATTGCTACATCTTGCAAAATCACACAACTTAGAGAAGGTTTACCTGCATGCATTCCTCGATGGCAGAGATGTGCCTCCAAAATCTGCAAAAGAGTATTTCGAAGAAATCGAAGATGAAATGGATGAAATATCTCTTGGAAAAGTTGCAACTGTGATGGGCAGATATTATGCAATGGATAGAGATAAAAGATGGGAAAGGGTAAAGCGTGCGTATGATGCGATGACACAGGGTATAGGTTTAAAAGCAAAGAACGCCCAACAGGCTGTCGATGCGGCTTACGAGAGGGGCGAAACTGACGAGTTTGTTCAACCCACGATTATCGTAGACGACGACGGAAAACCGATTGCTACAATAAAAGATGGAGATGCCATCATTTTTTATAATTTTCGTTCTGACCGTGCAAGAGAAATTACAAGGGCATTTATTTTCGACGATTTTAATGGTTTTGTACGTCAAGTTCATCCGAAAGTTCATTATGTATGCATGACAGAATATGATGAGACCTTTCCAG
>Ga0207433_10005763_pt1 | contig 21865 bp, 19 predicted proteins | sample YelNatPaOPGAMG01_FD_187559 | JGI IMG/M metagenome (GOLD analysis project Ga0207433, IMG submission 187559) | Hot spring thermophilic microbial communities from Obsidian Pool, Yellowstone National Park, USA - OP-RAMG-01 (SPAdes) (version 3) | ecosystem: Environmental > Aquatic > Thermal springs... | reverse complement strand
AGAAAGCCCCAAGAACATACTTTACTGCCCCCCTTTATTTCCACCTACGAAGTGGAACGGAATAAATTTGATTGATAAAAATAAGTCCACCAACTTTTTTCCACTTCGTAGGTGGAAAATGGATGGGCGATGGCTTGTTCCACCTACGAGGTGGAAAAAATTGGGGCTGGTATCTCTCTCCACTACCAGATCGCCAGATTTAGGTTCAATTTTTGCCGACCTGGTGGAAGAGAAAACTTCCAAATAACGCACTCTATTGACGATGGCTTCTTCAGGGATAAAATCTAAAACCTCATTAATTTTGCTCGTGGCAATAAGGGTCCGCGGAGAGTGACCAATAGAATTATTTCTCTCAAAAAGTTCGACTTCTCGGCCTTCTTTGGCTAATAGATAGGCGCTAAAAAGTCCCGCAGCCGAGGCCCCGATAATGATTACTTTCATATAATTTTATCCCTCTGGTTCAATGCCTTCCTCCTCTTCCTCAAAAGTTTCTTTGAACCTTGTTTTATTAATTTTAAAACTTTTTGCAAAATCGTTAAAAGAGATTTGGGAAAATTGAATTTTCGGTCACGGCCGTGAGAGCGAGAATCTAGAAATGCCTTGAAAATACTGGATTCTTTCTTGCGCTGAATAATATCAAGGAATTTGAAAAATGTGATTTTTGAACTCTTAGGATGCAGTGGGGAATTGGATTATAAGTTTTGAAGGCAAAATCTCTCGTCTTATAGGCAAGATGAATTAAATATGATATCGATATGTTCCCTTGCATGCTAAATTAAATTCTTTAAAAACAGATTACCGATGTGATTTCTTATATGTAGCCAAAAGAAATTTTATTAAGGAACTGGCTAAGGAGAGGATGGCCACGCTTAAGAGGATTAAAGAAATGGGCCGGGTAAAAAAGATGGCGAAATTTCCATGAGACATTTGTAACGACTGTTGGAGAGCGTTCTCCATAAGCGGAGTGAGAATGAGCGCTAAGATTACCGGGGCAGGAGGAAAGCCAAATTTCTTCATAAAATAGCCAATTATTCCAAAGAACAGCATAATCCAGACCTCGACTAAATTATTATTCACAGTGAATACCCCCACAGTGGAAATGGCCAAAATAAGAGGAATCAGGATAGAGTGGGGGATTTTCAGCATGCGCGCCCAGATGCCCACAAAGGGCAGGTTCAAAACCAGTAGCATAATGTTACCTATATACATGCTCGCCGTAACCGCCCAGAAAAAATCTGGGTGTTTTTCAAAAAGGAGCGGGCCAGGGCGCATGCCATGAATGAGCAAGGCTCCCATCATCACCGCCGCCGTCCCCGAACCAGGTACACCAAGAACTAAAAGGGGAATCATGGCCCCTCCGGTGGCCGCGTTATTAGCACTTTCCGGAGCAGCCACTCCTTCAATAACCCCTGTGCCGAATTTTTCGGGATATTTAGAGATCTTTTTTTCTGTGGCATAAGCTAACATAGAAGCCACCGTAGCTCCAGCTCCGGGCATGGAGCAAGCAAAAAAGCCAATGGCGCTCCCTCGGAGAATCGAAAAAATTGATCGTTTCCAATCTTCCTTATTAGGCAGGAGATTGGAAATTTTATCAATGTAGGAAGGGGGAGCGGATACTTTTTCAGCCATCTCCAGCACTTCGGAGATGGCAAAGAGCCCCACCGATACGCTGATAAAGCTAAGCCCATCTAATAATGTGGGAATACCGTAAGAAAATCTTTCAATTCCCGTGGTGGGATCCATACCCACTGTCCCTAACAATATGCCAAAAGCACCGGCGATTAGTCCTTTGATCATCGATTCTCCCACCAAAGAAATAACCAGCGTCATCCCTAAGGCCATTAACGCAAAGTATTCAGGCGGACCGAAGCGAATGGCAAACTCAGCCAAGGGGGGTGCCAATAGCATGAGACCAAGCACACTGAGCGTTCCGGCAATAAAGGAGCCTATAGCAGCTATCCCCAAAGCCGCTCCTGCTCTGCCTTTGCGGGCCATCTGATAGCCATCTAAGCAGGTCATTACTGAGGATGACTCTCCGGGTAAATTTACCAAAATAGAGGTAGTCGAGCCTCCATACATTGCCCCATAATAAATGCCGGCCAACATAATTATCGCCGTAGTAGCATTCATGCCAAAGGTGAATGGCACAAGCATAGCTGTCCCAGCTACTGGCCCCACGCCAGGGAGAACGCCGATAATTGTGCCCATGGTCACGCCGAAAAAGCAGAATAAAAGATTAGTAGGAGTGAGAACTGTCGCAAAGCCGGTTAATAAATGGTCAAGCATTTTTTCTCCATTCTAAATTCCTAAAAAACTGATCGGCAGAGGCGATTTCAGCCACAAACGAAAAATGGTATAAAGTAAGAAAGTACAAGCCGCAGAGGTCAAAATAGTTTTTATAATTTGCCCCCGCCTAAAGAATAAAACTAAGGCCACAAAGAATAAAAAAGTAGCGAGCACGTAACCTATGGGTTCGATTAAAAGAACGTACATTCCGAATATGATCAATACCCATAAAACCCGCCATCCTTCTCCCGCCTGCCAAAGAGGTTTATCTTTGATCGGTATTTTGCCTTTAATAATTCCCCAAAGCAGAATGGAAGAAAGAATACCGATGGAAATACTCATAGTTAAAGGGAAAAAGGCAATTCCCACTCCCATCTTCATCGTGCGCTCCAACCTGGATGACTCAATAATCCCGAATAACGACAACCCGATGAGAACAAGACTGCTGCTTATCAATCCCTTTTTCATTTTTGCTCCTGGATGGCAAAAATCGATATTACTTTCTCGTCTTATTTAATTACGCCCATTTCCTTTAAAATCGTAGCGCATTTGGCGTTTTCATTTTCCAGCATCTTTAAAGTTTCCGCGCTCGTCTTATAATCAGGGGTGAGCATGTTTTCTTTAATATATTTTTCTCTCCAAAGCTTGGATTCGGATAAGCGCTTAAAAAGATCCTCATAATACTTAACGGCCTCTTGAGGAATGTCTTTAGGCGCAGCAATGCTTCTGAATTGTTGGGCTATTACATTTATTCCTCTTTCTTTTAAAGTGGGAATATCGGGCAGAAGAGATAATCGTTTCTCACTGGTAACTCCGAGTAACCGTATTTTTTTAGCCTCGAACTGGGCAACGGCTTCACATGGGTTAGCCAAGAAAACTTCGATATGGCCTCCTAACAAGGCCACCATAGCCTCCCCTCCACTTTTGAAGGGAATATAATTAAATTTGACCTTTGCTTCTTTTTCAATGAGGTGGACGATAATGGCGTCTGTTCCTGGAGCATAAGTTCCGCCTACTTTAATTTCACCCGGCTTTTTTCGAGCTGCTTCTAAGAGGGATTCTAAAGTCGTATAAGGCGTGTTTGCTCCAACCGCTACCAAAAAGTCATCGAAAGCTAAGTTTGTCAATGGCGTGAAATCTTTATAATTGTATTTAGATTTACCCAAAAGGGGAGTGGTAAGAAAACTAGTGGTGGCTGTTAACCAATAATGAGGATCGCCTTTTTTGCCCGCTACGTAAGCGAAAGCCACTGCTCCACCACCGCCAGCTCGATTGACGACAGCAATGGGGTGAGTAGTAATTTTTTCTTTTTCAATTATACTTTGAATCATTCGGGCCATGATATCGCTTCCTCCTCCGGGGGCTGCATGGCAAACGAATTCGATGGGCTTAGTGAGAAATTTCTGAGCGTTCGCCGCCAAAGGAAAGGCAACTAAAAAAGAAAAGCTTAGCCAAATAGCAACTCCAACCTTTAATTCTTTTTTCATGGTTCTCCTCCTCCAAAATTTTTAACGAAATAAATAATTATTAGAACAGATACAAAATTTTTAGGCGTATTTGAATTTGGTCAATGGTCGAAATACTTAATTAATATACAAACCCCATGGTGTCAAGATGTTTTTGTTATGATCTTGCAGGAATAAAAATTGAGGGGAAAGATTTGATTAATAATACGAAAATTTCTTAACATGGAAAAAGGGGCTAATCACAAATGAGAATAGCACTTGTTATCGACTTGACTTTCCTTTCCAGCTATTATATTTTTCAGATAAAAATGAATGACGAAAAGAATGGATTAAGAAGTTTGCTTTAGAAGAATAAAATTTTACAAACAAATGAAAAAAAGTTTCTTCCATAAGAGGAGGAAACAAAATGCCTCGTTCATTAAAGCCCCATCAAATATAAAAAAATGATGGGGCTTATTATTTTAAGGAAATGGATCTTATAGAAAGGAGGGTCGAAGATGGCAGTAAAAATAATCATTAAGAGAAAAATTCCTAAACCCAAGGAAACGCAAGTATTACCCCTTCTTCTGGAATTGAGATCAAAGGCGATGACTCAACCCGGGTATATTTCGGGCGAGACGCTGATCAACGTGAATGATCCTGAAGATTACCTCGTTATCAGCACTTGGAAGTCTGTGAAAGACTGGAAGGCCTGGGAAGAAAGCCAAGAAAGAAAGGAGATCCAGAAAAGGATTGAAGAATTATTAGCGGAAAAAAGTTCCGTACAAGTTTATTATTATGGATAAATAATTTTTAAGGATAAAAAATGGATTTTGGTAGGCAGAAGAATTTTCACTTATTTCGAAAGAGCGCGAAGCGTTTGAAGACCGGTGCTTCCTCCGGAGCTATCAAATATGTAAGAGACGGAAGGGGGGCCGAAAGGTTGAACTCCGGGAGAAAGGTAAGAATCAATAGCTCTCCTTAATATATTTATTGGAGTGGCCGCCTTGGCTCCGGCTTCTTTGGTTGCTTCTGCTAACTCAGCTAAGCCAGGAGTATAATTCGGATCGGTCAACCGAATCTGGTGGGGCTGGGCCGCGGCCAAAGCGGTCATCAGCATTGGCATTCTCTACTATTAACAGACCATTTTTAGCTAAAATTTTAATATGACTTTGCCCACACCTTCTTTCCCCAGAAGCTCCATTCCTTTGGGTAGATCAGCAAGAGAAACTTTGTGAGTGACGACTTCTTCAACTGGAAATGGAGTTTTGGCTAAAACAGCGAGGGCGTCTTTAAAAATAATCGCCGGATAAGCCCATGAACCATGTATATCTACATCCTTATTGCAGATGACCCAGGGATTGATTTCGGTAGAGCCAGGGTCTGTATAATGGCCTACTTCCACTACTTTTCCCCCTCGGCGCACAAAGGCTAAAGATTCTTTAAAAGCCAAAGGAACGCCGGCGGCTTCGATTACTAAATCTGCGCCCACGCCATCGGTTACTGCTTGCACTTCTTGGAGTCTTTTTTCTAACGGGTCCTGGGCGCGAATGGTTAAATCTGCTCCCAGGCGTTTAGCCATCTCTAAGCGGCTTTCGATTAAGTCTTGGACAATGATAAATTTAGCCCCGCTAAAACGCAGCGCTAAAATTACCATCAGCCCAATTGGCCCTGCGCCCAAAACCATGGCTCGACTACCTACACCATATCCATGACCGACGAAAGCTTCTCCTGGATTATAAGCTCGCTCTACTGCCCGCAATCCAGTAGCCATAGGTTCAGTAAGCACTGCCCGCTCTAAGGGTAGACCAGCAGGGATATGAAAGACCCAAGTTTTAGGATGAAGGTAAATATACTCGGAGAAACCGCCCCATATGCTCGGCGGATTTTTTATAGAATTAAAACCGTAAATGGAACGATTCATGCAGAAGGTAGGCCGATGGGGCATATGCAGACAATACCAGCATCGGCCGCAAGAGAGAGAACTGGGAGCTATGGCAACTTTATCCCCAGGCTTTATAGTTTCTCCGCCAACTATGGCCATTTTTTGAGGTGCTGTTTTCCCCACTTCCACTATGGTGCCGACAAATTCATGGCCGGGAATTAAAGGAAATGGGGCAGTCTTCATTCTTCCTTTAAAGGCATGAAGATCGCTGCCACAAATTCCGCAAGCATCGACTTTTAACAAAGCGCCATCTTCGCCAACTGAAGGCAGATCAAAACTTTGCATTTCAATTTTTCCGGGCTCTAACATTACCCAAGCACGAACTTTACTCATTTCTTCATCCTCCTATTGCTTAATTAGTTTGATATTCGGTTAATTTAATCAATATTTTATCAAATTTCCTCAACTATAGTGAACGGCCAAAAAAAGTAGCGCGGCGCTGATAAAATTTTGGTTATTCCTTTTATTCCTGCAAATTGGCGATTAAATTAAAAAAGTGGCGCCGGCAGCCGGATAACCGAAAAAGATACTTCCCCATTAATAGCTCTTTATCTTTTAGGTTAAGACAATATCTCTATAACCCTCCTGCACGCATTAGACTGTTTCATAAATAAATAGGTAAATTTTGGTGAAGGGGCCAGAGGCAGGCATTCATTCAGAATCATGAGGCAGTGGGTCTTCCATGGGTGCGGGCGGATTTAGAGGCTTAATCATCTTGCTCGGTTTAACTATCCGCCCCCTCTTTGCGGAAAATCGTTGGTCAACTTTGAACACCTTCTTCTCCCGCCGATGCTTCTTCATTCATGCCTGCCTCATGCCTACCTCTGGCCTGCCTCTGGTCTGCCCTCGGCCAGCCTCTGGCCCTTTCTGGCCATGGCGACACAATCTCGCATAAGGAGAGTCGCTATGACCCGACAACGGGAGTTGAGGTGGATAACTGTAAATATTTAATTGCTCTGGTAATAAATTCGCGCCCACCATCCTTCATTAAGCAACTTGATTTAGCTGCCAGAATAAACACGGTGGTTTTTTATTTTTACCGAATTACCTTTTTTTGACGTAAATCAGCGATTTCTTCTTTACTATATCCCAGCGCCATTAATATTTCTTCATTATGTTCACCTATGCGGGGCGCGGGGCGGCGAAGCGATGGACCCAATTGGGAGAATTTTAGGGGAAAAGCCACGAGGGGAAGCTTCCCCTTCTTAGGGTGGGGAAGATGCCAGATCATATTCAGAGCTTCTACTTGGGGATCAGCGAGTACTTGATCAATAGTATTTACAGGAGTAGCAGGCACGCCAGCTTCTTCCAATTTTTTGAGCAGGGTCTGCCGATCAAAACGGCGCACTGCTTCTTGCACAATTTCGTCTAATTCTTGCCGCCTTTTTACGCGCTCGGGGTTTGTGGCATACTTAGGATCTTCGACTAAAGCTTCCAGACCGAGAACTCCGGCCATCCGTTTCCATAAGCGATCGTTACCTCCGGCGATGAAGATCCATTGCCCATCAGCGCATTGATAATTGCGGTAGGGGACGAGAGATGAGTGACCTGAACCCAGAGGTCCGCTTACTTCACCTGCATAAAAATAATTTTCCGCATGGTAATTAAGCAGGGCTACAGCCGTACTCAAAAGGGCGGAGTCTATCCTTTGCCCTAAGCCAGTTTGCTGGCGGTGGTAGAGGGCCGTGATAATACCAAAGGCGCAGAGAATGGAAGTAGTCAAATCTAAGAAGGATACACCGCAACGCACGGGAGGTCGATCGGGTTCGCCAGTTATGGACATGATGCCCCCAAAAGCCTGCATTAAGGCTTCATAACCTGCTTCGTTGGCCCGGGGACCGACCACGCCAAAGGCCTTTACCGAACAATAAATAAGGCGAGGATTTAAAGCCGCCAGGGTTTCATAGCCCAAGCCGAATTCTTCCATCGTGCCCGTGCGGAAATTTTCAATCAAAACGTCGCTTTGCCGCGCAAGGCGCTTTAGAATTTCTGCCCCCGCGGGATTTTTGAGATCGATGGCGATTCCTCGTTTATTTCTATTATTCACGATAAAGGCGGCAGACTCTTCTCCGTCCACGGGTGGCCAGGCCCGCACCTCATCACCCGATTTGATGTCTTCTACTTTAATGACATCTGCTCCTAAATCGCCCAGAAGAGCTCCACAATATGGTCCAGCAAGCACGCGGGATAAATCGATGACCCGAAGGCCTTCCAGTGGTAAATTCGATGACATAAACTTTGCCCCCCTCCTGCAATTGAACAGGGATTTAATTTTATTTCACTTTAATAAACAAAATTAATTTCTGCCCAAGCTTTGAGCAGACGATTTTTATTTTATCATGAGCAAATTTAAAAAAATGAGTCAAGAAAGTCAAGAAAAATTGAAGAGGTCTCTGAAAAAGGAAAGAAGAAACTTCATATTACTGCGCGAAAGCCTCTGCAAATAGACCGACCCATGGGTGGGCGGTAAGTCCCAAGGGCTTACCCTACTAAAAAAATCTCCTAATTCAATGTAGGGTAAGGGCTTGTCCCTGATCGCAATTGCTGACTTTCGATTTGATTAAATTTTCGGAGAGGAATCAGGAAACGGTAATTATGGTTAATGAATAGGGGGCAAAAATTATTTGCCTAACGATAGGGGCGGTAGGGTCGCCAGTAGTAATAATGATGATAATGGTAGGGATAGTAATAATAAAAGTAAAAATGTCCATACCAGGGATAAACATAAATATACTTCGGGGCTTTTGCCCATAATTTAATTTCTTTGGCTAAAATAACCGGAACGGTGAGGGTCATTCCTTCCACGAGTATCTTTTCTATGCCGGTTACTTCTCCGATCACACTTATTTCTCGACCCGATTGAAAGATGGCCGGATCCAAAAAATCTTGGTATTTTACTAAAAAACGCCCAAAAGATTGATGCAAATCTACTGGTCTTCTTTCATAATCTAATTCTGTCTGGCGGACAACAATGACGGTCTCTTCTGGTCGATTCTTAGTTTCGACGATTACTCCGCCCCATAAAACTTGTTTCCCTATGTAGGCTAAAGGATCTTTCTTCACTTCTTGAAAAGTAATACTTTCATCAACTTGACGCATCAATTCTTTAGAAAAAGGAGCGCAAGAGGCGCAGCAAAACAATAATGCTAAAATAATGATTCGCCCTCTTATTAAGGTAAAAAATCTATTATTATTTTTTGCTTTCATTTCCCTAAAGCGCGAAAGGTTCCTTCAAATTTACTTCTACCTATAATTGATGATCTCATGGATCCATTTTCGAATCAAGAATTTTTCTTCATCCCCCTAAATAAGCTTTCTTTACATGTTCATTATTGATCAAGGCGGAAGCGTTTCCTTCCATAATAATAGAACCTCTTTCCAATACATAACCTTTTTGAGCTAAACGTAAAGCCATTTGGGCATTCTGTTCTACTAAAATAATCCCTACTTTCTGCTGATTTATATCCTGGATTATCCGGCCCACTTCTCTGACCATGAGCGGAGCAAGGCCTAAAGAAGGTTCATCCAGGAGAAGAAGTTGCGGATTAGACATAAGCGCGCGCCCGATAGCTAACATTTGTTGCTCTCCTCCGCTTAAGCTACCAGCTGATTGATTTCTTCTTTCTTTGAGGACTGGGAAATGGGCGAAAACTTTTTCCAGGTCTGTTTGGATTCCCAGCCGGTCTTGGCGGCGAAAAGCGCCCATGAGCAAGTTTTCCCGGACGGTCATGTATGGGAAAACTCTTCGCCCTTCAGGGACGTGGGCGATGCCCAGACGGACGATTTCCTGGGGAGAGAGACCATTAATTTTTTGCTGTTGGAAACGAATTTCTCCGCCAGCAATATGGATTAAACCAGAGATCGCCCTTAGAGCGGTGCTTTTCCCAGCGCCGTTGGCCCCAATCAGCGTGACTATACTGCCGCTCGCCATGTTTAAAGAAATACCTTTGAGCGCTGCTACTCTTTCATAAAAAACTTTTAGGTGATCGACTTGAAACCATTCTCCCGTATTCATATTATTCTTTCGCTTCCCAGATAAGCCTCAATTACCTGCGGGTTATTTTGAATTTCTTGAGGAGATCCTTCGGCGATTTTGCGGCCATAATTTAAGACTACGATTCTTTGGCTAAGTCCCATGATGGCTTTCATATCGTGTTCCACCACAATGAGCGTTAGCCCTTGGTCCCTTAAGGTACGTAATAGTTTAATGAATTGGGCGGATTCTTCAGCATTCATTCCGGTGAGTGGTTCATCGAGGAGGAGCAATTGGGGAGAAGCAGCGAGAGCAATGGCCACGCCGAGGGCGCGCTGATGACCATGGGGCAAATTCTTAGCCAGCTCATCCTTCATCGAGGTTAAGCCCATAAACTGCAGAATATCCAAGCTGCTTTGGTGAATTTTGGATTCAGATACTTTGGCCCGCGCAGAATTGATGAGCAAATCCCAAAAATTGGCGCGTACTTGTAAGTGGTGGGCGATGATAAGATTTTCCAAGACCGTTTTGTTTTTAAAAAGGTTGGTCGTTTGAAAAGTGCGCCGTAATCCTTTTTGAGCTATTTGGTCAGGGCGCAGCCCGGTTATATCCTCGCCTCTAAAATATATTCTCCCCGAAGTGGGAGGAAGAAAGCCACTAATTATATTATAAAGCGTGGTCTTTCCAGCTCCATTAGGACCGATTAATCCCAAAATAGTACCGGCCTCGAGTTCAAAGCTTACTTCACTCAAAGCCGCCAGGCCGCCAAAATGTTTGCTAATATCTTGCACCTGCAAAAGCATAATTTAAAAAGATTTCTTTCCCCGCAGGCGCATGGGTAGGCTAATTAATCCTCCGGGCAAAAGAAACATAATTAGAATTAATATAACGGCATAGATTATCGGCTCATATTCTTTGGCCACCCGCAAAATTTCTGGGATCAGGGTGAGGAAGAAAGAACCTAACAAGGGACCGAATACACTGCCGCCACCGCCTACGAGTACAAAAATTAAACAGTAAATAGATTGCCAAATGGTAAAGAATTCGGGACTGGTGAAATTGAAATAATGGGCATAAAAACTACCGCTCAGCCCGGCAAAAAAACAGCCTATACAGAAAGCTATGATCTTATATTTCATAATATTAATGCCAATAGATTCGGCGAGGGTATCGCTTTCATGAATGGATGAAAAGATTTTCCCTAAGCGGCTTTGGTCAATCCGCACCATAACCACATAAGTAACTATAGCCAAGGCCAGAAGCAAGTAATAATAAGGAAGACGCGAGGTAAAACGGATAGTCAAAAAAGGATCGGGGGCAGGGATTTTAGCTAGACCCCCATAACCCCCCAGAAGACTAGGCCAGTGGATGATAATCAATCTGATGATCTCCGCGAAGGCAAAAGTGATGATAGAAAAGTAAACGCCTTTGATGCGTAGCGTAGGATAGCCGATAAGCAAAGCCACGATAGCTGAAATTATACCCGCTAATGGAAAGGCGATCCAAAATGAAAGCCCCCCCTTCATCACTAATAAAGCGGAAGAGTAAGCGCCGATAGCCATATAAGCAGCATGACCTAGAGTAAGCTGTCCAGTGGACATGATCAAGCGCACTCCCCAGGCCGCCACTGTCCAAATTCCGGTGGTGATCAAAATATTCAGCACATAAGGGTCTTGGGATAAAAAAGGAAAAACAAAAATAATTAGGAAGAAGGACCAGGAACTTAACTTTTTTTTAACCATGGCCAAATAATCCCTGCGGGCGAAATAAAAGAACTAACATAATGAGCACGAACCCCAAAATCTCAGTAACATCGCCCAGGAAAGTGTTCCCGATGCTTTCGACAAATCCCAAGAGTAGGCCGCCCGCAATAGCTCCCGGGATACTACCCAAACCCCCAATAACCACAACCACCAAAGCTTTAAGGACGGCGTGCATTCCCAAAAAGGGATTGACGAAGAAGAGCGGAGCCAGGAGTGCGCCAGCAGCTCCGGCCAAGGCAGAACTGATGGCCATGCATAAAGTGAAGGTGGCATCCACACCAATTCCCTGGAGAGCCGCAGCTTCTCGATCTTGAGCCACGGCCCGCATGGCTTGCCCCATCTTGGCATATTTTATATAGAGGGAAAGCGCAACCATTAAAATTATGGCCATTACAATGACGGCAATTCGTTCCAAAGAAAGAGTAACTCCTCCAAATTGGATAATCCCGGGAAAAGCAGGCGAGACAGAGCAGTCCTTTTCGCCGAAAATTAACAGAGCCAAGCCGCCGATAAGCATAGCTAAGCCCAAGGCAATAACTAAGCTGGGGTCGTGCTGATCCCGGAAAGGGCGAAAGAACAAGCGGTAAACTAAAACGCCCAAAATGGCCATAATAATCATGCTTAAAGCCAAGGAGGTAAAATAATTTAATCCCAGACGTTCAGCCAGAAGATAGGTGGCAAAAGCTCCCAGCATATAGAATTCGCCATGGGCAAAATTCAAAAGACGCATGATGCCGTAAATGAGGCTGAAACCAGAGGCTATTAAGACATAAGTCATCCCTAACATCAGGCCATTGATAAAAACCTGAATAAAAAAGGCAGCAGACATATGGAACCTTTAAGGAAGCGTGGGCATCATAGTGCCCCGGTTTACCAGTTTGCCACCGATGAGTTCTGAGACATAGACAGGGGTAATGATCTGGCGTTTAATGCCATAGTAAGCCTGACCAGCAAATTTTGCTGGCCCAAAGATAGTATTCCAAGTATCTACTTTTTCCATGGTATCTTTGACTACCGTCGGATCTAAGCTACCAGATTTTTCAATGGCCTGGACAAGAATGTCCAAATACACGTGATACTTGGGGGTTACCGGGTCAAAAGGCTGGCCATATATGGCTACATAATCATCGTAATATTTTCTTTGCCCCTCTGTCGTATAAGCACCCAGGAGATCATGAGTGTTACTAATATGCCCTTCAGCATTCTGCACTCCCGCAATCTTGCAGAATTGGACTGGATCTATGGTTGTCCCCGCAAAAGTTTTTCCTTTGTATCCTAATTCACGCACTTGTTTAACGATGAGGGCTTGATCGCCCGGAGGGGCGCCAGTGAAGTCGATGAAGTCAGGCTTGTGGACGAGAAGTTTATTCAATAAGGGATAAAAATCTGAAGTGCCCCTTTCATAAAATTGGGAAAAGACCACTTGGTAACCATTTTGTTCGGCGATTCGTTTACAATCTTTTTCAATGGACCAACCGCTGGCATCATTGGGTTCGATGAAAGCGACAGTCTTGAGCTGAGGGTATGTTTTCTTCAGCCAGGGATACATTCCTTGAAGAATTTCGTTGGAGGTGAGGACCATGCGGAAAGAATAAGGTTTATCAGGAGCGAGAACTTCCTTGGCATAAGAATTTACCAAGAACAATATTTTTTGAGGTTCAGTAATTGGTTGCACGGCTAGAATAACGGCTGAAGATTGAGAGCCATGGATAAATTTTACCTGGTCACGATTGACCAATTTTTCAGCAGCCATTCTTCCGGCAGCAGCGTTATATTTATCATCTTCCCAAATAATTTCCACCTTGTATTTTTCATTGCCTATCTTTAATCCACCACGGGCATTCACTTCTTTTTGTTTCACGGTAATCGCCTTCTGGGCGGCTAATCCCCAAGTGGCACCTCTTCCGGAAAGTGGGAAAATAGCCCCCATTTTCAAAATCTTTTCTGGTGCAGAAAAACTTGGGGCTGGCAAACAAATAATTAAGCAAAGTATAATTCCCCCGACCACTCCCGAATATTTCCAACTCTTTGGCTTCATAGGCCACCTCCTCAGAAGATCACCTCAGGTGATCTAAATTTATGGCAAAGAAGAAAATTTAATGATCTGCTCATAGCCCGAGCTGAATTTATTAATGAGGGCCGATTTTGTTTGCCAACCTATTTTATAAGTCATAGCGAGGACCTCGCCGCTGGTGCGGGGAACTAAGCAATCTCCAAGCCAGATAGCCCCGGCCTTCGGGCTCGCCAAACAGCTCTTTCGGGATAAAAAAAATACGCTATTTGATGCTCCCATTAATAAAATGGGAAATGCTAAACTTTTTATTGTGATCTATATCGTTTATTTTGGTGAATCTTTTTACTGGCAGATCAATGAATAAGAATTTCTATTTTCTTTGCCTCTGATTTTAAGAAATTAAATAAAAAAGTCAATATTTTTATTTTTGACCATCTAACAGTTTTAATATTTCTCGCCAGCAGGAAACAGGCGGGCGGGGGAGAGGCTCGCCTCTTTCCCTTCCGCCTGAATTAAGCTGGAATTTAAAAACTGATCGACGGTGAGTTTTATTTTCTGAGTATTAATTAAAATGATTTTCCAGACATCTCTGAAAAAGGAAGGATTAAACTTTCTACCAAAAGGGGAGGGCTCCTGGCCAGAGACCGACGCAGGGGTGGACGCTATGCCCCAAAAGGCTTATTTTTCGAAAAATATCTCCTACTTGAACGTAGGGTAAGGGCTGGTCCCTTACCTCAATTGAGGCAACTCATCAAGAAGAGTCAGCCTCTAAATTTATTTTAGAAGATTTTGGCCGAGGTCTCTTTCAGAAAATGTGCTCCGGTCAGTTTTATTTTTTTTCAGAAACCACGATAGCGGTAACGTTGTGGACTTCCTCGCCAATATAAGGACGTTGTACTTTTACCCAAAGTTTTGAGCTGGCTAGGTCTTTGGCCCCATCAAATATAAAATAAGCTTCCCATAAGTCGTATTTTTCATATTTTTTGGGCTTACCTGAAGTTCCTGAAGAGCGGGGCATCTGGTACTCTTTAGATATGCCCTTATAAAAAGAAGCTACTTTTTCAAATGAATCAGATGTCGTATATATGCTTGACTTAACGTTGCCCATTTTAGCCGCAGCGGCCATGTCCCTGGCTTGCTTGGTGGCCTGCTCATCAAGCTTAGCCCCTGGATAAAGCTTAAAATCTCCAGCTCCAGTGATTGTAAAAAATACCATGGTCAATATTAGGGCAAAAAAAACCGCTTTTTTCATCTTAGCCTCCTGAAATTTTTATTTGCCTTGGCCCTCTTTATTCTTAGGCAGCGAGACCAAAAATTTAATGGAATTTATTTTTTGGGCTCGCAACTAACGTTACGACGATTTCAAAAAGATTGTCAACATATTTATCGATGAGAGCTCTGAAAAATTCTCTCGAGAGGTAATTTCGTCATTCCGGCGAAGGCCTGAAGTAGGCTGAAGTAGGCTGAAGCAGGCTGAAGCAGGCAGGAATCCAGAATTTTGTAATCCCTCAGCAAAGGCTGGAAACTTTTGCTTTTTCCACCTCTTAGTTTAAGAAGAGGGAGAGGGGGAGTTATGAAATTCCGGGAGGGAGTTTGGGGATGATTAAATTTGCGGGGGACGGAAACGGCGTAAGCGTAAAGCATTGCTTACGACGGTTACTGAAGAAAGCGCCATAGCCGCTGCAGCCCACATAGGGTTAAGGAGGATGCCGAAGAAAGGGAAAAGAATTCCCGCTGCTATAGGGATGAGCAGCGTATTGTAAGCAAATGCCCAAAAGAGATTTTGTTTAATATTTCTTATGGTCGCTTTGCTTAAGGCAATAGCCGTGACTATACCCCTGAGGTCGCCCCTGATGAGGGTGATATCTGCTGATTCCATAGCTACATCAGTTCCCGTGCCGATAGCGATTCCCACATCAGCCTGAGCCAACGCCGGGGCATCATTTATCCCATCGCCGACCATGGCGACTTTCTTACCCTCGTCCTGTAGTTTTTTTATTTGCCAGGCCTTTTCTTCCGGGAGAACTTCGGCCAGAACTCGATCAACTCCAATCTGTTTGGAAATAGCTTCGGCGGCCTGCTGATTGTCACCCGTGATCATCACTACTTCCAACCCTAATTTGTGCAGCGCTGCTACTGCTTCTTTAGAATTTTCTTTTAAGGTGTCTGCAAGAGCGATGAGCCCCACAATTTTTTTATCTATTGCCATAAATATCGATGTTTTCCCTTGGGTCGAGAAATCTTCGCTAACTTTTTCAAATTTTTGATCAAATAATCCTCGTTCCTTCATCAGCCGAGTATTGCCCAAGAGTAAATTTTTGCCGTCAAGGGAAGCCTCCAAACCTTGACCAGCTATAGCCTTAAAATCTTCGATCGCTAAAAGGGAGATCTTTTCTTCTTGGGCTCGGGCAACTATAGCTTCCCCTAAGGGGTGTTCTGAGCCCTTTTCGGCAGAGGCGGCATAACGGAGAATTTCTTCTTTACTATAATTATCAAAGGGGATTATATCTGTCACGGAGGGCTGCCCCCGGGTAAGGGTACCTGTTTTGTCTAAAACGATAGTAGTAAGTTTATGGGTTGTCTCCAAGGCCTCTCCACTCCGAATAAGAATTCCATTTTCGGCTCCTTTCCCCGTGCCCACCATAATTGAAGTAGGAGTTGCTAATCCCAAAGCACATGGACAAGCAATTATCAAGACGGCGACGAAATTCAGCAGAGCATAATTAAGGCGAGGCTGGGGTCCCCAGAAATACCAGGTGAAAAAAGTAAGTAAGGCAACAATCATTACTACAGGTACGAAATAGCTGGCCATCACATCAGCTAAGCGGGCAATGGGCGGTTTTGAACCTTGCGCTTCTTCGACCATTTTGATGATGCGGGCCAACATCGTATCTTTACCCACTTTAGTAGCGGCGAATTTAAACATGCCCATTTTATTAATAGTCCCACCAATTACTTCTTGACCAGGCCCTTTTTCCACTGGCAAGGCTTCCCCGGTAACCATGGATTCATCGATCGCTGAATATCCTTCTCTGATGATTCCGTCCACGGGGATTTTTTCTCCAGGTCTGACTAACAAAATATCTCCGATTATTACTTCTTCCATGGGAATATCCATTTCTTGACCATGGCGGATTACTCTGGCTGTTCTTGCTTGTAAACCGATCAGTTTTTTTATGGCTGCTGAAGTCTGCCCTTTAGCCCGGGCTTCCAAGAGGCGTCCGAGTAAAATCAGGACGATGATTGTACCTGCTGTGTCATAATAAACGTCCGCTTTTAGTCCCTTACCAACGAATAAGTGGGGGAAAAAGGTAGCCAAAAGACTATAAAAATAAGCAGCAGAAGTACCTACCGCAATAAGGGTATTCATATCGGCCGATTTTTGCTTCAGCCTCTTCCAAGCACCAGAATAGAAGGGCCAACCAATCCAAAATTGAAGTGGGGTTTGAAATAAGAATTGCAGGTAATAATTAACATCGTATCCAAAGAGAAAAAGGCTGGATAACCCCATCATCTTCCAGGAAGCTAAGGCAAGCACGGGCACCAAAAGGATAATTCCCCAAATGAATCTTCTTTTTAGACTTTTAAAATCAATTTCCTTTAGAGCTTTTTCCCGCCCTATCAACATTTCTAAATCAGCACCTGGAGGAGGCAGTAGTTCATAGCCCGCCTCTTGGACAGTTTGTTGAAAATCAGCGAAACTAACAACTCCAGGGAGGAATTGGACATTGGCTTTTTCCGTGGCTAAATTTACGGTAACTTGCAAAACTCCATCTAATTTCCTCAGGGCTCGTTCAACGCGACTTACACAAGATGCACAAGACATTCCGCGAATAGGTAGCGAAATCTTTTCTATGGGCACTTCATATCCCAAATCTTTTATGGCCTTTACTAAGTCTATCAGTTGAATTTGAGCAGGATGGAAGATAATCGACGCTTTTTCAGTGGCCAGATTTACCTTGGCTTCCATAATTCCGTTTAACTTGGACAGGCCTTTCTCAAGGCGGGCCACACAACTGGCGCAGGTCATGCCTCTGATGGGTAGTTCGATTTTTTTATATTTAATTTCTTTGCCCATGTTATTCTTTTTGAGTTTGGTAAATTTGCTTTGGATTTTTTATTGACAAAGTTATGACTACATGCTCTCAAGCATAGCGAAACAGCCTTCTATTTTTTAGATGCCGGGGCTGGAGATTTAGATTTAAAAATGGATTTTTATCTCTTCCTTGCTGCCCTTGATTATTTTGTTAATTTCCCGCATGATCGGCCCTATCCGGGGGAGCCAACCAGAATGTCCTGCTGTTTGCAAACGCAAATTACTGAAACCAAGGTATAAATCGCCTAATAAAAGATCGATAAGTACTTCGGTGGGGCCCATGAAACGAAAATCCTCTTCCTTAAAATGGAGAAGGCCAGAACCGCCGCTAATCTTTCCCTCTTGCACAATAAAGTGGCTTTTAAATGGGCTATCAGAAGCTTCGATATTGATACGCATTTTCCTTTCGGCCTTTTGCAGGACAGCTTTTGATTCTCCCCTTTTTTCCAGTTGCCCGGCTACCCCTTCCCAAAGGAGATCGGAAAGTAAATCCACAGCGGGGGGGGTTTGGTTGAAGAGGGCGGCAGAATCTTTTTTCTTTATTTGATTAAGCAGTATAGCAAAGAAATCAGGGTAAGCGGCGAGTAATTGGTTAATCCCATAGCTCTTGATTTCTTCTAAAATGGACATTAATTTTTTGGGTAATTCGATTGGAGAGATTTTGGGCAGTTCGTTTAGGAAATTTTCTGTCTCAGGCATGGCCATATATTAGCTCCTTTTTAAGGTTATTGGTTTGCTTTCCCCACTCGACAGAGAATAGCCCTCACTTGGGGTACGCCAACCACTGGATCGTAAGGAGGATCAAGGGAAACGAGGGCATTAATATTCGCCTCAAAGCATCCATACTCAGGTTTAGGTTTTTCTGGAAACCACCAGGCATGAGGACCAGCCACCACGTCCGGATGAAGGTCGGGAATTAACTGCGCCCGGTATTTCAGACGCCATTTCCCTGCGGATTGGGGAGTCTCTAAGAAGACCCAATCACCATCTTTAATGCCTAAAGACGTGGCTTTAGCAGAATTAATTTGTAAATAAGGTTCAGGGGTTAATTGGCGCTGCCTCTTGATCTGCCTTCCTTCACTGTGCATATAGCCATGGATACGGTAATGGGTATAAATAAAAGGGAACTCTTTAAACAGTTCAGGCGTGCGCATCGGACTCTGAGGAGGCTCAACATAGACCGGTAATGGATCCACGCCCATAGCCTCAAATATTTGCGAGTAAAGTTCAACTTTGCCGCTGGGGGTATTGAAAGGAGGTGTGCTTGTTTTATACCGCTTGTATCCCCGAGGAAAAGTCAAAGTACTGTTCGGCTTCTGCAAAAGCTCCGCAAAAGTAATCCCTTGATACTGCAACATCCAGTTAAAGTAATCCTCCAAGGTTTCCCAAGGCCTTACATCCATGCCCATTCTCTTAGCAATTTCAATGGCTACTTCCCGGTCATCTCGGCATTCTCCTCTTGGTTCTACAACTCTCCTTACCGCCGTAACTGTACTGGCCGGATGTCCAAAAGCCTCCACTAATTGATCACATTCTGGATAGAAGGCGGCCGGCAGCACAATATCGGCCAATTCTGCCGTGGGTGTCATAAAGAGATCGGAGACAAAAAGAAAATCGAGCTTATGCTGAAGAATATTCCAAATCCTCTGGTTGTCCATCTCCGCCACAATTAAATTATCCGCCACACACCACATGGCCCGCACCCTTCCTTCTTCCATAGCCCGAATAGTACTGGGAATATGACAAATGGCCCGTTTATGCATTAAAGGATATTCCTGGGCGCCGATTCGCTTCTCATTAATAGCCGCCGGGGGCTTTACTCCCCAGAACATCAGATAGGGATGCCACATGAGGGCTTCTCTAAAGGTTCGATAATAAAGAATGTTACCGCCCTGGGCATCGACATTCCCTGTAATCCCTACCAAAATAGAAATAGCCCGGCAAGTCTGTGTAGAGGTAACTTGCTGCGCCCCCGACCCTAAACGGATATAGATACATCCAGGCTTGTCCAAGGCATAAATACGGGCCGCCTCAATAATCTCTTCTTTAGACAAGCCCGTAACTTGGGCGGCCCATGCGGGAGTATATTTCTGGACATGCTCCTTAAGCCGCTCAAACCCAAAACAGTATTGCTCCACAAATTCCCGATCATAAATTCCTTCATTAATGATAATGTGCGCCATAGCCAGAGCTAAGGCCATATCTGTTCCGGGACGCAGACGTAACCAAACATTAGCCCGCTTAGCCATGGGAATAGGACGGGGATCAACCACAATCAATTTGCTTCCCCGACGCAGAGCCCGATGAACTACGCGCGCCTGAGCCGGCGTGGCCACATCTGGTTCAGAGCCCCAGAAAATAATACAGCGGGCATCACCATAATCTGGGCCAAATTCATAAGTGATCGTGTCTCCGAAAGTGACACTATTAGCCATAACATCTGGATGAATACAAGTGTAGCGGCCTAAATGAGTGTTTGGCGTAGGCCATAATCTTTCGGCAATCTTGGTGGCTTGGATAGCGATATGCTTCTGCCCTGAACCGCAAGAAACATGAATAGCTTCTGGCCCATATTTTTCTTTAATGCTTTTTAAATTATGAGCGATAGTGTCTAAAGCTTCATCCCAAGAAAGGCGTTGCCATTTTCCTTCACCCCGAGCTCCCCTCCTCTTCATGGGGTATAAAAGCCGGTCGGGATGGTACATCACATCCGGAATAGTTGCTCCCTTAATGCAAACAGCCGCACAATTAAGACAACGAGCTGCCTCTTCTTTCCCTGTTTGCAGATCATAGCCCAACTCCACTTCTTGAAAACTATTTAAAGCTGTAGTTACAGGAATAGTAGGCATTTTGCGCCGTCTCCGATCACTGGGAAAATCGACATTCACAGTTTGCCGCACCCGCTCTAAAGTTTCTGCAAGGGATGGTTCCTTCTTCTTGGGTTCAGTACCAGTGAGATATTTAATTACGGAAGAAGCCGCTTTCCGACCCGAAGCCATAGCCTCTACCACGGTGCCGGCCCCCCCAATTAAATCTCCGGCGGCAAAAAGATAGGGTGGACCACAAGCGAGTGTCTCCTCATCCACCATCACGGTGCCCCGCGGGGATAATTTTATCTGGCCTTCTTTGGCCAATGACCCCAGAGCCGGCATCTGGCCAATAGCAATGATGACACAATCCGCCTCCATAGAAACTGCCCTCCCCGGACCTTGCTCCAAAGTCCAAGTAAGCTGGCCATTTTTATCTATCTGCAAAGAAGCGACCCGTTGAAAATCAACTCCCACCACTCGACCATTTCCTTTTATCCTTTGGGGAGCAAGGGCCGGATGGATTAACGCTCCTTCCCGCAAAGCAGCTTCAATCTCCCAGGAGTGTGCCGGCATCTTCTTCCTATCTTCCAGGCAAGTTATATGGACCTCCTTAGCCCCCAAGCGAAGAGCAACGCGAGCAGAATCCATAGCCGTATTGCCGCCTCCAATGATTAATACTTTCTTACCCAAAAATAAAGATCGTTCTTTCTTAACCTTCTCCAAAAGAGGTAGGGCGTAATATACACCAGCTAACTCAGTCCCGGGAATATTCAAAGGAGTGGGTTGCCAACTTCCCGTAGCCAGGATAATCGCGTCATGTTGTTTTTGCAGATCCTCAAGAGACAAGGTTTGGCCAATGGGCATATTAGTTCTAATTTCTACCCCTAAATTTTTGATATATTCGAGGTCCGCTTCCACGCTAACCTTGGATAGTTTAAATTCCGGTATAACTCGCGTGAGGATACCGCCGGGCTCAGCGGCTGCTTCATATACCATCACCCCATATCCTTCTTTTATTAAGTCATACGCAGCTGTTAAACCCGCTGGGCCAGAGCCCACAATACCGATAGTCTGATTTTTGGTACGCCGAATTGGACTTGGCTTTTCTTTTTTCGACCAGGCGTAATCGGCAACCAGGCGTTTAACCCATTGAATAGCTATAGGTTCATCTACCACACCACGGATACATTCTTCTTCGCATGGATGATGGCAGATTCTGCCGCAAACTAAGGGAAAAGGATTAGTATCCCGAATAATTTCCATGGCCTTGGCTAAATTGCCTTGAGAAGCAGCCATGAGATAGCCTGGAACATCCATGCCCAGGGGACATACTTCTCGACAAATGGGTGTGCGATTGGCCACTTGCGCATCGACTACGCCCACTATCTTTCCATCAATTACCTCCGCAATCAAATGACATTTCTGATGGCAACGTAAACAAATAGTTCTGGCTTGCATAATTTAAATTCCTTTCCTTAAAGATGGGCAGAATATTTTTTTATTTATACCATAAGTTTAACAAAAGAGCGATGA
>Ga0207433_10005757_pt1 | contig 21882 bp, 23 predicted proteins | sample YelNatPaOPGAMG01_FD_187559 | JGI IMG/M metagenome (GOLD analysis project Ga0207433, IMG submission 187559) | Hot spring thermophilic microbial communities from Obsidian Pool, Yellowstone National Park, USA - OP-RAMG-01 (SPAdes) (version 3) | ecosystem: Environmental > Aquatic > Thermal springs... | reverse complement strand
TATCATAAGACCTTAAAGAACCGCTCGTATTATTAATCCTAACAGTGAAAGTTTGGGAAGCCCCAGTCAAATTCAAAAACCAACACTCGCAAAGCCAAGGATCCGCATCATACCCGCGATAAGCGCCTTCAGGCAAAGAAACCTCCAAAACAGCACAAGGCGATGCATTTACCGGATAGATAAGAACAGCACATACCGTCAAAAAATTCAATAAAATTAGCAGTAATGCTGAGCGTTTAAACCTAAAGTACAGCGCCCTCTCCCCTTCAGTCAAGAATAATACACATTCAGCCCATATAAGTTTTGCTAGAATTATTTTCTATTTATGTTTGCGTATAGAAATCGCTTTAAAATAACACAAGAAAAGAAATGTTGAGTTTAAAGCTTCATTTCGCTTTCTCCAACACAAATTTTTCAGCCTATTAAATACCCGGCCACTGCGTAATCTTCATATAGCTTCAAAACTCTTTAGAAAATGCATACTTAAATCAGAAATACAATGTTCGATGTAAAAGTCGGGCCCGTAGCTCAGTAAGGATAGAGCACCGGGCTTTTAAGCCAGTGAGGTGCTGAACGAAGAAACCCGGGGGTCCCGGGTTCAATTCCCGGCGGGCCCGCCACCATCACGATTACACAATATTTGTAAAGCTTTATATGTTGGTTGCTACCAAAAGCCAACACGTGGTTTGGTTGTGGATGGATGTTTGGTTATGGATGAGTTTGCCATAGTGATGGAGAATGTCGTAAAGAGTTTGAAGATGTTGTCGCTGTTAATAATGTGAACTTGAAGGTGGCTGAGGGCGAACTTTTCGGTTTGCTGGGGCCTAATGGCGCTGGCAAAACCACAACTATGAACAAGCCCAACCATAATCATAGACTTGGCAGTGGTGTCCTTGCCATGCGCTGCCATCCTAGCCGTAGGCACAATTCTCTATGCAAAGTACTTTAAAATCTAAAGATAAAGGGAGAAAAACTAGAGAGGGCTACACGCTATTGGCTTTTCCATAAGCCAAAATATGTAGAGGGGGAGGGTATCCAATTTAGGAACCGCAGCACCTTTAACTTTGACCTTTCGCTGAAAAGGACTGGGGGAAGGGGCTAGAGAAAATGGAAAAGGTAAACAATCCATTTTCCACCGAAAACTAGAGGGGGCAGTTTTTGTTAATCTCCACAAGCCACAAATACAACTTCTCAGCTCTACTTTGAGATTGTATGCTAAAAACTAATAGGTTTAAACACGCCTTTAATATTTTGAGTGAAAATCTGTGGCGATGCGGAGGAAAAGGCTGGTTTTCCCCTTCACGGCCATAGTAGGCCTAGAAAAGCTTAAACTAGCCATATTAATAAACGCCATAAACCCGAAAATCGGCGGAGTCCTAATAAGGGGGCCTAAAGGCTCTGGAAAAAGCACTATTGTAAGGGCTTTAGCCGACATTCTCCCAAAAATAAGCGTCGTTAAGGATTGCCCCTTCAACTGTAATCCCTACGACCCCTCAAACATGTGCCCAAAATGCAGCGAAAGACACGCCAAAGGCGAAAACCTTCCGGTGGAAGAAAGGGACATGGTTGTTGTGGACTTGCCGCTTGGCGCCACTGAAGACAGGGTTGTTGGAAGTCTAGATGTGGAAAAAGCCATAAAATACGGTATAGAAGCCCTTGAACCAGGAATACTGGCGGAGGCAAACCAGAACATTCTCTATGTGGATGAAGTTAATCTCCTTCCTGACCATATAGCCGACGACCTACTGGATGCTGCAGCCACAGGCTGGAACATTGTAGAGCGGGAAGGCATATCTGTAAGCCATCCATCCCGCTTCATTTTTATAGGCACTATGAACCCTGAAGAAGGCGAATTAAGGCCTCAACTCCTAGACCGTTTCTCATTATCTGTCACTGTCGAACCAATAACCTCTGTAAAAGACAGAATGGAGATAGTTAAACGAAACATGGAGTTCGAAGCCAACCCGGAAAAGTTCCATGAAAAATATAGGCCTATGCAAGAGGAACTTAGAAACCGCATAATCCAAGCAAGAAAAACGCTGGAAAAAGTGATCATATCAGACGCTCTTTTAGAGGCCATATGCAAAGCATGCCTAGACTTAAAAGTTGATGGATTACGCCCCGACATAGTTATAGCAAAAGCAGCAGCGACATTAGCAGCCTTTGAAAACAGAAGGGAAGTAACCCTAGACGATGTTTTGGTGGCAGCTGAACTTGCTTTAAGCCATAGAACAAGGGAAGGCGGATTCCTAGAACCAGCGACACCCCAAGAAATCAGAGAAACCTTCACCGCCAAAGTGAAAAAAGTTTTCCAAGTTGAGAAGATGGATGGAACCGCCGAAAAGGAATCCGAGAAAAGAAAGCTTCTAAAGGGGAAAGCCGTCTTCTGGGTTAAAAAGGATGCTTCGGAAAAAGAAGAAAAACGGGCGACGAAAGAAAGCCTTCTCAACAAAGCCCGCGCAAAATGGTTTGAACTCCTCTTCCGTTTAAACAGGTTATTAGGCGGAGTCTTCTTTGGAATTGGGAAAAGACTGCATAAAGCCCCGAAAAAAGCTCCAGCAACAGAAGGTTTCCAAGTAGGCTCAGAAAGACTTAGAGGAGAAACCCGTGAAGAAAACACCGTTGAAAAGAAGAAGGGCGAGCTGAAGGGAATCCCAACCGTCAGCGGCGCCGCAGGCGAACCAAAAGTTTCAGAAGGGTTTCCAATAATTTCCAGCGTGGCAAAGATAATTTCTCCTTCAAGGTTTTTTCTAAAAATGGGAGAATTCAAGGCCAAGGGGAGATATGCTTACGCTGGTAGACGTGCCCAAACAATGACAACAATTCATAGGGGCAAACCCTATGGATGGAAGCTTCCAAAGGGAAAACCCGTCGACGTTCACATACCAGCCTCAATCCGAGAATCCGCCAGAAGACAGAAAAACCGAGAGAAACCTGCAGAATTAGCCATAAAACTCTGCGTAGAGGACATCCGCGAAAAGTTAAGGCTGTACAAAGCCCCTGCAACAATCGTTTTTGTCGTGGATTTAAGCGGCTCCATGCTCTTAAACATTGAAGCCGTTAAAGAAGCCCTTCTAGGACTTCACAGCGACGCCTACAGATTTAGGGACCGCGTTGGAATAGTCGCATTGAAAGATACAGGGGCGGTTGTCGTTCAGCACCCCATAACAAACCTCAGAGTTGTCGCAAAAAAGCTTGTAGACCTAAAAGTAAGCGGATACACACCTTTAGCGGCTGGAATGCTAAAGGCCTGGGAAGTCCTAAGAGAGGCGAAAAGGCGAGACCCATCTACAATTCCCCTCATGGTTTTGATAACGGATGGAGGTGCCAACGTTCCCCTGAAACGAAGCCTTGAAACAGGCGAAGTTAGACAGATTGAAGAGGTCCGCATAATCACTAGGGAATACGAAGACCTGGCTGTTAGAGATGTTATGTCCGTTTCGAAAATGATTAGGCGGGAAAACATACACACCGTTGTTATAAACACGAACCCACACCTTTACGGACGCGAAACATACGGCTTCCTCGTAACGAGGATGATTGCCCACCTCACTGGAGGAAGCCATCATGAAATTGGAAGACTGACAACGCCTAAGGGCATGGTTGAAGATATAATTGAAATAATAAGGGAAGATCAGCGGAAAATAGCCTATGAAAAGGCTCCGGCTAAACTGGCGGTTTAACCTTCTTTCTCGTGTCCAGACTTTTCCGCATCCACTTTTCAAACTCTTTTGAAGGAGGCTTCTCCACAAAAAGCCTCTTCCTCGAAGCCTCCAAGAAGGAGTTTTCCAAGCCTAAAAACTCGGCGGCAGTCACAACCATATGCCCAACTCCTTCTGCTTTTTCAAAGACCTTAGCCGCCTTTTCCCGCCACTGTTCATCCCTCAAAAGATGGTGCTCCAAAATGGTGCAGGACACAACCTCAACAATTTTCTCCAAATTTGACATCCCGAGGCGAAAGTGTTCTTCATCAACTCTGAAACCAGCCAAATAGGAGGGTGGCCCACCCACCATGACCAACTGAGGCCTCTCGCCAACAATCTTTTCAAGAGTTCTAGCCGAAATAGGACCTTGCACGTCTGGCGCGAATAGGAATTTTTCGCTTTTAAATTCGACAATCGTCATTAAAACCCAGCCGAGGGCTGAATCTTCGGGGCCGTGGGGAACAGGCTCTGAAAACCTCACCACGGTTTTTCCAAAAGTGAAGGTTCTGCCGTCTGCGACTTCAAGCCTTTCAGCAAACTTCCCACCAGTCTTCTGAAAAACCCACCCTCGACGTCTCTGGCTAAAGTTTATCCACTCTTTAGGATTCTTAAGCAAAACAACTTTTCCTCGGTAAATTTGTCTGGCTGTTTCCTCAGCCTCTGTCCAGTTGCACAGCCAATCCTCATAGGATGGCGTGTGATGGTCAAAATGGTAGTGGCTTATGGTTACTACATCCGCCCCTTCAGCTGCCTCAGCAATTTTCCCCCGCGCCTTCTCTATAGCCCTAAACTCCAGCGGATGGGGAGGCAAACCAAAACGGTTTGGGCAAAGCGAAACCCCAGCATCTAAAAGCATTCGCAAGTCTGGAGTTTCAACATAAGTGCACATGGAGCGGACGCCCAAACTTTCAGCAGCCAAAGGCATAACGCGAATATGCTTAAACATGGCGGCTCAACATTTCGAAGCTAGCTATAAACTTTTATCCAAGTCCAAACTTTAATTTTAATGGCAGGCGATGACGACTCTGGCCCCACTGAAGTCATGATTGGGATCTTGAGTGCGGGAGCCTGCACTTAACAATTAAAACTTATTTTAGGCCAAAATTTGCAAGAAACACTAAAAGGTGATATCTATAATTCTTCTGGTTTCTCCCACAGTTCAAGCATTCCCTTTTTAAGCTCTCTGCGTTTTCTGTGGAGGAACTTGTAGACTGTTGCGTGTTGGCTGCCGTCAATCAGCATTTGGATGGCTTCTCTTGCCACTTGGGCGTTTTCAATTCTGCCAATAATGCCCACCGTGTGGCCGTAAACCGCTATGTGGGTGTCGGTTAACTCCTCTATTATCCTCCTTGTTTTGCCCTCCATCCCAATTATACGCCCTTTAACACGCCTTATGTCTGATTCGGATCTTCCAAAAATGGTTCTTAAATCTATCACATCCAATATGGCTTCTTCGTCATGGATAAGCTTAAAGGCGTGTTCGGGGGAGAATCCTCTCCCAATGGCTGTTACAACATCTTTAGCCCTTAAAAGAACCGACGGGTCTTCAGCCTTTTCAGACAACGTGATTGTAACGCCACCCGTGTCGCTTTCCACTTGTAGGGTCACCGAAAGCATGTTTTCAATAGCCCTTTTTGTTTCTCCGCCTTGTCCAATCAAAACGCCAACTCGTTCTTTGGGGATTCGAACAAAAGTGCTAGGCTGAGCCATGACCCGTAATCCTCCTATAAAGTTCCTCGGATGAAAAGATTTCAACCCCTAAACGGCTGAAATACCTGTTTATGTTGGCAATATCCCTGTTTAATAGGTAGTCTGCCATAGGATGCGAAAGCGGAACAGCTTGTGACATGTCAAAAAGCACCGGCAGTCCTTTCCAAATCATGATGTTGTATTCGCTTAAGTCGCCATGGACAAGCTCCGCTTTCTGGTAGAGCCTTTCAAGATAAGATATCAGAATTTTATAGACTCTCACAGGGTTTGTTGGAGGCTTCTCCTTCATTGAGGGGGCACTTACCCCATTTTTTCCAATAAACTCCATGATAAGAACATTGTTTTTAACGGCTATGGGCTTTGGCACCCTAACTTTTGCAGCTACTGCTTGCTCAAGATTTTTGAACTCCTTCTGAGCCCAAGCGAAAATCAGCGAACGAGTTTCGCGTTTCACGTTTTTAAACCTTGGATCCCCTTCTATGTATTTTAGCATGCCTTTACGAAATTCCGCCGAAACGGTTAGGTAGATTTTTATAGCCAACTCTTTTCCAGTCTTGTCTTTGCCCCAGTACACTCGGGCTTCTTTTCCAGATTTGACAACGCCGTAAATCCTGTCTATGACCCCCCTATTTAGAAACTCGTATATTATCATAAGGGTTGAGCGGTCAAAAACTTCCTCTAAAACCTCATATTCTTCACTTCTTTTCTCCTTCATTAACTGTTCAATTTCGTATTCCTTCTCCTCTTTGTGAAGCCTTTTTTCAACGCGTTCACGAAAAGCCAAGCTTGTTCCTCGCTGTCTTTAAATGGTTAAGTAGCCGTTTTTGCGAAGCCACTCTGCCTGTGCGTGGGTGTAACGCCAAATCACGTCGCCCCGCTTGTCAGATTGAAAATCCCAAGGTGAAACTAGAACCACATCCCCCTCTCGTATCCAGACGCGCCTTTTCATTTTCCCCCTTATACGGCACAAACGCTCATTTCCATCTTGACATTTAACAAGAACGCGGTCAAAACCGAGGAGTTTTACGGCTACGCCTAAAACATCGTTAGGTGTTGGAAGCACCATTTCGCTTAACTCTTCTTCGCTTATAACCTTCTTCTTGCCCAACTAGGCACCTCAAACATTTCTCTTTAAAAGAGTATGCATCTCCCTTAAAAGCATGCTTATCCCTAAGCCTTCAAAATCTAAAAAGCCTTTACCATTTGGAGGGCTTCTCCAGGCCTTCTAACAGCCAAAGAAACTCCCACCGTGCATTCAAGCCAACACCCTCTACATGAGGCAATTTTAACCCACCCATTTTTAGCCTCCTCAGTTTTGCCCAGCAAAATGTCTTCAGCAGAAGCCTCCAAAAGGTTTCCAAGCGCCAAGTCTCCGCGAGCACCACAAGCCAAAAGATTTCCAGCAGGATCTATCGCAACATAAAGCCTCCCCGCATCACAAATTTTAAGGAGTTTCCCCTCAAAAAACAGCTTTAACCCCCGAATAAAATCGGCGGGAACGGCCAGAAAATCCGGCTCCTCCCTTTTAAGGGCTAAAAGATGTTCTTGGAGAGCTGCCACTTTGCCAGCTGGCAGCCTGTTTTCCAACGGCGGCGGATATGGATGAATTGGTTGAACCTGCATAAAATCCACAAGGCCGTGCATTTCTTCAACGAATTTTGGGAAAACGTCGATATTGTATGGCGAGATAACGCTGTTCACCCCAACCCTAACACCATGCTTTTTCAAAGTTTTAATGGCTTCAACCGCCCGCTGGAATGTTCCGGTTACACCTCTTATCTTGTCGTGGCATTCTGCTGGTCCGTCTATGGAAACGACGACAAAGTCGAAGATGTCTGCAATTTCCGATGCTTTTTCTTGGTTTAGAAGCGTGGCGTTTGTGTTTATGCTCACCAGACAGTTGTGAAGCGAAGCCCTTTTCGCCAGAACCAGCAAGTCTTTTCGAAGGAGGGGTTCGCCTCCGCTGAAATCGAAAAAGGCGACGTCTAAACTGCAAACATTGTCTATGACGGCTAAAGCCTTATCTGTTGGCAGTTCCAGCCTTTCAGTCCTCCACCAGTCGCAGTAAGCACATCGCAAATTGCAGCGTCCAGTCACGTTGTAGGAGGCGAACAAAGGCGAAAGCTTTCCACCTTTAAATTTGACGAAGTTTTTGAAAGCTTTAAAGGCGAACCGTCCAACCTTCACCAATTCGATCCATCAAACTTGAATCTATTCACACGAATTGTTTTAAAACTTGCCGCTTTTACAGTTTTCAACTTTATAGAAGTTAAGCCTTACGCTGAGAATAGTTGCCGCATTTTGAAAGGTAAAACGTAGCCCGCAGGAGTTATAAGCGTCGGATTGGCATCAGAAACTTGAGCCGTAGTTTTACCGCCAATCAGCGTGGTGCTACCAGCCAAACCATTCACAATAACAACAGCCACAAAAGCAACCGCGTTTAGCCATTTTTCAGAAGGGTAGAAGAATTCACAACCATTCAAATCATCCAATAATTTGTTTTCAACTCTAGGTATATAAAACCGCCTTAAATTATCACGTTTAATCCATTGGTTTTAAAGTTTCACGATTTGCGCGTGGGGGACTCCTTCGATGTTTATAATTGCATCAGGGTGAACGTATCCTTTTTCGACGGCTTTTTGCACAATGTTTTTGCCCACTATGTTAACGATGGTTGAGTTTTCTATCATGGCTATGGCCTCCTCCAGCTCAACTTCTGCTCCCTTGTAGAATTCCTCTGTGACTTGGAAGACAATTTTCCCCTCGCGGAGTGTTCTTCCAAGAATTTCAGCGTCGCAGATAGACAGCAAAATATTGTTGCCGATTTTTCTAAGCTTCATGTAACACTTCAACTTTCAGCCTCTCACAGCTGCCTAACAGAGGATTTGGCGCCGCAAGCAGCACACACAAGGAAGGACAGGCGTTTTTCCTTCACAATTTTTGTGTCTGGACGCTTGCACACTGGACAAGTTACAAAAGTGTCCATGTACCTCTGCAACAACCTTTCAAGGGTTTCCCTTGGAAACTTACCCTGGAAAATGACTCTTGACTCCTGCATGACAGCGGCTGTGGCCAATTCCCCCGTCAGAAACTTTAGAATATGCTGAGGGTCACGGTTTAAAACTTCGGCAATCTCCTTAAAATTGTGAATTATTGTGCGCATTCCAACAACTGCGTATTGAAGCCTCGGAATCTCCAGACGCTCCCGTTTCAAGGCTGTTTTGGGTAGCTGGGAACGCGCCCTCTTAAGCAAAGCTTCGTAGTCGTACTTCATTAGCATTTGCTCCAAAACAACATGAAGGAATCATTGTATTTAAAAGTTAATACTATGAACTATGAAATGCTAGAATTATGGTATAGCCCATTGAAGATGGTGGCTTTGAGCGAGGACAAGCCGATTTTTACGCCTCATGATTTCATCCACTACGTAGCGAAGGCCAATAACATTTCCGTGGACGCCATAAAAGTTCCCAAGCGCCTCGTCTTCACCTATCAGAGAAGGACGTATGAACATGCGAAAAACGTGATTGGCGGAAAACCTGTTGAATGTTGGATTTACGGAGAAAGCCAGCCCTTCTGTGTTGGACAATTAAACCGTGTGAACGTAGGCCTTGGACTTTTTTGGATTGGAGCACCAGCTGTAGTCATGACATTAGAGGAGGTTATTGCTTGCGGTGCAAGGAAAATTATCGAGGTTGGAGTTTCGGGCGGGCTTCAATCTTTCCTAAAACCCGGAGACATTATTGTCGTAACAGAAGCCATTCGTGATGAGGGAACATCCTATCACTATTTTCCTCCAGAGGTTAAGGTTGAGTCCTCGAAAAGGCTGAGGGGGAACCTCATAAAGCGACTTTCCGAGTGTAACGTTGCGCATTATGTAGGTTCCGTTTGGTCAACGGATGGTGTTTACAGAGAAACCCTAGGAAAATTCCGCCGCTTTAAGGAAAGGGGCGTTCTGGCGGTTAACATGGAAACCTCAGCAGTTTTCGCCTTAGCGAAATACCGAAATGTTGAAGCCGCTTCGCTGCAAGTAATTTCTGACATCTTATCGGAAACTGGCTGGCTGCAGGCCTTTGAACAGCAAACAGTTAGGGAAAAATCTAAGAAAGCCGTCGAGGTCGCTTTGGAAGTCCTATCAAAAACATGAAAATTCAACAGGGGACTGCAAAGCTTAAGAGGCTACCTTCTTTAGTGTTTAATTCTCTTAAAGGTGGAAGCTTTGAACAAGCGCGTCCATCCATACATTCCCAATTTTACGCCAGAAATTAAGAGGGAAATGATGCGAGAAATAGGCATAAAAGGCATAGAGGAGCTTTATGCAGACATACCGCAAAAATATTTTTTGAAAAGGCCGCTGAATCTGCCGGAGGGCGTGTCGGAATTTGAGGTTAAGAGGCATGTTGAAGCTTTGCTGTCGAGAAACAAGACATGTACTGACATGCCCATTTTCTTGGGAGCTGGATGTTGGCCCCATTACGTGCCAGCCGTTGTGAAAGAAATTGTGCAGCGCAGCGAGTTCTTAACTTCCTATACGCCTTATCAGGCTGAGGTTTCGCAGGGCATGCTTCAAGCCCTCTTCGAATACCAAAGCATGATTTGCGAGTTGACGGCCATGGATGTGGCTAACTGTTCCATGTATGATTGGGCCTCAGCCCTCGGCGAGGCAGCCCGCATGGCTTCGCGGGTAACAAAGCGCAATGAGATACTGATTCCAAAGATAATTCATCCCGAAAGAAAGGCGGTGCTTCATGTTTATACGGAGACCGCCGAAATAAGAGTGAAAGAGACCGCCTATAACCGTGAAACTGGGCAGCTTGACATAAATGATTTGGAAAGCAAAATTTCAGAGAAAACAGCCGCAGTCTACATTGAAAACCCATCCTATCTAGGCTTTATCGAGGCACAAGCCGAAGAAATAGGAAAGTTAGCCCACAACCACGGCGCACTATTCATTGTCGGCGTAGACCCCACATCTCTTGGGATTCTAAAGCCTCCAGGCGAATACGGCGCAGACATAGTTATAGGGGAAGGCCAGCCCCTCGGAAACTCCATGAATTTTGGAGGGCCGCTTCTCGGGATTTTTGCGTGTCGAGAAGACCAAAACATGATTAGGCAAATGCCAGGGCGCATTATAGGCCTAACGACAACAGCTGACGGAAGTAGGCAAGGTTTCTGCATGGCGCTGCAAACCCGCGAACAGCACATTAGAAGGGAAAAAGCCACATCTAACATATGCTCCAACGAGGCTTTGTGCGCAGTGGCAGCAGCCGTTTACTTGGCTCTGCTTGGGCCTCAAGGGATACGGGAACTGGGCGAAGCGATAATGTATAAGGCTAATTATGCTATGCGTTTGCTTTCAAAAATAGACGGTTTGAAAGTGCCAGTTTTTAAGGCTCCCCACTTCAAGGAGTTTACGGTAAACTTTGACCCTGCTGGTTTGAAGGCCAAAGAAGCTCATGACGCTCTTCTCCAGAAGGGGGTTCACGGCGGCAAGAATGTTTCAAAGGAATTTCCAGAGCTTGGAGAAACCGCCCTATACTGTGTGACTGAAATTCATTCGGAAGAAGAAATCAAGCTTTTGGCAGCGGCTTTAGAGGAGATTGTATCCACGAGGAGGTGAACCAGTATGTTTAGGCAAGCACAATGGGATGAGCCATTAATATTCAACCTTGGAAGAGCTGGCAGAAGAGGCCACATCCTACCAAAAGTGGAGGATTCTGTCAAAGAGGCTGTGGGCGATTTGTATAAGTTGATTCCGGAAAACATGCAGCGGAAAAATTTGCCTAGGCTTCCGGAGCTTTCAGAGCCTGAGGTTGTGCGGCATTTTATTAGGCTTTCGGAGATGAATTATGGTGTTGATTCTGGGCTTTATCCTCTTGGAAGCTGCACCATGAAGTATAATCCGAAAATCAACGAGTTTTTGGCGAATCTACCGACATTGGGAATGCTTCATCCATACCAAGATGAGCGGACTGTGCAGGGCATATTGGAAATCCTCTATAAGCTTGAACGTTGGCTTGCGGAAATAACTGGGACAGCTGAAGTTTGCCTACAACCCGCAGCCGGCGCCCACGGCGAATTTTTAGGTGCGCTCATAATGAGGGCATACCACAAGTATAATGGAGAATCGGCCAAAAGGAGAGACATGCTTATACCCGATTCTGCCCATGGAACTAATCCTGCAAGCGCTGCCATGGCCAGCTTCAACGTTGTTGTTATTCCATCAGACAAGGATGGATGCATTGACGTGGAGGCTTTGAAGGCTGCTGTTTCGGAGAAAACCGCTGGCTTGATGTTGACTAATCCCAACACGCTTGGAATATTTGAGAAAAACATTGAGGAAATAGCCAAAATAGTCCATGAGGCTGGAGGGCTTCTATACTATGATGGGGCAAACTTAAACCCGCTGTTGTGCAAGGTTAGGCCAGGCGACATGGGTTTCGACATAGTTCACATAAACATCCATAAAACCTTCGGCACTCCTCATGGTGGTGGAGGCCCAGGAGCAGGCCCCGTGGGCGTCAGCGGGGAGCTTTCAAAGTTTCTGCCAGTGCCGCGAATAGTTTTTGATGGAAGGCTTTACCGCCTGGACTATGATAGGCCTTATAGTGTTGGAAAAATCCGAAGTTTTTATGGGAATGTAGCGGTTCTGCTGAAAGCCTATGCTTACATTCTTAGTCTTGGTTTTGAGGGGCTTAAGGAGGTGGCTGAAGTTTCGGTTTTGAACGCCAACTATGTTTTGCACAAACTTAAAGGCGTAGAAGGCTTGGCTCTTCCATACGGTAGTGATGGGCCCAGAAAACACGAGTGTGTTTTTAGCGCTAAACCATTAAAAAGCAAAACTGGTGTTTCAGCCTTAAACATTGCGAAGAGGCTTCTTGATTTCGGCTTTCACGCTCCAACAATATACTTTCCTCTTATTGTTGAGGAAGCCCTAATGATTGAGCCTACAGAAACCTTTGAGAAGGAAGAGTTGGATCGTTTTATTGAGGTGGTTCGCGAAGTTTGCCGCGAAGCTAACGCCAGCCCAGAAAGGGTTTTGAAGGCTCCCACTAACACAGCGGTTCCGAGGCTTGACGAGGTGAAGGCCTCTCATCCTCAAACCATGGCTTTAAGCTGGCGAATGTTCCAAAAAAGGCGGGCGGCTGCAAACCTATAACCTTTTATATTATGCATATGCTTTATTTCTAGAAACCTTGGATGTGACAGGGTTGAATGAGCTAGAAAGTAAAGTGTATGACGCTGTTGGAAAAGTTGTTGACCCGGAGACTGGGTTGACTTTTGCAGAAATGCATATGATTAAAAGCGTTAAAGAACAAGAACCTGGGGTGGTTGCGATTGAGTTTATTCCTTCAAGTCCCTTCTGTCCAATAGCCTTCAAACTGGCTATGGATATTAGACGCGAGGCATTGAAAGTTGCTGGCGTTAAAAAGGCTTTAGTTTACTGCCGCGGCCACATGATGGAAAAACAAATCAACGAAGCAACAAACAGAGAGTAAACACAACAAGCCATTCGCGCGCATTAGCCTTGTGCGGGCGGTTAAGTGCTTGCGTGTTAAAGGTGAGCATGAAATATACTGTTGTGGTGCCCGTGTACGCATTTCAGAGAAAGGCGTAGAAGTTTTAAGTGAACCAATGATTGAATATTGCCCACTTCACGAGGCCCTCTATGGCACAAAGCAAATCAATGTTGAGGTGGTTCGCAAAACTGTTGAGATGAAGATTGCGGGTTTTGGATTTTGCTGTGCAAACCGCCTTTTTGACGCTGAGCCGATTGTGGCTTATGGCGCTTCTGAAATGATGCGGGTTTGGCTTGGAAGGGGGCTTGTTGACTGCGCCGTTATTGTCTGCGAAGGCGCTGGAACAGTTTTAACTTCTAATGGCAATCTCGTGCAAGCCATCGGCGCCCGCTTAACGGGCATAGTTAAGACTTCACCCATACCAGAGACATTCACGCGAATCAAAAGAGAAGGCGGAATAATTTTGGACGAGAAAACAGCTCTCATTGACCAAGTGGCCGGCGTGAAAAAGGCTTTAAATTTGGGTTTTAAGCGTGTTGCCGTTAGCGTTGCGGGCTTCCAATCGAAGGCCATAAGCGACATCAGAAGCCTAGAAGCAAGCGAAAAGGCGGACATCCTCATCTTCTCGGTTTGCAACACATGCGTCGGCGAAGAGGATGTGGAGCACATAGCCAAAGCGGACATTGTCTGTGCAAGCGCTTCGAAAATCCTCCGAAATGAAATGGGCAAAAGGGCACTGCTACAATTGGGTGTAGCAATCCCGGTTTTCGCCCTAACCGATAGAGGCAAAAGGCTTGTTTTAGCCTACCTTGAAACATTCAAGGATAAACTCGTCATCTTCAGAACAGGAAAACTCCCGTATGAAGTGGAGGGCAAAAGTCCAAAACTCAAGCCAAAAAGACAATAGCGAACCACCAACAATGTTTGCCAAATTCTAGAGGGGGTAGGCTGTTATTGGCTTTTCTGCAAGCTAAAAATGTTGGAAAATCTAGAGGGGGTAGTGTATTTGTAAAGGCGAACCAGCCACAACTATTACCTCGAAAACTATGTAAGGTGTTTAACCAAAAGCCTTAAGTGGTTAAGCAACATATTTTCTGGCAAACAGCATAGGTGTTGATTTAGATTTGGCAGTTGAAGGTTTTTCTGGTGGTAGAAAATCTGTAGACGTGAAAGTAGGCGAGTTAACGCCCACCTCAAGAGCCGTGAACGTTAAGGCAAAGGTTGTTTCAAAAAGCGATGTTAGAAGCATAGCGTCCGGAAGGGACGGAGCACCCCACACCGTCTGCGACGCTCTGATAGGCGACGAAACTGGATGCATATACCTAACACTTTGGGATGACAACATAGCCAAAGTCAAAGAAGGCGAAACCATAAGCATAGGAAACGGCTACGTAACCCTCTTTAAGGGAAGCATGAGGCTGAACGTGGGAAGATATGGCACACTGGAAGTTGCAAAGGAGGCGCTTACATGCGAGGTTAACACCCAAAACAATCTGTCATCAAAGGTTTACGAACAAGAGAGAAGACCCTTCCGCGGCAGAGGTGGAAGAGACTTCGGCGGGCGGGAAAGAAGAGGCGGCTTCAGAAGAAGATACTAGGCCAATTCCTTCATCTCAACCATTTCCCATCTTTGCTAGCTCTACCTTTTCCTAAGCAATGTTATTGGTCTACTAAGCCTTTCAGCTTTCTCTACAGGTTGTTCTAGGTTGAAATTGTTAAACCAGCCTAAAAATTCAAACTTTCCATTCTTATTGACAAGTTCAAGGAACTCTTGTGGAAAAATCAGTTTACTTATCCTCTCTGTTCTAAAAACTTTAGCTTTTCCTTCGCCGATAACCTCTAGAGTTAGTTTATCCAAAACTTTCTGCTCGGTCAAACTTATAGGGACGGTTTCCCAATTCACATTTATCACTAACCCATTCTTTATCACAGTCCAGCTTTCACCGCCAAGCTTCGTCCAGTCGAAGCAAATGGCTCCGTCCAGGAGATATAAACCACCTCGGTTTAGGCAAGAGGCAACCGAATCAAGATGAGAGAGGAACTCGCTGTTTGTTTCAACCGCAAGGGAGCCCAACATGCAGAAAGCGAAGTCAAAACTTTCTTTAACTCTAAAGTTTCGCATGTCGGCATGTATAACCTCTATTTTAACACCCGATTTCCTCGCCTTTTCTGAGGTGTAATGAAGCATGGCTTTACTAATGTCTAATCCTGCGAAGGCATAACCGCGCTTTATCAGTTCCAGCATATAAGGGCTTGGACCGCATGCAATCTCCAATACTCTTTTAACCTTGGTTTTGGAAAACTTTCTTATGCATTCCTCGAAAAACTCAACTTCTTTGGCTATATCCCTAAAACCGAATGCAACCTCATAATAAAAGGGATTCTCGTAAACATCCAAAGAGCTTTCCCTCCTCACAGCAAACTTTGAAAAGCATTATCCGCGGTTCAGATTTAAAACTTTTAACTCAACTTTTTCTCAGCCGCGCTTTTACCTCATTCAAACATTCCAAGAAATCAAAATTTTTCTTCTCAACATACTGCCATCCAAGCTTGCGATACAGACTCTTTATTATGGCTTTTTCAATCGCTTTGGATCCTGAACCAAAAATCTTCCCTAAACATTCAACAAAAATTTCCGGATGATCCGGGACATTCTCTTTGCTGAGGGCGTAAGAATGTCGGAGGCGGAAGTATACCAAATCCCTCCCACTTTCCCCAAGCATGAGCAAGCCTTCGTCAACAGCGTCAATTAGGATTTTTTCGAATGCAGTCGCTTTCTGTTTCATGGTATGCCTCCTAAAACTCCTTCATGTGAACGTAGAAAGCCATTAAGAAGAATAGATATCCGAAGTGGTATAGGAGTTCTAGCATGTGTCCACAGTAGTATGTGCCTTGGGCGGTTGTGTAGCTGAAAAGAATGTCAGCGCATGTATCCATCACTATAGCCGTATTAATTAAGAGCCACGACTTTCCCAGTTTTCCCCTCCAGAAAATGAGAAGCCCCAAATGCGCTATAGAAAACAACAAAAGGTCAAGTAGGGGATAAGCAAAGTCCATGACCAGCGTGACCAAATCCTCTTCAACATTCAAAACGGGAATAAGCAGCGCGGCAACAACGAGAACTGTTAGGATAACTGTTGCAGCCATAGAAAAAGCCAGCGTTTTCTTGCTTAACACACTGCCAAACAGTTTAACATATAAAAATAGGGCGATGAAAAAGGGTATGTAGCCAGCTATCCAAAAAACATCCGCGGCTGAAGGGTATGGAAGTTCCACGCTCAATATAAGCGTATAGCCAGCCCAAATGGCTTCTCCTAAAAACCAAAGAAGCAATCCAGCTGTGAAATAAAGCCAAATCACAGGAAATCTCCCTTTAGCCTTACGCCAATATCTTCCCAAGGAAAGACCCGACACCGTGACTGCTGCTCCAGCAATGACTGGTGGAAAGGCGTTCGAGAAGAAATACATAAAATCTGGATAGTAGCCTTGAAAAGCGTAAAGCAACACCAGACCCATTGCTGTTAAGAGACCCACCTTGTAGATTCCTTGCAAATCCTTAACCTCCAAATGTCGTTACGTGAATTTGCATCGTTTTTCTGTTCACGTCAAGAGCGCGTTTCCTAACACTTGTTTGGTATACTGAGCTAGTTTAATATAGCTTGTGAAGGATAATTACAGATTGTTAAAATTTCTTGCTTAGACTCCGAACTTAAAGTAGAAATAAGAATTGTGGTTTTTCTTTAAAATTTCACCGCAATGCTTAAAACTCTAATACACGAAACAACAACATCCTCACAAAGGGAGAAGATTAAAATGTGTCCAATTAAAAAAGAGGAGAAAAAACCCACTGTTGAAGAGCTCCTTGCCAAAGCTAAAAAGCCTTCCCAACTCGCCCCGCCCATGCACAAGTTTTACGAAGGCAAAGTTCAAGTTATGCCCAAATGCGCAATAACAAGCCCAGACGACTTCGCAATATGGTACACTCCCGGCGTTGCCGCGCCATGCCGAGAAATTCAGGCAAACCCGGAAAAAGTCTTTGAGTTGACAAACCGCTGGAACTATGTGGCGGTTGTTTCAGACGGCACCCGCGTTTTGGGCCTAGGCGACATAGGCCCAGAAGCAGCCATGCCAGTTATGGAAGGGAAAGCCCTACTATTCAAATACCTAGGCGGCGTTGACGCTTTCCCCATATGCCTAAAAACCAAAGATCCCGAAGAAATAGTTAGGGCTTGCGAGCTTATAGAACCCTCATTCGGCGGAATAAACCTTGAAGACATTGAAAAGCCAAAATGCTTCTACGTCTTGGAAAAGGCTAGAGAACGCCTCCAAATCCCAGTTTGGCACGACGACCAACAGGGAACAGCCACAGTTATACTAGCTGGCCTAATAAACGCTTTCAAAATAGTTGGCAAAAAACCCCAAGAAAGCCTAATAACGCTGGTCGGCGCCGGAGCCGCCAACATAAGAACAGCCTACGTCCTAATAAGGTGGGGAATGAAACCCGGAAACATAATAATGGTGGACACAAAAGGCATAATCCACGCCGGAAGAAAAGACCTATCAAAAGAGGAAGACCCATGGAAGTATGAGCTGGCCCAAATAACAAATGCAGAGGGCAGAACAGGCGACATAGAAGAAGCCTTCAAAGGAGTAGACGCCGTAGTGGCAGCATCCAAACCTGGGCCTGGCACAATAAAGAAGGAGTGGGTAGCATCCATGGCGGATGATGCCATAGTATTTGCATGTGCAAACCCCATCCCTGAAATATGGCCTTGGGAGGCAAAAGAAGCCGGAGCCCGCATAGTCGCCACAGGAAGAAGCGACTTCCCGAATCAAGTGAATAACAGTTTAGGTTTTCCAGCTATATTCCGCGGAGTTTTAGATGTAAAAGCCAAAACAGTTACAGACGACATGTGCATAGCCGCCGCCCAAGAACTGGCAAAATTCGCCGAAGAAAGGGGGATGCATGAGGAGGATATTCTGCCACGAATGGAGGAGTGGGAAGTTTATCCAAGAGAGGCTGTTGCCTGCGCCCTAAAATCCATTGAGCAAGGAGTAGCTAGAGTAAAACTGAGTAGGCAAGAGCTATATGAGAGAGCTGTTGCAATAATAAAGAACGCCAGAGAAAGCCTAAACGCCTTAATGAAGGAAGGGTTGATAAAGAAGCCGCCGCCAGAAAAGGATTTACTAAAGTAACCAGCCAAAAGCACTAAAAGCAGCCTTCTTTCGAAATCTGCAGAAAATTATTTAAACTGTTCCATTAAAATTAGGTGGCTAGGGAGAAAGACGGATGCGGTCAGATTATGCCCTATATGCTGTGGCAATAATCTTCTTCATATTAACGGGAATCGTCTACGTTTACCAAGCAGAATATAGAGAGGTCTGGATAATCACAACGGCAGTTCTCGGACTTTTCTTTATAGGACTTGGCTACACCCAGAGGCCAAAAGCGACGCCAAAACCCGCAGCCATTGAAGCGCCTCCGCCAGCCACGCCAACCACAAGCCTCCAGATGGCGAAGGAGGAGAAGGAGCTTGCCGCTCCTCCTCAAGTTGGGCGGGAGCTAACAGAAGTTAAGGGCATAGGCGTTAAACGGGCGGAGCAGCTTAAGGCTTTAGGCATCCTAAGCGTTGAAGACTTGGCTAAAGCTTCAGCGAAAGATTTAGCCTCAAAACTTAAAGTTTCCCCTAAAATTACTGAGAAATGGATTAAAAACGCCAAAAAAATTGTTGAAAAATCTTAAAGAAAGCTTCTGCAGCAACCTTACAATTTGAGAATTTTTACTATATTCCTTCTCTCCAATCTTTTCAAAGCATCTAAAAACTCGTTCTTCTTCTTTCCAGTCAAACTAAAATTCTGCAGCATCTCGTTTAGAATCATTTCGGACTTACCAAACCCCACAGTCTTCCTGTGAAGAAGATGATTAATTATCAGACGCTCAAGTTTCCCGCATCTCCATGTAGTGTTTCGTATAAGAACTATTATAGCCCTTCCAAACTTTCTCTTTCCGCTTTTCTTCTTCAAACCCGCTTCACACAATTTTATTTATGCTTAGATGTTTTTAGAGTTTACGTTTAAGACTGCCTACGGAAGCCTAAAATATCCTACCAACTAGTTTAAAACTCTAAGCCGAAGTGATGGCCATGATAGAGGGAAAAATTGGAAGAATGCTCTTTTCAAGATTAAAGGCGGATGAGGACTTGGCTGAAGCCATTAAGAAAAGGGCTGAAAAAAGCGGCGTTAAAGCTGGCGTAATAATTGCCATCGGCAGCTTAAAAAGCGCAACACTTGGCTACTACAGAGAGGGCGAATATAAGACTATTCGTCTAGATGGACCGTTAGAAATAGCCTCATGTATAGGAAATGTTGCCGTTGATGAAAACGGCGATGTAGTAGTCCACGCGCATGTTGTTGTTACAAATGAGAGAGGCGAGGCTTTCGGTGGCCATTTAATGAAAGGCTCCCCCGTGGGGGCCACAGCGGAACTCACTATAATTGAGGGTTTGGGCCCTAAGCTTGAAAAGAGTCTTAGACGCGACGACGAAGCTTAAGCTTCTTAGTTTAGAGTAAAGGTTTTTCAAGAAGTATTCCGTTGGCATCCCCATAATAATATTTGAGTTTTCCAATTCCTTTGTATCCAAGTTTCTGGTAAAGGTTTAAAGCAGCAACATTGTCCTCCCTTACTTCAAGACGGCACACTATTGTCTGTCTATCTTTAAAGATTTTTTCAATTTCCTGCAAAAGTTTTATCCCAACTCCTTTTCGACGATGGCTTGGAGAGACGTCTATTGTTAAAATGTGCCCAACCAGGCTTCCGTCTTCAACGGATAACATGCCAATAATAAAGCCGACGATGTCGCCATTCTCCTTTGCGATTAGACTTATAGAGTTGGGGTTTTTAAGCAGTTGTGCGATTTGCTGTTTCGTAAAAGCCTCTTTTTTAAAACATTTCATTTCGATTTCGTAAAGTTTGTCTAAATGTTTGATTGAAGCATCTTCTATCGTTATCGCCATTTTATTCGTCTTTAACCTTTTTGTTAAGTGGGATTTAGGCTTTTTCGGTTAAATCCATCGTTATTGAAGTTTTTATTGCCTTAAACTCAACCCACTGCTGAACTGCAAACCCTACAAAAAACCTCAACCACACCGTTAATATTCTATTTAGGATTGTTGCCGTCGCACTCACATCCATCGGGATGCCTAGAACCCCGTAAAGGGTCGTCATGGTTATCTCGGGAAGACCAACTTCAAAAGGGATGCCCACTGGGATAGACTTTATAGCCGAAACTATGGCTTGAGTTACGAGGATTATACTCCAAAGGCGAAAACTGGTTATGAAGGAGCCGTCTGGAAACCTTATGGATAGGAAAACCATGTATGAGATTACCAGATAAGAGAGCCATGAGAGACTTGATAAAAACACGGAGGAGACTACAACTTTTGGAGAGTGCCCAAATTCCTTCATCGAGTCGTGGAACATTTCAGCAGTTCTGGCAACGTCATTCCTAAACTTTGTCAATTTCCATCTTCCTCTACTGAGGCGCTCAACCATTCCCAACACGTAGTCTATGACCTTTAAGGTCCACTCTTTTTTAGTGCATAGTAAAAGAAGCAGTGCTAGGAAAAACAGAGTTACGCCGATGAGGAATAGGCTTAGGTTAAAAACTAGGCTGTTGAGGCTGGCTTCCATGAGAAGTAGGCCTATGCCCACTGTGATGGTTGTTACCCCCACCCCCATGCTTATAAGCCTATGAGCTACTAAAGAGGCAATAACCTTACCACTTACACCGTTGCCCTCCTCCCTTGTTATTAAATACGCCCTTGAGATTTCTCCGCTTACAGATTCGGCTGGTATAATTAGGTCGATAAATGCTCCATACCAAACATACAAGTAGGCCTTTAAAACTGAAAGTTTCACGGAAAGAAATGTCAGAAGAGTGCGCCAAGCCACTGCATATAGAAAGGTGTCAACGAAAACTAGTAAGGCAGCCAGAAAATATAAGCGTATATCTGCAGTTTGAACTGTTGCAATAACTTCTGGGATGTCCACTTGGAAGAGGTAAAGGTACACGATGAAGGCAGCTATCCCTATTAACGGCATAACCACGGTTTTCCAAGTAATTTTGGGTTTTGCGGAAACCATGTTGGCTTGCATCTCACAATGACCCACAAAATCCCCTGGCCAAATTATATACTTTACCCAAATCAGCCCAAAGTCTACGTAATCTAAATAACTCTTGAGACGCTAAGTCTTTACTGGATGGTTTACATGGAGTTGAAAGGCGTCCATTTTCTCCTCACCTATAGATGTGATTTAGAATGTGACCATTGCTTTGTTTGGGGAAGCCCGAAAGCAAAGGGCGTCTTCACTTTAAAGCGAATATGCGAAATTCTAGATGAAGCAAGAAAAATTTCGTCCGTGAATTACATTTCAATCGAGGGAGGCGAGCCCTTCCTCTACTATCCAATAATGGTTAGGGCTGTCCGTGAAAGCGTGAATCGGGGCTTTCATGTGGAGGTTCTTTCGAACTGTTATTGGGCTACGTGCCCCGAAGATGCCGCGGAATGGCTTCTTCCCTTAGCCGAAGCGGATGATGCGGAGCTTACCCTAAGTAGCGACCTCTATCATGGAGAAACATGGGCGACAGACGAGGTGAAAAATGCTGTTAAGGCTGCAAAGTCGTTAAACCTGAAGGTTGGAATACTTGCCGTAAAGAATCCAGAAGCAAAAACACCATGTCCAGACCAAATTGAAGGCGTGAAGGTGGACTTATCGGAGCTTATGTATCGTGGCAGGGCTTGCTCAAAACTGGCGGATAAGGCTGAAAAGAAGGAATGGCGGGAATTCACGAAATGTCAATATGAAGACTTCACTAAACAAGAAAGGGTGCACATTGACCCGCTTGGATATGTGCACGTCTGCCAAGGAATCGCCATAGGCAACACAT
>Ga0207433_10005750_pt1 | contig 21910 bp, 19 predicted proteins | sample YelNatPaOPGAMG01_FD_187559 | JGI IMG/M metagenome (GOLD analysis project Ga0207433, IMG submission 187559) | Hot spring thermophilic microbial communities from Obsidian Pool, Yellowstone National Park, USA - OP-RAMG-01 (SPAdes) (version 3) | ecosystem: Environmental > Aquatic > Thermal springs... | reverse complement strand
ACCGACACCGCAGCCGGTGTCGTGCCCGGCCAAGTCGCCGGCCTGGAATTGCGGCACCGTCAGCACGCCCGCATCGAGGACCGCATCCGCGAACTCAAGAACACCGGCCTGACCAACCTGCCCTGTCTTATCTAGAGCTGATGGCATGGTCGTGGCTGTGACCAGCGGTTATGTGTTGAGGACAGTGTTTTCGACGCATGGTCAGCAGGGGCCGATGATGGCGGGGGATTTTCTTGCCGGCGTGTCGCGGTGATCGCCGTGAACGGCGTTGGTCCGCTGCTGACCGAGCGCCTGTGCCAGCGCCTCACGGAGCTGCTTGTTTTCGTCTTGCAGATGCTTGATGCGCTCGGTAGCAGCTTGCAGCCGCTGCAGCAGGGAGCAGTTGGAGGCGCGTTGCCGGTCTGGGACTGGCGCGTGCGGTGTCGAAGGGTGTCGCCGAGTTCGAAGGCGCTCGACTTCGGTGCGCAGGTCCGGCTGGTTGTAGAGCCAGGATCGGGAGACCCCGGCTTGACGGGCTACTGCCTCGAAAGTGATTGGTAGACCGGCTTTGTCCATACGTCGCAGTGTCGATACCGCGCGTTTGTGGGTGGCTGCTGCCCTGCGGCGGGCGGCAGCGATGACGAAGCGGGAATTGTCAGCCCGCGGCATCGGCGGCACCTTCGTCCTCGCTGTTTTCGACCTCACCGATCATGCGTTCCAGGTTGGTGAGTACCTGCTGGTTCATCTCGGCCATCCGGGTCTGTCCTTGTCTGTTGGAGACATCGATGAGGGCGAGCGTGCGGCGGTGCTGTTCGCGCAGCTCGGGCAGGAACTCGGGTCCGGTGAGGAAAACCGGGCAGGTCAGGCAGGCGTTGGCGTGCGGGCAGGACCGTTGCAGCGGCAGCCCGCAGTAGCCGTTGGGCAGCGTCTGGGTGGCGATGCCGTAGCGGGTCTTGGCCCATTGCGCTTGCGCCAGAGGCCCTTGCGGGTCGAGCATGACGCGCTCACCCTTGATGTTGACCTTGGTGGCGGCCTCCCAGCGTCGGCGGACGGTTTGGTCGGTGATTCGGGCGTAATGCGCTGTCATTTGGTGTGATTCGTGGTCGAGCAGGACCCGCACGACTTCTTGGGGGACGTCGCGGTTGATCAGCCGGCAGGCGAAGGTGTGACGCCACTGGTGCGGGGTTAGGTGCACCGGGCGGCCGTGGTCGTCACGGATCTGGCAGGTGACCAGCCAGGTGTTGAGCATGCCGCGGTAGCTGTAGTAGGTGATTGGGTTCTGACCGCCGGCGTTGCCTACCAGAGCGGGGAACAGGTGCGGGTGACGTTCGGGCCATCGGGTCGTCACTCGCCGTTGCTGGGCACGGATTTCGCTTTCGAGTTCCTCATCGATCGGGACGGCGGCCTGGCGACGCATCTTGTTGTTGAAGTAGCGCAGATATGGGGCGCCCTGCCCGTCGTGGAGCAGACAGTCGAAAGCCAAGGTGCATGCGTCGGTGGCGCGTAGCCCGCATCGGATCAAGATGATGGTGATCAGACGGCCTTCGGGAGTGGTCCAACGGTCGAGGTTGGCCGGTGCTTCGATCTGGGCCATGACGTGCTCGGCTATGTGGCGGGTGACTCTGGGCGGGCGCGCGGGCATGTCACCGGGGAAGAACACCGCCGTGGTCGGCAGCGTCTGGTCCCAGCCGTGTTGGCGGATCGCTTGGAAGAAGACGCCGGGCGCGGTGACGGCGTCCTCTTTGGCGCCGCGGCCGATGGGCTGGGTGATAAGCCAGGCCAGGTAGCGTTCGAGCAGGGCACGGTCGATGCCGGCGAGGGCGTCGACCTCGGGGGCGGATTCGGTCAGGAACGTGGAAAACCGCATCAGACCCTGGACATCGCTTTGCACGGTGCTTGGGCTGAGCCCCGAACTGAGCCGCAGCCGGGTCCAGCGTTTGACCAGTGTTCTTAGCCACGGCTGGGCGAGCCGGTCAAAACGCAGGTTTATGCGTGACTGCGGCCGCTTGCCGGGCATCGGTGTCAGACCGGGCAGCCGGTGCAGCCGCCAGATGTCACGTGGATACTCGACCTCCCAGCCGGTGCCTTCGTGCAGGGTTTCGACGACGTCGTGGGCGAAGAGCAGGAACCGTTGGTAGCTCCCCTCTTTCGGGCCGGCCAGCTCCCGCCACTGCTGTGGGGTGCGGTCGAGCACTGAGATCACGCCGGCGCCGGTGGCCACGCGGATCGTCCAGGCCACGACCCGGCGGCGCGGTGATGATGGTGGCCTGGTCGTGGCGGCATTGAACCGCATACTGCAACTCCAGCTTGAGTTGGGGCGCCAGTCCGCGGAAGTCGATACGGGCCTTGCCGCGCAATTCGCAATGCGCGGCGTACTCTGCGCTGTCCGGGCGGCCCAGCTGAGCCCACCGCGTCGCGTGAGACTTGCAGTACAGCTGCCGGGCATTCTCGGTCCATAGCGTGCAAAACGGCAGCTGACATTCCGCCGGATCAGGTGGCCCGAGCAGAACCGCCCGGGCTGACCAGGTGCCCGAGTCCGGCTGCCCGTCACTGGTCCAGGCCGACCGGTGACGTCTGCACAATCCGAAACCGTTGCTGCCGTAACGGCATCCGGTCACCGAGCAGGGGGTCAGATCCCGGCGCCCGTTCAGCGTGGGCCCCGGGTCGGCGAGGAATATGGCCATCGCCGGGCGGTCCCGGGCGCGCCAGCGCTGACCGTGGGCGGAGCACAGCCCGTTCTCGGCTTGGGAGCGATCACACTCGGGCACCGCACACGGTCGCCGGCCCAGCACCGGGTCATCGGGGTCGGCGACATAGACCTCGACGCGGAACTCCGGGCGCACCCGGGCCAGCAGCTTTCCCAGCAGCCCGGGGCGTTCGCGCCTATGGTGCCGGGACGGTGCGCTCACCATTGCACCTCCCGACCGGTGAACCAGCCCGCGGCCTCCAGGGTCGCTCGCGCATCCTCGACGGTCAGGTGCCCATAGGTGTCGATCGTGGTGGTGACCGACGCGTGACCAAGAAGCTGTTTGACGCTTTCCATTCCGGCGCCGCGGCGCAGCAGCCAGGTCGCATAGGTGTGCCGGTATTGGTGAGGCCCGAAGTCGACGCCGGTTCGCACCCGCAGGCGACGCACCAAGTCGTAGACCGCGGCATAGGCCCACGGGTGCCCCTTGGGCTCCGACCACAAGTTGACGAACACATAGTCCGAATCCAGGGCGCCGTACTCACCGTTCAGGTAATCGACATACAGCCGCATCAGCTCCGGGCTGGTCGGGACGGTCCGGCACACACCAGCCTTGGCCCGGGCACCGTTGTCGTTGTGCCGCGGCCGCACGGTAAGCGTCTTGCCCGCGATATCGAGATCCTCGTGCCGCAGCCCCAACGCCTCACCGATGCGGACGCCGGTATCAAGCAGCAGGGCAAACAGCAGCCGATCCCGCAAATGCTCACACGCGTCGAGGATCGTCTGAACCTGTTTGGCGGTAAGGACTTTCGGGCGCAGCCGAGGCTGTGTAAGTGTGATCGTGCGACGCCGTTGGAACTCGTTCTTGGTCGCATGGTGCAAAAACGGCTTATACGCCGTTGCCGAGAAGTAGCGCCGGCCCTCCGGCGCCATGCTGACCAGCAGCCCCGTCAAGGCGACGCCGTGGCGGGCGTGGAACCCGCAGAACGACGTCAACGCCGCGAGCTTGCGGTTCACGCTGGCGGCCGAACAGTGATGCGCGACCGTCGGCAACACCGCAACCATCCCGTCACGAGCCTGCGGCGGCAGCCGCAGCCACGCCACAAACCCCGCGACATCCTCCAGCGTCACCGACCGCCAGTCACGGCCGTGACCAGCCAGATAGGTGAACCAGTCCTTTAGGTCGTGGGCGTAGCCCTTGATCGTGTTCGGCGACTTCTCGATCGAGGCCAAATACGCCAGGAACCGCTCCACCGGCTGGATTGGCAACTGATCCTCACCGAGCACCGTCCACGATTCGAACTCGGTGTCCGGCATGACCACACGCTGCACCCGCAACTTGCACCTCCCGCTATCCCCGCTTTCGTGACGGACAGCTGAAGGTAATCGCATCCATCACGCGGAATCCGGGATTTCCAACATCCGTCATGCACGTGGAGGACAACCGATCAGAAGCTCAAGATAACCTGTCATGATTTTCAGTCCAACGCAGCCTGGCTGGAGATCGTCCTGGCCGCCGCCGATCTGGTCGCCTGGGCCCAACTGATCGGATTCACCGACGCCCCCGAGCTGGCCCGCTGCGAAATCACCGCCTTTCGCTACCGGGTCCTGCACGTCGCGGCCCGCATCACCCGAGGCGCCCGCCAACTACGGCTGCGCATCGACGCCACCTGGCGCTGGGCCGGTGCCATCGCGACCGCCTGGCAGCGCATCCGCGCCGCCTTCCCCTGACAACCGCAAACCCGCCCCGACGACCCGAAAGACCCACCGGCCATAGGAAAGCCCGCCCACCCCGGCGACACGGGACGGCCAAACACACCCCAAAGCCCAAAATCGCAATCGCTCAGCGACTTTCATGGTTCAATGCCCCCGAACCCCACCGGTGCGAAAAATCGAGGCTAGCTGTGCTACGGCATGCATAGTGTTCAGCGTGGATGGGGAGAGCCATCCAGACTCTATCCGTCCCGGCAACGCTCGAAAGACCGTTGCCGCTGCCATTCCGCACACGATGATCCCCACAACGGCCGGCTGGCCGAGTCGACGGCAGACTTTCGCCACAATTCCTGCGCTGATAATAATCACCGTTATAATAAGCAGTGCCTGAAGTGGTTCATGCCAGAGGCATCGGATTTTTCCTAGGTTGTGGCGATGGAATTCTTAAGCTCCCGTTTTGGCAATCCCCCAGCATCGAACGGCGCTTTCAATTACGATCAGTTCTAGTCAGTTCAAAGCAATGCTATGAGCTGCTCATGTAGCCTATTGCGTCAACCACCTCGCAAATTCATCGTTGGCGTTGTTGAATTTCGGTTACATCGTCGGGTCACCGATCCGCTAGCTTAGGAATCGGACTTCGGTTGACCGCCTAATGCGCGCGGCGTCACGATCCGACTCCAACTTTGCGGCTGGGCTAGCGCGCGGGCGAGGGGCCGTGAAGGGCATCCACCAGTTCCAATCTCCGAACAGGCGCATCAACGCGGGGACGAGGACAAGACGAACCAGCGCCGCGTCGAGGGCGACCGCGGCCGCCAGCGCCAAACCGAATTGTTTGAGTTCGAGGACATCCGCTGTGAGGAAGCTTCCGAAGATCGCGACCATGATGGCAGCTGCTGCCGTGATCGGTCTGGCGGTGTGCTCAATGCCGAGCGCGACTGAACTGGTGTTGTGGCCGGTCAGGTCCCAGTGTTCCTGGATGCGCCGGATTAAGAAGACCTCGTAATCCATCGATAGTCCGAAAACCACGGCAAACACCATGATCGGCAGGTATGCCTGCAAAAACCCAGTACTCGTGAAGTTGAGGATTGATGCTCCGTGGCCCCATTGGAATACGGCCACGGTGATGCCGATGGCTGCGGCGGTACTCAACAAATTCATCAGGATTGCCTGGACCGACAGTGTGACACGGCGGAACACGATGATTAGAAAGACGAACGACATCGCGAGTACGAGGGCAATGACGATCACCAGTTTCGACGTGACTTCATGTGAGAGATCGACGAAAGCGGCGGTGACACCGCCGATTTGTAGAGTCGGGCCACCGCTGTCGCGGATCGCACCAGCTTCCGCACGCAGCTGCGCGATCAGGTCGGTTGCGGTAGTTGAGTCGATCGGAACGCTCAGCACGCCGGTCGCGAGGATACGGCCCTTGGTCTCTTCGGAGAACACGGAGGCGATGCCGTTCTTGTGCGACAGTTTGGCGACGAACTCGTTCGTTCGCGTCACTCCTGCGGGGTCGAGCGGCTGGCCGTGGGTGCCGGTAGAAACAATGTCGATCGGGGCGAGCAGACCCGGAGAGAATTTGTCGGCGATCAGATGCGCCGCTCGACCGGAGGGTGTTCCCGAGGCCGACGGCGTGCCCAGGTCGATGCCATAGCGGATGCTGGCGAGCGGCAACGCTCCTAGTACAAGAACGACAACCGAAACAGTTCCGAAAATGATCGGCCGACGCATCACTCGCCGCGCCCATCGCCCCCAGTATCCGGTGACGCTCAGGCTGGGGTCGGTATCGGCTGGCTGCCGAGACTTTGGCAATGCCCCGCGATTTACTCTAGGACCGAGGACCGCCAGAATCGCAGGCAGCAAAGTCAGACCGACCGCGAGGGTGCACATCACAGTCAGCGCAACGCCGATCGCGATCTCGCGAAAGATGGGTGCGTTGATCACCATGAGCGAGCACAGCGAGATCATCACGATTAGCCCCGATGCGGTGATGGTCTTTCCTGCGGTACCGACCGCTACCGAGGTCGCCGCACTCACCCGCAACCGTGTCGACAGCCCTCCGGTATCGCTGCGCGCGAGCTCCTCGCGGAACCGACTGACGACGAAGAGTGCATAATCGATGCTCACGCCGGTGCCCACCATGGTGGCGATCGTCACCACAAGTGAATCGAACCCAGCGAATTGCGAGAGCACCAAAATGGCGCCGAATGAGGTCAGTAGCGCAGCGAGGGCGCTCACAACGGGCACGACCGCGGCGACTATGGTGCCCAACGCAAGAACCAAGACCATCAACGCGACGGGGATTCCGATTGATTCGGCCCGCTCCAGATCAGAATTCTCTACGTTCGTCAAATCTTTGGCGAGCGGCGAATAGCCGGTCACCGCCACCGTCACCCCGCTGTGCTGAACCATTGCGACCTGATGCTGCACATCTCCCGACAGCCGCGACCGCGCGTGCGGATCGCCTACCACGTCAACCATTGCCACGGCGGTGCGGCGATCTTGGGAAATTTGTTGCGTCGAACCGTCGAACGGTCCCACCACAGCTGCAACCCCCGGCATCTGCCGCACTTTCGAAAGCGCATCGGCCACCGCCCGCCGATAGACGGCATCCTCGACCGTGCGGGTCGAGGAATCAAACACGATCACGTCCTGCTCGTCGCCGCGCTCAGGAAAATGCGTACTGATCAGTGATTGCGCCACGGTGGACTCGGCGTGATCGACCCCGTAATCCGGCGACTCAAGACGCGAATCGAGGGCTCGATAGCCCCCCGCACTCGCCGACAGAACGACAAGCCAGACACCGATGACCATCCACCGATATCGCGCCATCGCCGCACCCCACCGCCGGGCAAAACCGGACGGCGTTCCCGCTATGGGCTCGTCAGCATTGTCAACCACCTGAGCCACCGTTAAGAGCACGGTCACGTCTCGCCTCAAACGCTAGATCGTTGAGTTCGTCGACGCCGGCGGTGATAGGTGCCGCGGCGGGCGACGCGGTAAATACTGGCCCGCGGATTGTTTTCCTTTCCGGGTTAGCCGACCACGCCGTCTTGTGCCCCTCGCAGCACGGTTTGTCGCGTGCTCTGATCACCGCATTGGTGACGGCCTCCACGCCATACCGCTCAGTGATCGCGCGGCCATCATGCGGCTCTTTCAAGTCATGGGCGATCACCACGTCGCCAAACACATTTCAATATCGGGACAGGTGGGGCTTACTTCGGTCACTATCCGCTCCTCGCCTCGATTTCTTCGATGAACTCGCACACGGCGGTTTCGAACGCATCGGTGGCCTCTAGGAAAGGCAAGTGCGCGGCGCCCGGAAGAACGATCGCACGCGCGTCGGGCAACCGTTTGGCGATCGCCTCGGCGTCAGCGGCGCCAGTCAAAAAATCGTTGTCGCCGACCAACACCAATGTGGGTGTCGCGACCTGCTCCAATAGGGTCGGGTCAGGGTCGACCTCGAACGATACGGTCAGCCCGCCGCGGATCTCTTCGGCACTGTGGAGGGTTAGAAACGTCTCCCGCAGCAGCTCATAGCCCTTCTCGCCGACCGATTCGATCAGCTCGTCACCAAAGACGGTCGGGTAGACGTGGTCGAACAGTGGACCCATGCCTAGGTTGTCCAGGGTTGTGAGCCAGGAATTGGCCAGGCGCCGCTGCCGGGTCATTCCCCGGGGCCCGAACCCCGGGCCGATCAGGATCAACCCCTTCACGGTGCTCGGGTGGCGCAGGGCAAAGTCTCTGCAGAGGCAGGTCGCCTGCGAGCTCCCCAGCAGATAGGTCTCAGACAGGCCGGCACGTGAGATGACCGACGCGAGGTCCCCGAGGTGGTCTTCCCAGGTCGGATCCAATGCGGTTCTAGCAGATGCGCCCTGGTTGCGCAGGTCGTAAGTCAAGATCCGAGTCTTGGTCTCCAATTGGCGCGTCACTGACCGCCACGAGGGCGCCACCATGAACCAGTTGTTGATTACGGTCAGGCCAGGTCCGGTCTCGCCCCGCAGCTCCCAGTAGAGATGGGTAGCGCCGAGGTCCAGGCGCTCGGTGTCGTCGTAGGAGAAATCCAGGCGCTCCAGGATGTCACGGTTCATGCTCCGCCCGCCTCGAATGCCAGGTCCTTGAGAAGTTCATTAGTGCCACCAGTAAAAGGCGCCGAAACAGCATCCCGGTACAGCCGGGCTGGGATCGAGTTCTGCTCGTACCCGCGGGCTCCGTAGTAGTGCAGACAGGCAACCGCCGCCTCGAACTCAAGTTCGGTGGCCTTGATTTTCAGTGTTGCGGCGGTGAACGTGTCGAGACAGCCCAGGCTGTGTTGCCGTGCCGCCCAATAAGCGTATTGCCGGACCAACGCCAACTGCCCGTTCAGCTCCGCGAAGCAGTGCCGCACGCTCTGATAACCACTAAGCGGGGTATCGCCGATCATGTGTGTGCGGATATGGGCGCCCAGAAGATCAACGGTGTAGGTGGCGCTGCCAAGTGCGAGTATCCCGACGATAAGACGTTCAAAATCCAGGCCTCGCATCAGTTGGGGCAGCGCGCGGCCACGCGGACCGAGCAAGTTTCCTGCAGGTACGGCTAACCCGTCGAAGTGCAAGGTCGCGAGGCCCGTGGCGCGGTACCCGAGGGGTTCTTCAATGGTCCGACGTACGGCGTTGTCATCGTCGAGATCGGCAATCATCACGCTGGCACCGGCGAGCCCGCTCACCGTGGGCGAAGTTGACACTACGGCCACCGCGAAGTCCGCGACCATACCGTTTGTGACGGTCGTCTTGGTGCCGGTCAACCGGTACTTTTGCGTATCAGCATCTAACAAGGCTTGGGTGGCCAGACGAGCCAGATTTGATCCGGCATTCGGTTCGCTGATGGCTAGTGCCGCGACCTTCTCGCCGCGTTGCGCGGGCTCTAGGTAGTCACGGCGCTGCTCGGGGCTGCCATACTGCTGCAGATACCACAAAGCCATGTAGGGAACGCAGATCGCCGAACGTATGCCCGAATAGCCCGTGCGGCCAACTTCCTCGCAGAAGATGGCACTTTCGAGAAATTCCGGCCCCTTGTGGGGCAGGTTGAGCAGACCGCGATCGCCGAGGGCTTTCCATGCCGTTGTGGGTATTCGCCGTTGCTCTTCCCATATATCCGCATTGGGCGTAACGATCTCGCCCAGGATGTCTCGCACGCGTGCGCGGAAAGCCTCGTGGGCCGCGGACAGCACCGGCATCATGTCGGGTTTCCCATGGATGTCAGCAGTGCGGCGCTGTCGATTTTGCCGCTCTCCCTCAGGGGCAGTTCGGCCACCACGGATAGCGTTTTAGGGACCATGTAGGCAGGCAGATTGGCCTTGAGGTATGCGCGGACGAAAGTGACGAGCTGCGGGGAGACATCTGAGCAGTCCGGGACGATGAAGGCGGCGAGGGCTCGCTGGCCCAGGCTCGGCTCATAAAGCATGACGTGCGCGGCGCGGACGCCGGGGATTTCTTCAATGCGATGGCGTACCTCGCTGCACTCGACGCGGTACCCATTGATCTTGACCTGATCATCGTGGCGCCCGCAAAACACGAGGCGCCCCTGGGTATCGAGGCGAGCTAAATCCCCGGTGCAATACAGCCGTTCATGTTGGGTCCCGATTCGCGCTTCGATGAAACTCGCGGCCGTGCGCTCCGGTAACCCGAGATAGCCGAGGCCAACCCCCGGCCCTGCAAGGTGCAGCGTCCCGAGCTGGCCTGGCTTGCACAGCCGATCATTATCAAAGAGATAGGCGCGTGTGTTCTGGATGGGGGTGCCGATCGGGACGCTGCTGGCCTCGGCGGGCAACTCGTCCACCGGGTGATAGGTGGCGAAGACCGTCGCCTCGGTGGGCCCGTAAGCGTTGACTATCCGGGCAGGGCCGTAACGCAGCAAGGCCCGGCGAGTGTGGCGCACCGAATGGGCCTCGCCAGCAACCAAGATCGTTCCGACTTGGTCGAGAATCTCCGGAGCGTCATCAACGATCGTGTTGAAAAGTGCTGTGATGACCAAAACGACGTCGGGCCGGTGGGCGGCGACGGTTCGGCGCAAGCGGGCCAGCCGGACGAACGGGTCGGGGTGGATTACGCAGACGCCCCCCCGCAGCAGCGGCGCCCAGATCTCGAAAACCGCGGCGTCGAAGGTGACGGGAGACTGATGCAGTACCCTGACGTCCGGCCCAAGGGGCGCATAGCGGCAGGCGAAGACGAGCCTGGCCACGCCGCGGTGGCGGATGAGGACACCCTTGGGCTGCCCGGTCGACCCCGAGGTGAAGAGAATGTAGGCGATGGCGTCGGGGCTGACTGAGGGCAGATCAGGTGTCGCGCCGGATATCGGCGTCACCGCAGCATCTATGACAGTTCTGCCGAACATTTGGGGCGGCTCGGCCGCGGCTGCAACGATCCTGCGGACGCCGGCGACATCGAGCAGGCTGGCGATCCGGCGCTCTGGCCACCGCAGATCGATCGGCAGGTAGCTCGCCCCGCAGAGAAGGATTCCCAGCGCGGCCGTCACCATCTCGGGGCTCCGCGGCAGCGCAACAGCTATAGCCTCGCCGGGCTGTGCGCCGTCCTGCAGCAGCGCTTTCGCGAGTTGAGTGGCCGCCCGGTTGAGTTCGCTGTAGGTGAGCGTATGCTCGCCGCACCGGATCGCCGCCTGGTCAGGACGCTCGGCAACCTGGCGGGCGAAGATGTCTCCGATCGGCTCCTCCGGATAGTCGGCGAGGGTGTCGTTGAGCTTCTCGTGCGCGGCTAAGGCGGCAGCCGGAGCGTTGATCCTCACCCTGGCAGATTTGTGTGGATCGACTGGACGATCTGGCCGATCGAGCTGCGCTCATACAGGTCCTCGGGACTGAGCACGTCCTCCCCGTAATGAGCGTCCGTGCGCGCGATAAGCCTGACCGCGGTCAGCGACGTGCCGCCGGCTTCGAAGAAATCGTCGGCACTACTGGTGACGTGAAGTCCCAAGTCGCGGCACCATCCGAGAACTTCTTTTTCGATGGAGTCGATGTCCACACTGGGCTTCGGCTTCAGATTGGGCGCGGCGTCCATACTGCTCGGTCCTTTCTCGAAATCAGCGGCGACGGAACGGGGTTCCACCAAATGTCGTCTTAGCGATCTTGTTGTGTCCGTATCGGTCTTGCCCGGACACCAGCACACACCCGTAATTCTCCAGGCTGGCGTAGCCGTGAAATTCATCCAGCATTTGCCTGTCCGGGTACACCCGAACGCAGGCCGGCACATAGCGCGCGACGTATCCGAGACGCATTTCCTTGGTAAGGCCCAGATGCGGGTGCGAGGCGTGCAGCATCGTGGACCAGAAGATCACGAACTGGCCTTTGCGCATTACCATGTCCACTGCCTCCGACTCATCCGGCGACCAGTTTGGGTCCCGCTGCAGCTGCCGGTAGTCGTAGCCGAAGAAGCCGCGCTTGACGCCGGCCTTCTCGAGGCTATTTATCGAATCCGGGTCATACTTCAGAGTCTTTGACTCGTCGTAGTTCATAGGCTTCTTGTGAGTGCCCGGGATGAACTGCATGCAGCCCTTTTCGACCGTGCTGTCCGTGAACGCGCACCAGACGGTGATCGTTCCAGCCCCGGCGCCCTCGGGCCAGAGGATCTGAGGCTGGCGCGAGTCAGTGACTGCAGAGAACGTATCGGCCTGGTGCCAGTCGGTGCCCTCGTCGCCGGGGTATTTAACGATGAATTCGCTACGCCAGCACAGCACGTCCGGGCCGAGGATGCTCGACACCCGGTCAACGATCTCCGGACGGGTGATGTGCTCGGCGAGGAAGTCGATGTCTAGATGCCGGTCATAATTGGACAGACTCGTTGTCACGGCCGACCCCTCGTCCTTGTAAATCGCGGTCTTTGGGTTCAGAAGTTTCGGCGTGATCGAACGTCGGTGGCGTTCCATTTCGCTCGGCTCATACAAGTCGAACGGCCCTGCGTAGCCGTCCGCATTGAACTGTTCCAGTTCGCTCGCCGTCAACCTGTAATCAACACATAATTCGGCCACGGGACCTCTTCCCCTGACGCTGGCTAGCCGTCCTGCCAGCACACAACGGGCCTTACCATACACATGTCGAATGTGTCCTAGTCAAGGTAACAAGGGGTGTGGGGTGTGCCCGGTTCCCCCGGGAATGGAAAAATCGTGACAAGGCCCGCACAGCGGACGTTGGACCTGTCCGGCAAAAACACGAACCGCAACTTGCTAGAGCGCCTGGACTTCTCGTACGAAGACACCGAGCGCCTAGATCTCGGCGCGACCGATCTCTACTGGGAGCTGCGGGGCGAAACCGGACCGGGCCTGACCGTAATCAACAACTGGCTCATGGTGGCGCCCTCGTGGCGAACGTTGACGCGAAAGCTCGAACGGACAGCGAGGATCCTGACCTACGACCTGCGCAACCGGGCGCATCTGCCAGAACGGCATCGGATCCGACCTGGAAAGACCACCTCCGCGACCTCGCGTCGGTCATCTCCGGTGCTGGCCTGCCCGAGACCTATCTGCTGGGGAGCTCGCAGGCGACCTGCCTCTGCAGAGACTTCGCCCTGCGCAACCCAAGCACCGTGAAAGGTCTGATCCCGATCGGCCCGGACGTGATGGCACGGCAGGGAGGCCTGGCGCAGTGATGGTTGGCGACGCTGGACAGCGCTCGGATGGATCGGCCGTTCGACACATCTACTCAACCGTGTACGGTGATGAGCTGATCGAATCGGTCGGCGAGAAGGGCTATGAGCTGATGCGGGAGACGTTTCTAACCCTGCACAGTGCCGAAGAGATCCGCGGCGGGCTGACCGTGTCGTTCGAGGTCGACCCCGACCCGGCGCTGTTGGAGCGGGTCACGGCGCCCACACTGGTGTTGGTCGGCCACAATGATTTTTTGACCGGCGCCGCCGACGCCGAGGCCGTCGCGAGAAGGATTCCCGGCGGCCGCGCCAGAATATTATCTAACGCCGCCCACCTGCCGTTTGTAGAGCAGACCGATTTGTTCGAATCGGCTGTCGGGGAGTTCATCGAAGGAACCGAAACGCGATGACGCCGGACAGGGTAGTACTTGTCACTGGCGCCACCGGGCTCATCGGCGGTGCCGTCACCCTCGAGCTGTTGGAGCAGACAGACGCCGAGATCATGTGTCTGGTCCGCGGCCGCGACCAGTCCGACTGCAGGCAGCGGCTCCACGACGCGCTGACTACGGCCGCCCGCGCCTACGGAAACGAATCGCTTGTCGCCGGTGTCCGGGACCGTTGCCGCGCCCTGCCGGGCGACCTCCTCGACCCGCGATGGCCGGAAACCGTGCGGAAGGCTGAGCTGGTGATCCACGCCGCCGCCAGCCTGAAATACGCGGCCAGAGACGCCGACGAGATCACGAACGTCAACGTGAACGGAACCCTGCTCGCCCTGAGAGCTGCTGCACTGGCGGGGGCGCGCATGTACTGCCAGGTCAGCACCGCCTACGTGGCCGGGACGAGAACCGGCACCATCTACGAGACGGACGCCCCGCCGGACGACGGCTCGCTGAACAACTGCTACGAGCGCAGCAAGGCAGCGGCCGAACGCATCGTCAACCTATCCGACGTGCCGAGCATGATCGTCAGGCCAAGCATCGTCATCGGCCACAGCTCTACCTATTGTGCGACCAGCTTCTCCGGCATGTACGGGATGCTCGACGAGCTGATACGGTTCAAACGCGCCGTTTCGAAGCGGCTGGGAAGCTACCTCACATACAACCCAGTCCGCTTGCTGGCGTCCCCGGCTGCCTCGTTAAATCTGCTCCCAGTCGACTACGCGGCCCGCGCGATAGCATGCATCGCCCTCAGCGCTGCCGCGGGCACGTACCATGTCGTCAACCTGACGCCACCCACGGTGGAAGAAACTTTTGAAGCCGGGCTCCCGGTATTAGGGTTGCTGGCCCCAAGATACGCGTCGGGCGAGTCGCAGCTGTCAGGACTCGACCGCAAACTCCAGACCGAGTTCTATGACTCTTATCTGAAAAACAGCAAGACGTTCGACGCAGAACGCGCGTGCGGGATCGTCGGCGAGGACAAGCTGAAGGCCTTCCTGCCCGGCACCGAAATACAGAACTACATCCGATGGTATGTGGATTCCGGCTGGCGTAAGGGGCAGCGACTCGCCGATTCCGCGCAGCGCAGTCCAGGGCCTGCACCTTGATAGCAGTAAAGAAAGTTCTCACGTGCGAGGTCAGGGGCTGTTTCTGATGTGGCCGGTGGCCTGCGTTGAGGCTGCGAGGCAGTCCCGCGGCCGGGGCGCTGTCGGTGTGTGCGGTCACCGCGGGCGGTGCCCGGCAGTGTGGAGTTCTCACACGGTGGACTGACGGCTGTTTGGCGGGCGGCGGACGTAGGGCGCAGTGTAGCGACCGGCGCGGACGGGAGCGCCAGCGGACGGAAGCGGAGGGAGCGCAGCGCAGTCCGGAGGTAGCCGCCCGCATTGTGGATCGGCTCGGGTGGGCGGTGTGCTGGGGGCTGCGCGCTGCAAGATGAACGGCCGGGGTGGCAGTGTTCGCCGGGCGGTGGGCACGTGGCTGGTGTGTCGGGGCCGTGAAGCATCAGAGCCGGTCAGCCGTAGAGGCGTTGGCGGAGTTCACGCAGGCCGGATAGGCGTGGGCGTCGGTTGTGGGCTTCGATGTCGTCGATGAGTTCGGCGACGCGCGGTGATTCGGCGAGTTCTTCGGGGGCGATCTGTTCGGCTTTGATCAGGGCCAGCAGTGCGCCGCGCCCGGAGCGGGTCAGCAGGTGAGCGCGGGCGATGTCAATGAGGTAGCGGGCTTGGCGTTCGGGTGAGAGCTGCTCGGGGTGGCGGACGTGGGCGGCGCGGTCGAGGGCTTGTTGTCCGTTGCCGAGTTCGACCGCGACACCTACGGCGTGCATGGCCACGTTGGTGGGTCCGAATTCGGTGTCGTGGTGGTTGCGGTCGGCGCCCAGGACGGCGGCGAGCCGGCGTGCCACCGTCAGGCATTGTTCGGCGGAATCGGTGTTGGCGTCGCGGGCGTGCAAAATCGCCAACAGCAGCGCGCTGGAACCCACGAGCGAGATGAGGCCGTGATCGCCGCCGGCGATGATGGCGTCGTGGCGTCGGGTGGCTTGGGTTAAGACGTGGCGGGCCAGTGCTTGTTCGCTGGAGTCGAGCAGGGTGCGGGCCATGCGAAGTTGACCGGCCAGGATCAGAGCGGGGTTGTGGGTGCGTTCGGCGGCGGCGATGGCGCGGTCGGCCGCTACCCATCCCGCACCACGGTCACCGACTTTGACCAGCATCGCCGCGGCGGCTTGATAGGTCTGGGCGAGCAGCGAAAGAAGTTCGGGGCGTTGAGTTTTCGCGGCGGTGCGGCTGGCGTGTTCGAGGTCGCTGATCAGGGCGGCGATGGTTGGCCCCATGTCGCGGTAGGCACTGGCGTGGATGCGCTGCCAAATGTGCAGGGTGCGCTGTCGCAGTGATTCCACATCGCAGGGTGGCCCGTCGGCTACCGGTGTGATGATGCTGTCGGGAGCAGGGTGCCCGGCGATGGCCAGACGAAGCCGCTCCACGTAGGGCCGGTTGCGGGCGGTCTCGGCGTCGGGTCCCAGGGCGGCCTCGATGAGCTCCTGTAACGGCGCGCCCAGCACCGCGGCCAGCCGTTGTATGACGGTGAGGTCGTTCAGCGGTATTTCGCCGCGTTCGACCTGGGAGACCCAGCTGGCCGATTTGTGCATGTGGTCGCCGAGGCGCTTGCGGGACCAGTTCTTTGCTTCTCGGTAGGTACGAACCAGATCGCCGGGGGTGGGGTCAGCGCGGGGCACCGTCGCCTCGAAAGGGCTGCCCGTTGACCGCACCGGCAACGGGGGTAAGTGTCCACACCTCGGGTGGGCCAGCCAGGTGCTGGGTCCGCTCGGACAGGAACCGACGGGTGTGCGGCGCGGCTTCGTGGGCTTGGAAGGCGTCGTGGCTTCGGTAGCACTCGTAGAACACCCGCAAACTGGGCTCGCCCGCCTGGGTGTGGCTGGCATAGACGATCGTGTCGGGTTCCTCGGTAGTGATCGCGGCCAGCGTGTCGGCGACGAGGGCGTCGAAGGCGTCCTCGTGTCCCGCGCGAATAGTGAACCTGACCAACAGTGCGAACAATTCCATCCCGCACAGTTTTGCACAGCCGCACTGTGTGTTTTAGTCCTCCGTTCTCGACCTTGGCTGGTGCCGGGCTGCACTGGGTGGCGCGTCCAACAACACCGTTGGGCCGCTCACCCGAGAAGACAGGACACACCATCATGAAATTGCGAATCGAGACCACCGGCGTGACATTCCTGTGCACCCGGATTCCGGAGCAGCGCACCAAATTCGACACCGGTGCACCACGGATCGACAAGGCCACCGGGCAGGCGTTGTGGCAGGTGCAGTTGATCGCCCTGGACGCCACCGGCGGCGAAGTGCTAGCCGTCACCGTGGTCGGTGAACCGAAAGTCACTGTCGGCCAACCCGTTGCGGTGTCGGGTCTGGTGGCGTTGCCGTGGTCACAGGACGGCCGCTCGGGCATCGCGTATCGCGCCGAGACCATCACCGCCGCCGCCGATCCAGGTGCGGTCGCCGCGAAGGCGAGCCAGCAGGCCCGGTAACCGAAGGGCTGGCCCGGCAGCACCCGCACGAACGCGAGCTGCCGGGCCGGCCTCCCCGGCAACACCACAACCCGTCGCAATGGAAAGCGTGCCCTCATGTCAAACACCTCAAACCCTAACAACCGCACCACTAATCAAGCATCTGACGACTGGATCGGCGAACTGATCGTCGGACTGGTCAAAGCCGCCGGGCAGCTGCTGTGGTGGGCAATCCTGTTCCCCGTCCTCAGTATCCCGGTCATCGTCTCGATCTGGGTAGCCATCGGCCACGGCCCCCGCGCGGGCCTGCTGACCGCCGGGCTGGCTGTCGCGGCCTATATCGGCTGGGCAGTCGTGGAGCCGTCCTCGTTTACCGCGTGGGTGACCGACCCGGTGCGGCAGCGCTGGCTGTCGTGGTGGCGGTATCACCGCACCTGGGAATCGATGTGCACCCTGCACGGTGTGACCGCCCGGCTCGGTGAACGCACCCTGATCCCGGCCTTGCAGTCGGTGCAGATCGGCAATCACACCGACGTTCTCATGGTGCGGGTGGTGCCGGGCCAGTCGATCAACGACTGGCAGAAACGCGGCGACGCGCTGGCAGCGGCGTGGCGGGCCGAGCGGCTCACGATCCGCGCCACCGCCCCCGGCGAGCTGCGCATCATCATCAGTCGCGGCGACGTGCTCGGCCAGCCGATGGCGGTGCCCATGCCAACCCCGGGTTCGCCGGTCGATCTGGGCGCGGTGCGGGTCGGGATCACCGAGATGCGGACCTGGTGGCTGCTGCCGGTGTTGGGCCATCACATCCTGGCCGCCGGTGCCACCGGAGCCGGCAAAGGCTCGGTCCTGTGGTCACTGATCACCGCCCTCGCCCCTGACGTCAAGCGTGGCCGGGTGCGGTTGTGGGTGATCGACCCCAAAGGCGGCATGGAACTCGGTGCTGGCGCGCCGCTGTTCACCCGGTTCTGCTACCACACCGGTCAGTCCACCGTGGAACTGCTGCGCGAGCTGGTGGAGCTGATGCAGACCCGCGCCACCCGGCTGCGCGGACACACCCGCCTGCACACCCCCACCCCGGCCGAACCGCTGATCGTGGTGATCATTGATGAGATCGCCGCGCTGACCGCCTATGTCACTGACCGCAAACTCCGCGCCGAGACAGAACAACTCCTGGGCCTGCTGCTCTCCCAGGGGCGTGCGGTCGGGATTTCGGTGGTAGCCGCGGTGCAAGACCCGGCCAAAGACACCCTGCCGGTACGGCAGTTGTTCACCGTGCGGATCGGGCTGCGGATGACCGAAGCCACCCAAACCGCGATGGTCTTGGGTCAAGGAGCCCGCGATGCCGGCGCCGAATGCGACCTCATCGCCGATGCCACCCCCGGCATCGGGTACGTGATGATCGACGGCACCGCCGAACCGATACGCGTGCGGGCCTTTCACGTCACCGACCGCGATATCACCTTGTTGGCCCGCACCTTTCGGGCACCGCGTTCAGGCGAACAGGGAAATCGGTGAAGACCGTAACGACGCAGAGCCCGGTGATCGTGCTGCCGGGCCTGCCGGCCACCATCGATGCCGATGCGGTGATCACCCAGATGTGCCGGCGCGCCTCCTCACCGGGCTTCGAAATGTGGTGGCGACAGGTGGAATCGGTCGGCTACTGCGCTCACCCGATCCAACTATCCGGCACCGACGACGCCGGGCGCCGGCATACGGTGTGGACGCGCTGCAACAACCGCCGCGCGTCGGTGTGCCCGTCATGCTCAGACCTGTATGCGCGCGACACCTGGCAGCTGGTGCACGCCGGAGCCGCCGGCGGCCACCACGACGTACCCGCTGAGGTCGCCACTCATCCGCAAGTGTTCACCACGCTCACCGCACCGGGCTACGGGGCCGTGCACAACGCCACCGGCACACCCTGCCGCCCCAGTCCGGTCGGCCCAGCAGTCAGGTGTCGGCACGGTAACCCATTGCGCTGCAACATTATCCACACCGTTGATGATCCGGTGGTGGGGCAACCATTATGCGCAGCCTGCTATGACTATCTCGGGCATGTGCTGTTCGCCTGGCATCTGCCCGAACTGTGGCGGCGCTTTACCATCGCACTACGCCGCGCCATTACCATACACCTGAAAGCGATTGGGCTATCGACGGATTCGGTACGGGTCAGTTTCGTCAAGGTCGTAGAGCTGCAAGCCCGCGCCATCCCGCACATTCACGCACTGATCCGCCTCGACCCGCCCGGTGACCCCGCCACCACCGCATCAGGTGACCACATCACCGACGGCCCCGCCGCCCCTCGGGGTGGTGGGGAGCCGCGTCACGGCACCGACCGGCGGCCCGGCTGGTCGTCACCGATCACCGCCACCGAGCTGACCGCGCTGATTCACCAGGCCGCCGGGCGAGTCCGCATCGAGATACCCACCGCCGCCGATCACCCCGACCAGGGGGTGCGGACCCTGCGGTTCGGCACCCAAATCGACGCCCAAGCATTGACACCCGAAACCGCCACGGCAGCAACAGATTCCGAGACTGCGAGAACCGCAGCCACTGCATCGTCGCGGCTTTCACCGCGCCGAGTCGCGGCGTATTTGGCGAAATACGTCACCAAATCGTTGCACGACTTCGGCATCACCGCCCGACGCCTATCCGCCGAGGCGATCGGCGAACTGGACGTCAGCGAACATGTGCGGGCCATCCTTACCGTCATCGCTGAGCTGGCCGAACACGGCAACGCCGCGGCGGCCGGGATCGGGCGCTGGCTGCACACCCTGGGATATCGCGGGCACATCACCACAAAATCCCGGCACTACTCGACCACCATGGGCGCCCTGCGCACCGCGCGCGCCACCTGGACGCGCCAGCACGCAACGAACGACGCAACGCAGCTGAACGCAACCACACCCCGCGGCGCGGCCGGTCCCGACCAGCGGCCTCACGCGCCGCTTGACCCCGATGCAGTGGCGTGGGAGTTCGAACACGCCGGACACACCAGCGCCGGTGACCGGGTGCTGGTCATCTCCGCAGCCCTGCGCCACATCACCGCCCGCATCACCGCCATCACCGAAACCCACTCCCACACCGGCAGCCGGTGGCCGGCACCACCAGGGGGCGGTGATGGCTGAGGCCACGACCGATACCGATGCCAGCGACACCGGGAACACCAGCGATCAGCCGGTACCGTTGCATGAACGCCCCGAATTCATCGCCTGGCTGACCGAATCCTGCCACGCCCAAAACGTTCCCGTCACCGTCACCGATCCGACCGTGATCGGCCGGGTCGCCACACTGTTGGGAGTCGACCGCCCAGCACGTCCGGCGAGGTCAGGAGTTCAGACCCGCCACACCGGCGCCACCCGTCCGATATCCAGGCTGCGTGAGCCGGGGGTACCCGGTGCGATGACCGCGTGATCCAATACCGCCTTGACGATCGCCTGCTGGCGACCCAAATCCAGCTCGTCCCACCCGCTGCGCAGCGCGCCACCGGTGCCCGCGAGTTCGTAGACGGCGGTGGTGTCGGTTGCTGCAGCGATATCGCGGCGGGCCGCGCTGATGCGCTCGGTGATCGGATCACGGGCGGCGATCCACTCCCGCGCGGTGATCGCCCCATCGGCATACAAGCCGGCCAACTCATCGAGGCGTTCCTGATCCGCGTCGACCTGAGCCGCCAGCGCGGCAACATCGGCGTCAGCGGTGGCTTTGCCGGCCAGCACCTTCGCCAGCTGCGGTGAATCCAGCCGTGCCAGCACCGCTTCGGTCAACAGTTCTTCGACGGGGGCGGCGACCACGGTCAACCGGCCACACCCACCATGATCCGGCCCTTTCAAACACACGTAGCGGCGTACGCGATTCTGCGGATTGCTGTGCCGGGCTTGGGAATACAGCCGGTTACCGCAGCGCCCGCAGCGCAGCATCCCCGACAACAGATACGTGCGTGCTGATCTGGTTTTGGTCACCGACCGCGATGCCATGCGTGCCAGCACCCGATCACGCTCTGCTGGGGTGATGATGGCGGGCCATACCGCGGCACCGATCACCTCCCCGCGGTGCTCCCGTAACCCCGCGATGCGGCCCGAGCACAAGATTTGGCGCACCGCGGTCGTCTGCCACGATGTCGCCACGCTCGGGGCGATCTGCGACTCGTTGAGCCAGATTGTCAACGACCGCAACGATTGGCCCGCCAAGTAGCGGTCCACCATCTCACGGACCACTGCGGCCTCCGACTCACGCACAGTGATCTTGTCGGCTTCATACCCGAACGGGCGCACCGACCCATGCGGCAACCCGGCCTGGGCGTTTTGCAACATCTTGCGGCGGATACGGGCCGACTTGCGGCCGGACTCCTTGGCGGCGAACGCCGCGAAAATCCGGGCCATGAACAGCCCGTCATCATTACCCAGGTCGATGTCGGCGGTCACGGTCGCAACATCGCGCACCCCGACCGATTCGCACAGCGTGACGAACTCCTCCAACTCCACCGGCCGCCGATGCAACCTGTCCAGGTTGTAGACGATCACCGCATCACGATCACCGGACGCCAGATCAGCCAGCATCCGGGCGTACTCGCGGCGCGGCTTACCGGAAAACGCCGACACATCGTTGTCGACATACTCGGCCCCGACTGGCCAACCCCGATCAGCGGCGAGCTTGCGGCAATCCTCCAACTGCCGCGCCACCCCCAACCCCGTGCCCTCCGCATCCGAGGAAATCCGGGCATAAATCGCCGCCGAGCACACCCCAACACGCTGACCAGCAGATTTCCTTACCGACATGAGGGTAGTTTAACAACTTATGACCTTAGCGGGTCGAGTCCGCCCCATCGCCACCAGTTAGCTGGGAGTGAATTGGCCGGGAGTGAAGATGTAAACCGTCAGCTCACCGGAACCGCTACCCACGGCGACCCAGATGACGCGTCGACACACCGCGCCTGCGCACAGCTCAGCAGGTC
>Ga0207433_10005749_pt1 | contig 21911 bp, 27 predicted proteins | sample YelNatPaOPGAMG01_FD_187559 | JGI IMG/M metagenome (GOLD analysis project Ga0207433, IMG submission 187559) | Hot spring thermophilic microbial communities from Obsidian Pool, Yellowstone National Park, USA - OP-RAMG-01 (SPAdes) (version 3) | ecosystem: Environmental > Aquatic > Thermal springs... | reverse complement strand
GCCTTTCCAATGACGAAAGTTCTTCTTCTCTAGGGTAGAGAGCCTCTATCAAAGAGTAACCTGGAAGGAAGAGAACAAACAAAGAACCAAGAACATACCTTAAGTATAAAACTAATGAAAAAGAAGAGAAGTATATTGAAAGCAAAGTTGATGAAAGGAGAAATAAAGTTATCCAAAACTCTAAGCTGTACGTTGAGAAAATGTAGTAAGAAAAACTTTCTGGAGGAGCTGGGTCTTCTAGGACAACTATTTTACTTTTTACCATTTTGAACAACTCCTTTGCAACCTCGTAGCTCTTTATTCCAAGCTTACCACTTGAAATAAGTTCATCAACTGTAATTCCTTTGTTCGAACGAATTAGTTCTTGAATTCTCTCTTGAACTAAGTTTTCACCTTTTGTCCTTGAATTTAGTTTCACTGTATAATTCGACTTAAGCTTAGACCAAAAAACCCAGAGTTCTTTACTTAAGTAAAGATAAGAGCCAGCACCTCCTACAAAAACTACGCCTACTTCAACTGCACTAAGAATAAGCTGCTTATTTTTATTTTCAATTCCTAACTTAGAAACTTCAGACTCTAGAGAAATTGTTTGATTAACTAGACTACTAGCTTTAGCATAGTCTCCTCTTTGAGCATAGTCGATGGCTTCGTTTAGTAAAAAAACCATTTCACTTACGTTGCCTCCTGAACTTTCTGCTCTTCTTACTGCCAAAAATCCTTCTGCTAGTAAGTTATCTAGTTCACTTGGGATTCCTTGAAACTCTTTTGAACTAACAACGCCAAAAGGAGGAGAAGTAACGTTAATCCAAAGCTGATTCCATCTTCCATGGTAAGTGAAGCTCTTAGTAGTTTCATTGTAAATCCACATCTCAACAACCAATCTTTCATTTATTCCAGGAGTATACAAAGTTATATCTAGAGGATAAATCCAAGTAGAGTTATGAACAAGAACTCTTCTTATCTCCATTATTGGAGTCGAGTTTAATGGAGTTGTTTCGTTTATAGTTGAGGTTTTGTTTCCTATTTTTATGAGTATTCTGTAGTAAACTGACTTTCCTTCGTGGTTTCCTAAGTAAAGGTAAAGCCTAAATGGAGAGCCTGCAACAACTTCCTTCGGATAATCTCCAATCTTCATCTTTGGTCCAAGGATTCCAAGCTCTGAGAACGGTTCAGTAACTCTTCCACTGTTTATGAGCTGAGCTACTGCAAAGACAGATGCAACTATAACTATAGCGGCAACAACTGCAAGAACTTCTTCGTCTAGAACCCAGCTCATTAAGTTTTCTTAAGTTAGAGCTAAAGCTAAGCCTTATAAATTTTTAGCAATTGTTCAGAGACTAAAAATAACGAGAATTGTTCCCTAAGTATTATTAACTTCTTCTATTGAACTTTTCTACTATTTCTAATATTCCCTTAAGAGCTATCAAGAAGCCTGGTAGCATGAAGAGAATCATCAACAACTTTAGGTTTAGCGTAATTACTCCGGATAGCCTTGGTATCAATTCTTTAGGTATTTCAATACTTATTGAACCACCATGAAATAAGAGATAAGCATATGCAACAAACGATAATCCTAACGATGTTGTAATATATCCATGAACCTTTGAGCCATAAAGTAAGGCATAAAGCAAGGTTAGAAGAGTTATGAGAAGACCTACACTTGACAAGTTGGGGTCAATTACAGTTAAAAGAAGTACACTTACTATTCTCCTTACGTTTGGTGTTGTGATCAACGAGAGAATTGTAGATAGGTTTGAGGGAATAAAGTAAAATACTAAGAAGCTTAGTACTCCTAAGATTGTAGCAACTACTAGTCTTACAGCTAAGGTCTTTTTATTAAACTGAACATCTAGGAGTTTAGACATGCAGGGTCATCTCTCTTTCAATTTCAACAGAACCAAAACTTGTTTGTAAAGTAAGCTTAAGAATAACGGCTTTTTCAGTAAGTACACTTGTTTCAATATAACCTACAAGCTCTCCTGAGAAGAATTTCTTTGGAGTTACATTAAAACTCAACGGCTCAACTATGCCTACAACGTTGTTTTTTAAATCAAGAGCAACTCCTCTTAAAGACCCGTTTGCTGTAATAAACTCCGAATTGTTTGTAAAATTAAAAGGAAGGACAAACTTTATGTGAGTTAAGTTATACAAATGAAGACTTGGAATTCCTACCTTTAAATTTGAGATTGGAGCTCCCCAGCTTAGGTTAAAGAGCCTTCTGAAACTGATGCTAGCATTACCGTAAGTTCCAGTAAACTCAACTCTAAATCTTAACAACTTATCGTTAAAGAGTAGGCTAACGGTACTTCTATCAAGCTTTACGAGGGTTGTAAGGTTTCCTGAAAAAGAAGAAGTGGGAGGAGCCTTTATGTTTATGTAACCAAGACCAACCTGCACGTTAGAAGTTGCGTTGAATACCCTTACTTCAACTTTTGTATCTACTGGCACGAATCTGTTCTCGTTTTCAAAAGAGATTGGAAGTAAGACTTGAAGACGCGTGGCATTATAAAAGCTAACTTTTGGTTTTTCTATCTTAAGTTCACGCAGTGGTGCGTCCCAAGTAAGCTCGTACATAAATTTCCCAGTTACTTTAACAACTGGAAGGACTGATATACTAACGTTAGCTTTAACAGATAAGTTTTCGTTTTCCGTTAAAAGTTTTTCAAGAGGTAGCGTACTTACGTTTAAATTCATAACAATCTTAGTTTGAAGAGTTGAAGCTGGTTCAACTTTTAATGGCTCAGTAGTACCTTCTAAGATCTTTACACCATATTCATCAAAAACAATAACTTTTACACTAATTTCATGAATTGAAAATGGTCCTAGATTTGAGATGTTTATTGGTAGTTCAATTTTTGAGTCTAAAAACTTCATCGATGGCTTGCCAATAGAAATAGAAGAGGATACTTGAACTATATTCCAGACGAAAACTCCGAGTATGGTAAAAGCTAAAAGTACACTAACTACAATAGCAACGTTAAGGATTTTATTTACTAGTTTCATTTACTTTTTGTTAGAACTCATTTCGAAAATAGACTAAAATAGATTTTATTTGATTGTAAATGGGCATTTCTCTGCTGTGCACATGCCTTTAGTCTCCTTGCACCACCCACCCTTCTCGAAGCGGCATACATACCTCAGCCTCTGGAAAGCTCACAACCTCCGACCACTCCGCCCTTCCGACCAGATGTTTAGAGAGGATGTAGAGGATGGCTGGCCTACCACGACCACGCCTCACAGCCTCCTTAGAGACTCGCCAGCCGTAATGAGATGGTTCAAATGTTTATAAACCGTCTGGCGTGCAAAGCCGGACCTATCTATAAGCTGACCTAGACTCAAAGTTCCATCCCTACCGAGAATCTCCACCAAAGACCTGCAAACCCAGTCCACAAAACACATAGAGATTTTAGTCTATTTAAATCTAGTTTTGAAACGAGTTCTTATATAATTTCAAAAACCTTTATTTTCTTCTTCTAGTGGTTCTACTTCTGAAAACTCCAAGAAACCTTATGTATTGCAACAGCATGAAAACCATCTTCTGTGACCTTTCTAAGATTTTATACTACTTTCACTAAAATTGCTTAAACTTGCAAATTGAAAACTTGTTCAGGAGATCTTCTTCTCTAAAAAACGTTTTCCATAAGCCTCTCAATCGCTTAAATCTACAAAAAGATCAGACTAGAAAAGATTCCATATAGAGGTACCTTTTGGAGGAATCGCCATAAGAAATAATTCATAAGGAGAAGGACTACTTTAATGATGTTGTACAAATCACGTAAAGCTTTGGATTGTATTTGATTGTTTCACCGAGGTCCTCTTGTTTTAATAAGGTCTTCCGTATGTCTTTACATCCAATAACAGGATTACATAAAAGAAAAACAAAACTTATCTTCAGTTTACGCATGTACATATACTTCATGAAAGTAATGACCCTGCTCGCACCACCTTTATTTCTCGAATCGGATTCACAAGAACTATAATACACATAGAAAGTTCATCATATAATCACGTAAGTATTACATGATCAAGGATTCATTGCTCTTTGATAAATCCAAAAATAGCCATTATCGTAAACATTATTAAAAGTTTTATCTGTGTTAGCTAACTTCTCTAACACAGGATCGTACTCGAGATATAAAAGGAGACCGTTATGATCTCTTAAACCATGTAAAACGTATTGGAAGTTCTGAGTAATATCAAATTCGTTTAATGGGGGATACCAGAGGGAAAATACCTTTGCTCCAGAGATATACGCCCTATAAGGATCCAAATAATTAACTATGGCTAAACCACTTTGCGAGAAATACGATGACTCTCTTGAACTAGTTTTCACAAAAAAGCTGCACCCATAAATCTCTGAAGGAGGTATTAGAGTCATTGCAGAACTACCACGATAAGCTATCGGATGATTAAATATAAAAAATAGTATAATGACAAAGGGCAAAATCTTAAGATACTTGTGTTCCTGTATGAAAAAATATCTAAAGAATAAAGCCGTAAAGAATGAGGATCCAATAAGTATGAAATCACCGGTTCGTGTAAGATTTATATCACCTCCATAAGGAATTAACAGTAGCAAGCTTGCTGCAAAAAAAGAACATATAGGTAGCAAATAGAGCGTATGTCTTCTTTTAATAAACAATGCCACGATGATTGAAAATGAAACTATGACGCAAAATCCTAAAGGTAGCACCGTTGAGTAACGAACAATCATCTTTTGCAAAGATACATGTGTCCCTATTTGTCCTAGTGTTAACTTGAAGAATAAATCAGCAAAATCTTGATAGCTAGTATACAAGTATGGGATAGATTCGTCAAAAAAGAAGAAGGCAGGATACATCATCCAACTTAGAAAGAGAACAACAAAGATAAAAAATGTGACGAAATCGCATCTTTTGCTTTTATGAAGGGTAACCAGATGTTTCATCGCCAATAAAACAATAATAAAAAGCGAACCCAGAATATGCGTAATAATTATCGAGAATGACAAGATCAAAAGAGTTACTAAGTTTTGGCTGGACTTTTTCTGTTCTTGTTTAGCATATATAACTAAGAATGTAATTATTAAAATATACGAAAGTAACTGAGGTGTACAGAAAATATGCCAATATAGTAAAGGCACAAAAATCATCAGGGATAAGAAAATCACTTCTAAGTTGCCATCTATTTTACGATAAAACAAAAAAAGTAGGAGAACGATCGATATCACTGAAAAGACTGGAAAGAACCTAATTAAATTTATAACAGAAATGTTGGGAATATTAGCTAATGAATAAATTAATATAGGGAATCCCTTATAAGCAAGATAAGGCATGCTTAACCATGGTACAATATCAAGGGGGTATACACCCTCTACAATTTTCGCGGAAATTCCAGTAACACCGTAAGAAACAGGATGATCCCCATAGGGTTCTAAAGACGCAGGAGTCATAAAAAGAATGAAAACTAAAATAATTACTCCTATAAGAAAAAGCGATACCTTTTTGGTTGAATATGCTACGATTAGTCCAGCATAGACAAAAACAATAGAAGCCCAAAAGCAAATAGGTAATTTATTCACAAGACCTAGAAAGTCACTAGCATAATCTAGATTACTGATTTTCGTAGTTATTAAAGTTAATAGGAAAAGGACTATGGCAATAAAATAGAATCCGACGCCTAATAAGACTTTACTGTATGTATCTTCCAGATAAAGATTAACCATTAAAGATCAGGGGGTTATAGCATCATTAAACTATGAAATTCTAGGTTTATGAAAGAAGCCTTTAAGCTTCATATATTCTACGTAAGTCAATTCAGGTTTAGAATTAAATGAAGTTCTAAGCCATGTTAGGATTCGAAGAATCAAAATTGCAATAAGAAGGGAGGCTACATAAAAACTTTTGTAGTAATATTTTCTTAGAAACGCTCGCTCCGAGGCTCCAGCATTATATGCAGCTTTTAAAACTTCGTCATAGGTTTGACGATGATTATGGAGAATAACTCCTTTTGGTTCATAAACAATCTGATAGCCTGATTTGAGTATTCTATAAAACATTTCGATCTCTTCGCCACCTAATGAAGGAGTTCCAATACCCAAATCCTCATAAAAATAGCCTACTTTATATAGTACAGTTTTTCTTAAAGAGAAGTAACCATTACCGATTGCCCAAGGAACAGGTGCATCACCTCCAAGTCTTTTCCGTCCGAGACTCGCACGTATGGCAGCATTAAGTAGAGCTCGCAAAGAAATGTCTTTTTTGGAAAAAAAACGACGTTTAGTTCCTTTATCAAAACTTAGTGACTCTTCAAAAAGCTGACTAATGGCATCGCTACGATATGGAAGCATCCTACCAGTACAACATGCGACATCAGGATTTTTATAGTGTGCAACCAGATGAGTAATCCAACCTTTCTGCACTATGAAATCGTCATCCGCAAATACTATTATGTTGCCGCTTGACTCACGTATTCCTCGGTTCCTTGCTGCTGAAAGACCTTTTTTGGATTCATAATAGTATTTACCCCCTAACTGGTTTACAAACGACTCATTTATTCTTTTTGTTGTACTATCAGTACTGCTATCAACCACGATTAGCTCCTTACATGGCCAATCGGTAGTAACTATGCTTCTTAGACATTCTTTTAAATGAGTAGGTCGATCTTTTGTGCAGACTACTACAGAAACTTGGGAGAGGATATCCATCTCCTTCGTCCTTCCAAAAATATTATTTAATCTCACTGTCCTAGAATTCACCTAATTATTGGCAATACGTTTTTATTTGCTGACGAGCTTCATCTAATATTAGCACAACTTTCATAGCTTCGTCAATTCCCACTGGAGGATCAGAATTTTTTTCGATGGAATTAATAAAGTCTCTATAGACTATGGGATAAAATCGAAGCGCTCCTCGAAACAGTTCTCCTCGAATAATCTCTTTCAGCATCTTAATCGATTTATTTGCCAAGTCTCTGAACTCAAAGTAAGGATTGTCAGTCCCATGAATTTCTCTATAATTGTTTGACATTACCTCTGTTGATAACACACCACCAGTACCATATACATTTAAGCTAAAAGAAGATTTTCCAATGACCCAAGAAATGTCAGCATTAGCAACAATATTATTCTCAAAATTGATACTAACATTAACATGGTCTATGAAGCCGGCACTTTGAAGACAACTGCCATATGCGTTTATTCTTTTAGGATTTGAATTTGCAAACAGACATATTAGATCAAAAAGATGAGGCGCAAAATCGTCAAGAGCACCACCGAAGTGATAGAGCCATCTACTTCGCGTCCAAGACATTGGACATTTTGTGTGCGCAACACCAATTAACGAAACAAGTCTACCCAACCGTCCCGAGTCAACCCTTCTTTTCATCTCTTGAATCGCATTGAAATACCTATAGTTTTGAACAACTGATAATTTAACTCCAGTTTCTTTTAAAGCTTCAGATATCGCTCTCCCATCGTTTACTGTTAGAGCCAACGGTTTTTCAATTAAAATATGCTTACCTGACCTCGCCGCCTCAACTGCAACCTCCTTATGTAAAGGAGTTGGGACGCAAATGCTGACAAAATCGAGATTCATTTTTAAGAGATCATGATAATCACGGTAATAGGATCTTATTTTAAACTTCTTCGCTACTCTACGAGCTTTTTCCAAATCTATATCGGCAATAGACGAAATTTCTATGCCTTCTATCGAAGTTAAAGCTGGAAGGTGTGCTCTCGTTGCTATTTCCCCCGCACCTATTATGCCTACTCTCATCTCGCTTTCACCTTAAGTTTTTGATAGTTTTTCAGCAATTTTCATGATGATGAGCTCTATTGGACTGAACTCTGATTCTATTCGGCATTCTTTTAGATTCATACCTACCATTTGAGATCTAATGCTTCCAACGCCACTTGTAGCGGATTTTCTGATGTGACCTATCAGATAAGGATTAAAGCCCATGATCCTTGCACAGCAGCTATCTACAGCCACAGGATCACTTCCAGCAACTATTAAGTTTGACCTTGTGGGAATCCCGAATGCTGGACCTTGTGTTCCTACCATGGAGATTATTCCGTCAACTAAGCAGAAATTTGGGCGCATAGCTAAATTCGCATCTACAATAACGTCATCTAGCCATCTGTGAAATTTTATCTTCCGAGTTACTGGGATGCATCCGAACTGATTTTTGAGGCAACAAGTTATCTTCGTTAACGTATGAGTTTTCATTTTTGGAAGTGATATGAAATAAGCATCTAAGAAAACCTTTGGTATTTCCATCTTTTTAAAGTGTCTTCCACGAATCTCAACTACAACTTTCTCTTCTCTAGAGAGGTTCATATACTTAGCATTCCATTTCTCAAGTATCGGTAGGAATCCAAACCATTTTATAAGCAAGTCAGGCTGAGCTGCAGTAGCATCGCTCTCGATTACGAAAATCTCATTATTGGGATATTTACTTCGAAGGTAACTCAGAAAGGCATCAAGAAATAGCGGATGAGTTATTGCACCTGTCTCAGGTGGTCTGAAATCACAAAGATTAATCTTAATTAATATCTTTTTCTTAGACTCAATGTGCAGTCCACCAGCTAGCTCAATCGCTTCTGCTATCTTTTCCTTAACATTGTCGTAAGTTGATCTCACAACAGCGACTCTGCTTCTTGTCATGCAATTAAAACCTTAAGTTTAGAACTTATTGCAAAACTATTTAAGTTTTTCCTTTAGTCCTGAGCGCTCTGTTAACTTAAGGTTTTTGCAATAAGTTCTTTGCATACAGTGACTAAGTAGCCAAGGTGAATTAATGTTCAAAACATGCCGTTAGAAAGTACCCCATTAGAACCATGTAAACCGACAGAGCCAGTGTGAGTAATTGACAAACACTATCTAGCTTATATATTCTTTTTAGTTTCGAAGGAACAAAAACCGTAAGCAAATAGCTAACATATTGCCTTTCAACTAAAAGAATATCTGTTGAATTTGATTCAATTCTTTTCATCAATCTTTTTGAAACACCCTCGTAAAAAGACCTTTTAATAAGATATCTTAAACTTGCTCTACTCTTTGTAACTTTATGATATACAATAGCAGATGGGTCGTAAATGATCTTAGAACCAGGAATACTTTTTATTAAGTTTACGGAAAACTCGGCTTCTTCACTACCAATTAATCTTCCTCCTAACCTGCCCAAGGAACTTTTGAAGTACCCAACCTTCTCAAAAACCTCTTTTCTAAAAGACATATTACAACCTATAGGATTTCTTATCTCAGATTTTTCTTCAGGAAGTCCTTTGTATGAGCACCCAACGACCCAATCTAGCTCTTCTGGAAACCATATGGGGCGCCTATTCTCCCAGACAGGCTTAATAAGTCCTCCAACACCTAAAACATTTGGATCATCATAGTTCTTAACAAGGTTTCTTAACCATTCTTCATCAGCAACTGCATCATCATCAATAAACGCAACAATATCCCCACGAGCTTCCTTTACGCCAGCGTTTCTGGCATGAGATAGACCATACTTTTCGGCGATAACGATCTTAACGTAACTCGGGATTCGTGAAGCATAAAATTCCGTAAGTTTCTCGTCTGGATCCAGTACAAGAATAATTTCATAAGGTGGCAATGTCTGCTCAACCAAAGAGGTGATACACTCTAGAACATAATTAATTCTTTTTGTAGAGTAGGTTGAAATAATAACTGAGACTTTAGACAACAATAATAACTTATCTTAGATTTTGAGAGCTATAGCTCAGAATAGTCCTAACCTCAATTATAGGCATTAGTTCTAATAAGACTTCCTCAGTCTTTCCATTATTCTATACTCAAGTCTCTTCAAGTATAGTACAAGGATCGCGAGTAGAAAAGATATAAATCCCATTCCAATTAAGCTTACTCCCATTATTGCCCAAATATGATGCTTTATACCATTAAAAATTAGTTCATACAAAACGTATCCTACTATTGCAATTCCTGGAATTAAGGTAGCTGAGCTTGCTGAAAATATGAAGAAAACTGGATTATATCTTAGCATAAGTTTTACTACACTAAATATTATTGAGAATCCATGAAAACTCTTAAGCTTTGGATCTCCTATTCTTTTTCTGTAGTTTATGTCTACTTCTCCTACCCTTCTACTTGTCGTTACAACGTGAGCAGCTATTTCAACTTCTACACTAAATCCTTTGCTTTCAAATCCAATTTCCCTTGCAACTTCAGTTCGAAGCAAGTACATTCCAGAGCATACATCTCTTAAGCTTGTACCAAATAGTATGCTAAAAGTCTTAGTTATTATCCAGTTCCCAAGTCTATGAAGTTTTGGAATGTTTTTCTTTTCTCTTACTCCAATCACTTCATCGTAGTCTGAAAACTCTAAGAACTTTTTTATATCTTTTGGGTTATATGTATAATCTCCATCCATAACAATTAGGAATGGAGTTTTTACAAACTTTATTCCAGTTTTTATTGCATCTGCTTTTCCCTTCCCTTCCTGAAAAACTACGCTTACATTCTTGCTCCTTGCAACTTCTACTGTTCCATCTCTTGAATAACCATCTACAACTAATATATTTTTGTAGCCCTCGCTCCTTAACTCATCTATAACCTTTCCTATTGCCCCAACTTCATTTAAAGTTGGAATTACAACTGTTAAGTCCTCTTTCTTAATCTTTGAGTCGTCTATCATTAAATTGTTAGTATTTGAAGAATTCTCAGAGCTAGAAGAACCGTTATTAAGAAAGCTGAATAGTACTGGAGCTGAAATTGAGAATGGTGCTACAAAGTGTAATAGAAGTTCAGGCATTGGCTTCTGAAAGTGTGTTGTTAACTTGCTCAAGTTCCTTTAGATTATTAACTGGAAGCCAAGTGTTCCTTGGAATTATGAATGCATAGAGTTTTCTTTTCTCAGCTAGCATTGGAAGTATAGTTTCCTCAAGCTCAACTTGTTTTTGCTCATCTAAATTTATTTCTTGAACTATAATTTTATAAACTTCAGGCTCTACTATGTAGAGTCCTGTTGATGTAAGTATATTCAACGTAGGCTTTTCTTTAAAAATTGTTACAATGTTGTTTGAGTCTACCTTTGCTACTCCATAAGGTAAGTCTATTGCTGAAGCTAAAACTATTGAAGCTAATACTTTAATTCTGTTCACCGCTTCCACATGACTTAACAAGAATCTAGCAGCTAAAGTTCTTTCTGTAAATATATCATCAGGAAAAGCTATTAAACTTCTCCTTGAAGTATCTACCGCTCCATTTTCTATCGCATTTTTTAAAGCCTTTGCCTTTCCAACATTTCTTACTTTAGGATCCAAACAGTATTTTACCTTAACTCCATACTTTTCTCCATTTCCTACGTGCTGCATTATTTGTTCTGCTTTGTATCCAACTAACAAAGTGAAATCCTTAAAGCCATTATCCCTTAGAAATTCGATGCATCTGTCTATCAATGGCTTCCCTGCAACTTGTAGTAGAGGCTTTGGCTTTTCCACTAAACCCATCCTTTTTGCTGAACCTCCAGCCAGTATTAGAACTTGAGTTTTGTTTATCTCTTCTTCAAGTATTTGATTAATAGTCAAAATATCTTGATATAAGTCTTTAGGATTTCTTCTCTTCCTTAGCTTCGCTTTCAGTTTCTTTAGTTTCTGTCTCTAACTTTTCAACTTCTTCTATAGGCTTTGGAGGAGGAGTAGTTACTAAAGTATAACCAATCCAAGCCAGTATCCCAAAGGCAAAAACTACTGCTAAGAATGCTGAAACTTGAAGGGTCCAAATTGGAATATAGTACAACAGAACTCCATATACTACAACTCCTATTATGCTACCTACTAGTATGAAGGCTCCTAAAACTTGATCACTGTTCAAAAGTACTTCACCCCTATACTTTCAAAGCTTACTGCATTTACTCCTAGGTACATTAAGAAGTTAACGTTGTTCCTTAGAACAAACAAAGTTTTTGCTAAGTTAAACTGCTTACTCTTCATGTATATCTTCAATTTTTCTATTAAAACTTTCCTTCCCAATCTTATCAACTTAACTTTTGGAGACTCCAACAACTTTTCAACTATTTCTTTTATCCTTTGAACTAAGTTAAGGTTCACTATTTTTCCTCTAAATTTTGCTAGAGCTAATGCTGCCTTGTACATTACTTTTTCTTCAAAGCTTAGCTTTCTCCAGTTTCCATTCCTATAAGCTTTTTCTTTGAAGCTCTTAAGTTCTTTATATGAAAAGTAGTTCTTGTATTCTATTTTTTCAAAGGCGCTACTAGAGGCCTTGGTACATGAATTATACACTTTTACGGACATACAACGTATCTTTTATGTGCAAAAAGGAAATATAAACGTTTCGCTAAGTATCCATTTAAGCGGACAATTAGGGGATAAACGATGCCCGAAATTCGAGTAACAATAAGCGAGAAGTTCGACAAAATTTTAGATAAGCTACTTGAAACAGGACTTTTCACGTCAAAAGCAGACATCATGAGGTTTGCAACTATAGCTTACCTAAAAGAATTGGGGTTAATTCCAGAATTAAGTAAAAAGGAAAGTAGCAAAGAGTGCTAACTAACGTAAATCATTTTTTTAAACAAGATAAGGAAAACTTGTAGAATGAACTTAAGAAGATCATACCAAGAGTACTGCCATCTTTAACAACTTATTTATAAGCTAAGAAAAATTCAGAGTCAGAAGAAACTCCTACAAGAAAATGATAAAAGATTGATTTGTACAAAAGATAAGATGAAAACATTTTCATAACTTAATGATGACAAATGCCTCTGGATGAGTAAAAGTACTGCTTATTTTTATTTGTTGCCGTTCATTGTACTTTTGTCGTAGACTGTTAAGTTGCCAAAAGTTAAATCTCATGTTCCAACGAACAAGTTTTTTTGAGGATCATTCAAAGCTTAAGAGCTTTCTTAGTTAAATCACCCATAACATCACAAAAACTTTTCTAGCTCTTGTCCCCTCGTCTTAATTGTAAGAAAACTTCAAGAAGCACTTATTTCTTTTTTGGTTATATAGCCTTCGAATAAAACTGTAGCTTTCATGAGGTATATTTTTGTCTAAAACCTAAAACTAATTAGTACACCCAAAAATAAAAAACTAGCAACTGCTAGCCTTAATCTAAGATATGTCTACTTCTTCCGTACAGACTTCTCCCTTCAAATTCTCTTATTCTATATATGCGATAGCATCCTGGAGGAATTCTTAGAGTACCATGCTCTGGATGTTCTACTTTTATTTCTTTATTGCTAACTATGTATGCTTCTCTAAATTCTCCTCTACAAGGAACAAATATTTTTTCTGCACTCACTGTATGATGCTTTCCAGTTTCTGATTTTATTATTAGTTGCTCTTCTTCTATGAAGTTTTCTGGAATATGGCTATCTTCTACTATAATTATATCTCCTTGTCTCCAAGCTTTCTTCATTTTCACCCAAAAAATTCATTGTTCTTGAACAACCTCATACTCTCCATAGAGTCCCATAAGCCATCTCTCGCATGTTTCTATAGAGGCTAAGTAATAACCTAGAGGTAGCCTTAAGCTCCACGCTTGCCCTGTAGAATCTACTCCCGCAAGCCTAACGTCGAGTAATCTTATCTTTTCAGTATTTGGAGAGAAGTAAACTACCTTCAAAGTTTTTTGCTCTAAGTGAGTTACAACTAGTCTTTCTTTTCCATCCACGATTCTCAAGTATAGTTTGTTCTGATTAAAGTATGTATATAAATTGTTCAATCCTCTTGAAATTCTACTCCATTCTTTATCTAAAACTAGTACTACTTCAAATCCTAAATTTTGCAGTAGAGGAAATGCATCTGGAAAAGATAAAATTTTATTGAAAAAGGACTTCCTAAACTTTTTTCTTCTTTCTTTCAAATTTTCTAGTTCTTCTCCATAGTATATTCTTGAGCCAATGAACTCATATTCAACTTTTCTATTGAACAACTCTTGAAAAACTTTTGTAAATATATAAGTTGAACGTTTATCTGAATATGAAAATTTCTCGTCTGCATAAACAATCTTACCTTCTTTGTTTACTGTAACTAGTGAAGAATAGTAATGCTTTAAAGTTACTAGGTTTCCTTCATGGACAATATAATAGTTTTTGTACTTGTAAAAATTTTTCCTTTTTGCCTTTAAAGCTCTCTCACAGAATTCTTTGAAGTTCATTTTCTCACCATTCTGTTCCTATTCGTATTTGCTTAACCTTCTTTGTTCTATGCTGCTTTACTGCATCAACAATCTCTCTTAAGAAGTCTACGTTCTGCCTCCACTTTTCTTTAAACCTTATAGTACAGAATACCACACCCCCTTTTCCAAAGACTTTTCCTATGATTAAACTATTTTTAAAGTATTCAAGAACTAACGGAAGATAACAGGAATCCACAGTAGTGTCTTTATCGTGAAATATTATAAAGGGATTTTCGCTCTTTACTACGTCAATGATGAAAGCGTTTGGGTTTTTCTTTAAAACCTTTGCGTAACTTTTTAGCTTCCTTTTAAACTTATTCATCTTCTCACGAAAGGATAAAGTTCTTTGCAGAATTTATAACACACAACTTTTTAGTATTCTTCATAAGCTCTGCAATTCTTTGCTTCTTTCTTTTTATCCTTCATCATATTGAACAGTAAGCAGATGTTTGCTTCTCATTGAGGATATGCATACTTACACTTACTACACTTCTCTCTTCTTTTTCCATTTTCTCACCCAAATAAAAAATAAAGATGCAAGTTTATTCTTCAATTATTGGAGCTAAGTAGAAGTCAGTAAAGATTGTGCCTGGCAGGATAGCTTCAACTAGTATGGGCGATTCGTAATTTCCATACTTGATAGTTAGTCTTTCGCTTGGCTTCATGTACTTCAAAATTTGCTTAAGCTTTCCTTTGTCGACTTTTACTTTTGCACTCACATCAGTTATTTCTGAAGATTCTACTTTAGGATAGTAAGTATAATGTTCATTATCGTTAATTATCGTTAAAGCTACTTTTCCTCCAACGTTGCTTATCTCTAGATTGTCGTATTTGCTTCCTACTTTCAGTACGTTATTTAGCTCTTTCTTCGTTGTTATGAAGCTGTTAAACAAGTTAACCTTTGGATTTTTCAATATTGCCGCACCTATCACTAGTTCTTGTTCTGTCTCAAAGCTACTTGAATATACTTTTATTCTCATTGGATCTCCTTCCTTCGCATAAACTTCTAATGTTATTGGCTCGTCGTTTGCTAAAGCTATTAGTTGCTTCGCTACGTCTTCACTTATAAAAATTGCCATGTCTTTTACAATGTTTTTATAAATAATGAAGCTTTTATCGAACACCGCATGCATCATGCATATTTCACTAGTGTCTAACAGTTTTATTTCAAAGCCATTTGTGAAGAATAGTAGTGGAATTACGTTGTTCAGGCTTATTGCATTCTTTAACATTGTCGAGAAAGCTTTTGCACTGCTAATCGTAGCTTCTAATATCTTTTTCATATTGCTCTTTACTTCTTTACTTTCGCTCATTTTCTTCTTTCTCACCCAAATAAAAAATAGATACTAGTTTATTCCATAAGAATACATAAATTAAAAAGTTCCTCTAGCAATTTCCATTCTTCTGAGTTTTCCTTTATTGTTCTTTCTGCTCCATCGAACCAATCTAGGAAATGGTAAGTTATTCTTACTAACGTTTTGCTTTCTGGATCATACTCAAACTCAAAGCAGTCCTGTGGGCCTCCCCAAGAAAACTCTAGCTTGTAGACTTCATACTTCGATAGAGCTAAAGCTTTTTCGTTTAATTCCTCTACTGGATCCTCAGCACCAACTATTTCTCTTACGTCTTTCATCCTGTCCTTTAGTACCTTGTCTATCCTTTCTTCGCAAGTTTTTTGCCGATCTTCTTTCACTCTTTTCACCCAAGTAGAAAAATAGCAGTTTAGTCCCACCATAAGTAAATGTACTTTTTGTCCTCAGTTGGCAAATAGATGTCTGGCTCATCAAGAGCTTTAGCTGTAAGGTAGTTTACAAGGTCTTGCCTTTCAGTTGGTATTCTAACACCATCGATTGACAATCGCTCATCTTCTCTTTCACTTACTACGTACAGGTCAAAAAGTATTCTAGCATCCATCTTAGCGACATATACAAAATCCTTTACCGTGGGGCCGTAGTTTTGTCTTTCTTCTTCGTTTGGAAGTAAAGGAGCTACCTTCAGAAGAACTTCACTTGGTACATCATAGTACCTGTGGTATGTGGGGTCAATATCAGGGTCTTTTTTAGGATACTTATATTCATCTAGTATTTGCATTATTTTATTCGTGAAACCTTTTTCCAATTTCTTCACCCAAATAGAAAAAATAAAAAATGGTATTAGTCGTACTCAACAAACCAAAGCTCTTCTAATTTTTCTTCTTCTACTTTCTTTACTGCTTCCTTTAGGTCTTTTAGCATCTTTCTAGTCCACTTTGTGCATTCTTCTTCACCACAAATAGGACATTCAACTTCCTTGAGATTGCTTAGAGCTTCCAGCAACTTTGATTTTTGAGCATAAAGGTATACAAATTCTCCGCTATCGCCTGTGTACCGACTTACTACTATACCATCTCCATCTAGGTCTTCTAGAACTTCTCCTAGGTTTGAACATTGCTCTCCAAATCCAAACTTCCATTCCCAATCAATGTTTCCCCTTTCTTTGTATACGTATCTTCCCATTCTTTTCACCCAAATTATAAAAAAGAGAAACTAGCATATGCTAGCCTATTTAATCGAGGACCCGTGCACCGTTGCCAAAAAGTCCGATGCTGGCTTCTCTTACTCTGTAGATTAAGTATTTCCCAGAAGGCAAGGTAAAGCTTCCGTGTTGAGGGTGTTCTACAAGTATTGGTTGCTGAGTTGCAATAGCACCTTCTTCAAAAACACCATCGTTAGCTCTTACTAGAACTTCTTTAGCTACTGAAGTATGTAGAATGTGAGGATTTCCTGTTTCACTCTTTACTACTATGTCCTTTGTTTCTGTTTTTGGCAGTCTCCAGCGTTTTAGCCTTTCATATTCTTCTTCGTTTAGCTCTCTTATTACTACATCTCCTTGTCTCCAAACTTTTACCATTTTCTTTTTCTCACCCAAAAAAGCAAAAAGAAAGCTTATTGTTCTAAGACTACTTCATCTTCTTTTCTAATTCCTAAGAACCATCTTTCACATGTTTCTATCGAAGCCAAGTAGTAATTTAAAGGAGCTCTAAGAGACCACAGCTGACCGCTTTCATCAATGCCTGAAACTCTAACGTCCTTTAAATCGAAGGTCTTATTGTAAATGCTTTTTTCTATCTTTTTTGGAGAATACAGAACTGTTTTCACAATTTGAACGTTGTTTAATTTCCTGAGCATGTGAGTTACTTTTAGTTTTGTATTTTCTATATCATAAACTCTGAAGAATAACTTATTTGGTTGAAAGAACCATGAATGGCAATCTGCATCTCTGTAAGGTATTTGGTAGTCGTGAATGAAGAAAGTATACTCTTTACTGCCTCTTTCGTAAGAGATAAGGTTTACTTCAAATCCTAACTTTTGCAATATCGGAATAGCATCAGGTAAGCTATTGAGGTAGTTTAGAAGTCCTTTCCTAAACTTGAAAAGCTGCTCTGCTTTCTTCTCTCGCCTCTCTCCGTAGTAAAACTTACGGTGATAAATTTCATAATCCTCAACTTCTTTTTTGTAAATTCGTTTAAATATCCAAATTAAGTTGCCAATAGCCATGCTGTCGCTAAGACTTAACGTAATGTCTGTGCCGTAAACTATTTTTCCATTCTTATCTAAAGTAATTAGCTTTGTTCCGTAATGATAAAGAGAAACTAAGTCTCCTTCCCATTCTATTCTATAAACTTCTTCTCCATTTCGCTTGAGAACATAAACGTCCTTAGTTTTATGCATCAAGCCTGTTTCAAAGAAGCCCATTTTTTCACCCAAAAAATAAAAAAATAGCTTTAAACAAGAGTTCTTAGCATAGTGCCAAAGATAAAGTATTTTACTAAATCGCCTACAGTTTTTATGTTAGTCTCAGCAAAGAAATTAGCAATGCCGTTGTTCTCAGCGACAACTTCTTCCTCTGGAGGAAGCAACGTAATAAGCTCATAGAGATTACATATTGCGGGTTCTTCTTCCTTACGGAATTTGGAAGCAACATAAATTCCACACTCGGTATAGTCCGTTATTACTTTATGCTTAGGAAAGTAAAGAACTACTGAACTTTCATCTAATCGACTATCGCCATAGAACTTTATCATTTCTTACACCCAAAATAGAAAAAACAAAAAATAAGAGACTACTGAAGAATGAACCTTACGTATTTATGATTTAAATGAACAGTTTTGCTTCTCTTTACTAAAGGATAAACTAAAGGATACAAATTGTAAAGTGTTTCCATGCTGTTGTTTTTCTCAAGTGTATCGAGAATTTGAGCTATTGTTTTACCGTTAGCTTTCATTTTCCTTACACCCAAGAGGAAGGGAAGGATTTAATCTAAGGGAATTTTAGGAACTGAGAAATTGTTTTTGGGATTATCAACAACGCTAACTAAAGGAGTTCTTTTAGGAAACCTCATGATAGTTGCTACTTTCCTTCCCTTCGTGTCTCTTAGAACAATAGTTTTCATTCTTACCACCCAAAAAAAGAAAAAACTAGCATATGCTAGTGCCTAAAAGTAGATTTCAATGAATTTATGTGTCCTTACTTTCAAACCTTTCTTTCGCAAAAATCGTATCCAAGTTCTCCAATTGCGACTTGTAATACCTCTTTTGCTGTGAATGTGCTTTCTATTGTATTCTGCCAATAGTTTTTTCACTTTCTTTTCTTTACAATTGATTTCTGCGCAAAGGACACCTTCCCTGCCCCCTATGAAAAGATAGGTCGGCATTCCTCTCACCCAGACTGAGTGAGGTTCAAAGGGATTTCTAACTACTTCACGAAAGACATAAATCATTTTCTCCACCCAAAATAGAAAAAATAAGAAAAAAAGAGAATAGAATATGCCTCTATTGTTTTTCCTTACCGTCAGGAGCAATAGCTTTCTTAATTACTGACAATAGTTTAGTCTGCTGAAGCTGAAGAACGGATAGTTGGTCTTTGGCATTCTTAATCTCTTGGTCAATTGCTTTCTTTTGAGCCTCTAGCTCAGATATTTTCTTTACTAAAGCTACTACTTGAGAATTGAGTTGTTGAAACTGCGGATTATTTGATAAAGCTATTATTTGAGCTAAAGCTACTTTTTCTTCCTCTAATTTCTTTTCATATTCTTCGACACGAGAGAGCCTTGCTTTTGCTAGTTCAAAGATATCTATCTCTTTACTCATATTTTGGTCTCACCCAAATTGGAACTACTTAAGGGGCGGAGGACGGTTAGCCTTATGTGTCATCGCCTCCCCTTGCTTCAGACTAGCATATGCTAGTCTGTGCCGTGCAGGGGCTACCTGACTTCATAGGTCTGGCCTTTGAGCAGGTCTTCGACCTTAGTCTTCGGTTGGCAAGCGGGAGGGATTTCTCCCTCTGGAGCTTGGGTGTAGCTCCGACCCCTAGCTCGACATAAGACACCCTGAAGGTAGAGTAGGCTCCTTCCCTAGCTAAGTATTGCTTAGCTAGGCTCATTGAGGCGGGTGCCACCTTCCCTTACCTCTCTTTTTGGCTCTGAGATAAAGAAAAGTAAAAGTGTGATAACGAAAAGCGCTGAGAGAGATAAGGGAGTTGCCTCTCTTACCTTCGTGCCTCCGCCGTTTACTGAACGATACTGAACTTTTATTCTCTTATCGCTTAATAGCAATATGCTATTAAGCTAATCCGGTCATACCGGTATTTACCGGCATATACCGGATACCGATATACTTTTACCGGTAAGCCGTAAAGCCTATACTAATAGCCTACCGGTAATTTTTACCGGCACTTTAGCCATAAAACTCATATATAAAATTTTCTATACATTTAAAATTCCAACCCTACCCCCTAAAATTCCCCCGTTTTTGCCATTTTCCAATTGCGTATATACACCAATATACGCAATCTTTTCCTGTTAACAGTAAGAGAAAAAAGAAAAAATAGCTTAAAATTTAGAGCAAAAATTCGCTTGGAATTTTCCAAGAATTTTTTGAATTCGGCTTTATGCGATTTTATACGCTAAGGTATATATTTAAAAAATAAAAGCTATATTTATGTTACATATATTAGATAACTAAGAACTTTCTCTTGCTCACGCTACACTATTTTTTTTTATAAAAAGCCTCGTCTGTTTTTAAAAACTGAGCCTCGTTTTTATAATAGCTTTTTAAAAACTCCATGCCATTTTTAAAATCAACCCGTCTTTTTTAAAATTTTTTAAAAACCCCAAAGTACCTTGCTTACTTATATTATAGTTTTCTTTCTAATTCTATGTTTTTAAAACTCTGCTACAGCCTACTTTAGATACTTCAATATTCTATTTCGTTTTTAAAAGGAAAGAAAAAAGGAAACCTGTTACTTCTATTTCATTCTCTTTGTACATTAGTACCTAACTTTAATAAAAACATTTTAAAAACCTTGCTCGTTTTTTAAAAACCAACTTACTTTTTAGAAAACTTTCTAGAATCATGCTAAAAATTCTAGAAATTATAGAATCCATTATAGAAACACGCCTAAATCTCTCGAAATTAAGGAATTCATTATAGAATCCTTTCTAGATATTCTAGAATTCTTCTTCTACTTTTCTAAAAACCTTTTTAAAAAACTCAAGCTATTTTCTACAACGCTACTTCCTTTTTTATAAAAAGCCCCATCTGTTTTTAAAAACCGAGCCCTATTTTTAGAAACTTTTTAAAAACTCCATACCTTTTTAAAAACATTTTTAAAAACCCTAGATTTTTTTAAAAAACTGTCCTCCTTTTATAAAAACTGACTCAACTTTTTTAGAAACCATACAGAACTTCTAGAAACTTTTTAAAAACTATGGAAAGCAAGAAAATGAATAGTAAGAATGAAACCCTCAGAGAAACAAGAAGAAGACTTACTAAAGGAGAGCAAGAAGATATAAAAAATAAAATAAACAGCTTTTAGATTCTGGAGTTCACTCTTCGGTACAAATTGCAAAATCAGTTAGGGTAACTCCAGCAAGCATGGGTTAACAAAGTACATAGGTTCGTTAGTTGTCTAACTTTTTTCTATTTTATTTCTTAAATCTCTTTCTTCTACTTAATAGGAAGAAATTACGTATATTAGAAAATATGCGAAAAAATAGACGAAAAAAGAAAATTTTTATTTTTGTAAAGAAAGATTTTTTAACTTATATTTTAAATATGTTTCAATGCTGAAAATAAAGAACGTTAACTTAGGAGGATAGAACAATGCCTTCTCAAGCTCTGTACAAAAATAGAAGAAAAAAGATCAACGAAATAAGCAAATTAAAAGTTGTTGTAAACGATGAAGAAAAAGTAGAGCAAAAGCTTAACAAGCTAGCTTACAATTTGAGAATACCTTTTTCAGTAGTCGTAGACAAAAATGCAAAAAACAGAAAAGAAGGACCACTTGGCTCAACTAACTTAGAGACAAGAACAATATATATTTACAGGTACAAGAATTACAATGATGCACTAAGAACCTTCCTACATGAATTTGTTGAGGTTATTTTAAACCCTGCTCATAAAGCTTTGTTTACGTTGCTTAATGCTCAAAATGAACTTCTTTCTGAAGCATTTAAAAAAGGAAGCGAACGAAAAATCATAGACACTTACCAACAAACTTATGTTAATCAGCTTTTTTATGCTCTTCAGGAAAAAGTTGTTGAAGAGTTAGTTGATTTGATTACTCGCTTTTCTGATTTTAAGGAAGAATAAGTTTGTAGTTTGATATCCAATATATATCTTCAAATAGTCGGTTTTAAATTTGAGAATGAAAAAAGGTTATAAAGTGTACACTTTCGCCGCTAAAGTGTGCCTTTTAACCCTTTAAG
>Ga0207433_10005748_pt1 | contig 21913 bp, 26 predicted proteins | sample YelNatPaOPGAMG01_FD_187559 | JGI IMG/M metagenome (GOLD analysis project Ga0207433, IMG submission 187559) | Hot spring thermophilic microbial communities from Obsidian Pool, Yellowstone National Park, USA - OP-RAMG-01 (SPAdes) (version 3) | ecosystem: Environmental > Aquatic > Thermal springs... | reverse complement strand
TTTTTTTCTTGCTAAAAAAATAAATATTTTTGTTTTCGAAAATATTTTTTCCTCTTCAAATTTTGATTTAAAATATTTTTTTTAATTTTTAATCGATGCAGAGCTTGGACAGAAATTTTTATGTCGATGAAAGCATTAGATTCTTGAACTTGCACAATAGCCAAAAAAGGAAAATCACGCTAATAGGTGCTGGTATTGGCATAAAAAATGAAAATGTTGAACTGATTGATTGGTGTGGCATAGCCTTTTATCAACCAAACGGAAACAATAAGAACGGTAATGGCTACTGGACAATTCTTGGTAAAGAATGTTTTGATTTAATTTTTCTTCGTGCGCATGAATATAAACCAGAAAAAATTTATGTTTGCAATCAAATCGCATTTTACATCATGAAAGCTATAATTTCTTATAAAAAATCAACTAGGCAACTATGCTCTATTGTTAAAAGCATGAAGCCAGTGATTCACAAGGAATACAGAAGGTATAACAATGAAATATACAAAACAAAGCAGAAAGTTGGTAATTTGGTTAAGAAAAAGTTAAAAGTAAGTCTTTCAAAAGAAGAAATTATAAAAATTCTTGAAGGTAAACTATACGACATAAAGAGAAAAGAAATAATAAATCTTAAGCTTTAGCTTTCTTATTTTTGTTCCAATCTTTCTTACTTTCGCAATTTGGGTTAATGCACATCCTGAAAGGTCTTTTGCCTTTTCGCCAAACTTGTATCATCGGCAAACCACAAACCTCGCAGTTTTTGTTTAAAGCTGTTATTTGTCCAACCAAAGGCAAAGGAAAGCCTGTCTTGCACTTAGGATAGTTAGAGCAACCCACAAAACGCTTACCAGTTCTTCTCGAAAAAATTATTCTTAGTTCGCCACCACAATTAGGGCAAACACCAATTTTTCTTTCCTCTTTTCTAGAAATAACCAATCCTTCTAACAACTTTTTACCTATTTTATCTTCCTTACTTTTAAATTCTTCTAGAATTTTCTTCAAAACTTCCTTTGCTTCTTCAACAACTTCCTCTCTTTTCTTTTTGCCGTTAAAAACTTGTTCCATTTCTTTTTCAAAATGTCTTGTTAGTTCTTCGCTTACTATGTTTGGAACAAAATCTCTCAAAGTTTTTGCAACAACTTCACCAAGTTTTGTTACTTGAATGCTCTTTCCAACAATATACCTTCTATCATAAAGAGTTTGTAAAATTTCTGCTCTAGTTGATTTAGTTCCCAGGTTTCTTTTCTCTAGTTCTTTTATTATACTTCCTTGAGAGTAGCGAGGAGGAGGTTGAGTTTCTTTTGCTAATAAATCAATCTTAATTACTTTTACTGTTTGACCAACTTTTAACTCAGGAAGAATCTGCTCTTCAAAAGCTAAGTAAGGAGAATAAATTTCTGTCCATCCTGGCTTTATTGTTCTTCTACCAACAGCAATAAATTTATTTCCACCTATAGCTAGAATTGCATTGACACTTTCCCTTAATGCTTCCTCAGCAAAAGTTGCTAAAGTTCTTCTCACGATTAAATCATAAATTTTTCTTTGTTGCGGGGTTAGCTTGCTTAAATCTGGAACCTCGTGAGTAGCGTAAATGCAAGGGTGTGCGACATCGTCTTTTGGTCCGTTGTTTGGAATCAATTTTTCTTTTTTAAGAAGCTCGTTTGCAAACTTTTCATAAGGTTTCAAGCTTGCTAAAGCTTTCAAAATTTTTTCATAGTTTATTGTAGGAGGAAGCTTTTGTGAAGCACTTCTTGGATAGCTTATAAAACCTTGTTGATAAAGAGATTCAGCAATTTGCAAAGTTTGTGTTGGAGAGAATTTAAAAGCAGCGTAAGCTTCTGCTTGCAAATCAGTTGTGTTGAAAGGAAAAGGAGGTTTTTGTCTGTATTCTTTCTTCTTTATTTTTTCTACTATTGCATCCTTTCCTTTACATTCATTCAAAACTTTATCTACTTCTTCCTTTTTCCAAAACTTTTCTTTTTCGTGCATCGCAACTATTTCATTGCCATCAACTTTTCCATGAAGTTCTAACTGCCAGAAAGGCTTTGGTTTGAACTTTCTTATTTCAAGCTCTCTTTCTAAAAGTAAGTTGAGAGTAGGGCTTTGGACTCTTCCTGCAGACAAAATTGCAAAACCTTTTTCTGAATGGTTTTTTAAAGCAAGAGTTAATGCCCTAGTTAAGTTTATTCCCCATAACCAATCAAGCTCATGTCTTGTTAAACCACTTTCAAGCATAGGGAAAAGAATATGGTTTGACATGTTTCTATAAGATTCTATAAGCTCGTCTTTCGTTAGAGTCGAGAATTGCATCCTCTTTGCATCTTTTACTCCACAAATAAACCTCAAAATATTATAGAGTAGAACTTCACCTTCGGTATCGACATCAGCAGCATCTATAAATTCATCCGCACCCTTAACCAACTCCTTTATGTTTTCAAAGTATTTTCTTGTCCACTCAGTCCCTTTCTTTGTGTAAGTTGGAGTCCAATCATAAGAAAAAATTGGATAGCTCCATCCTTTGTTAGTTTTCAAAGGGGAAAGAACGAATAGATGGCCAACTGCAGGCACGCAAACATGCTTTTTTCCGTTCACAGTAAATTCATAGTATTCAGCTTCATTTTTCTTCACAACCTTAGGCTTCTTATCAGCTATAGCTTCAGCTATTCTTCTGGCTGCGTCAGGCTTTTCAGCAATTATAAGAGTATAACCCATGAGTTTCACTTGATTTTTGTTATCCACTTATCAACCAAATCTCTAATTTTTTCCCATTCTTCATAGCTCTTTATGTTTAGCCTATTAACCTGTGTTATAGGGTTTTTTTCGTCAGCTAGTTCAAACTTGATTTCTCCTTTCTCGTTTCTGAAAACTTTCCCTTTAACTTTTCCTTTTGCTATTCTCAGCTTTCTTATTCCTAGATTGTCTACAACTATTCCCACACAAACTGCCCAGATTGTGGAAAAATTATCCACCTAGGGGGAATATTTCATACTTTTCCCAATTGCTTTCAAACTTTTTTTGCATTTTTTCACCTTAATTATTATAATAATTATAATTATTATAGAAAAAGAAGCTTTTAAATTTTACTCTATCACAAGTGGGCTAGACTTTTTCTTGACTTCAAACTTTTCTTCAAGAGAGGAAATCTTTTTTGTCATCTCTTCAAGAACAGAGGTTACTTCAGCTTTTTTTGCTTCTTTACTACTTTGAATAGAAGACTTAAACTCTTCCAAACTTCTTTCAAAACTTTCTTCTAAAAGTTTTATCTTTTTTTCAATCTGGTCCATTCTTTCATTCAAGCTGAAAATATTTTTAGCTATTTCATCTGTTGATACTGTGCCTTCTTTAATTTCAGCTGGTTTAAAACTGGCTAGACTAACCTCAAGGTTTGAAATCTTATTCTCAAGATTTTCAACCTTTTCTTCAAGCTCCTTACTTCCTTGAGTTAAGCCTTGAGAAGGCAAAATAGAAATCGTTGTGCTTAACTTTCTTAAGTCCTCTTCTAAAGAGCTAATCCTATTATCTAACTCGTTTATTTTAGAAAGGTCTATTTCTGTGCTTAACGGTTTAGACTTAAGGTTTTCGATTTCATTTTCAACTACAGCTATTCTTTCATTCAACGGCTTTGTTGCTGAAGCAATAGTTTCGTATATTCCTTCTGTTAGTCTTCTTTGCTCTTCTAATCTTTTCATCGCTTCATTCAACCTTCCAACGTTTTCTTCAAAACCTTTTATATCAATCTTTCTAAATTCTTCCATTTTTCTGTTGAAGTCTTCGGCAAAACCTTTTATGAAATTGATTTTTTCTTCTTCCTTCTTCCACTCTTTCTTTATCTTTTCCAAATCTTCAAGAAATTCTACTATAATGTTTTCTACGTTTGGCTTTTCTCTAATCCTTTCCAGTTCTTCAAGAATTCTTCCTACTCTTTGTTCAAGAAATAATACTCTACTTTCAATATCCTGACCTTCTTTTTTAAAAGGTTCAGGCTGAGTTTCGAAGTCCATACTACCTAATTATATTTTCCTTTTTTATCCATATATACCATATTGCTGCTACTGCTAAGATTAGACCTTCCCTCCAGAGGAAAGTATGGACAATTTCCAGATAGCTCAACCCAAAGCTCATGACAAAAAGCAAAGTTGTTAGAATTCTTATAAAATTAAGTAAAAAGAGAAAAGGCAAGCCAATTACTAGAACTTTAAATTTTTTGTTTAATTTTGAAGGAGTTGCTAAAACTAAGGCAAAAAGCAAATACATAGTTTTCCAGCCTGCGCAATCAAAAGAAATTTCAAAAGTTTCTATTTGCAATCCTTTTTCTGTCTTGAAAGGTATGTAGAGGAAATGATCTTTAAAAGAAATGTTTGAATTAAATTTTGAAAGGATGAAATGCAGGCTTGAAGTTAAAAAATTTTGAAGCAATGGAAAAGAAATATCAAGATAGATTACAAGATAAAGTGGAATAACCAAAATGTTTAGTTTTATTAAAAACCAAAGAATTTTCAAAAGTTTTTCATTCAATTTTCTTTTCATCTTTTCTCTCCAAGATTCTTTTAGTAGCATTAACTATGTTTTCACTCTCGCTTTTCATAACTTCTTCAACCACTTTTTCATAAATTTCTTTTTTGTCTATTTTTTTCAAGAAATCTTCTATTTTCAAGAAAAGCTCATGGTAATGCTTAAAGGCTTTAAGGCAGGCAGCCAAAGCATCCTTTTGATGAGAATCTTTGATGTATTTCTCATACTTTTGTATTATCTTTACTTTCTCAAGGTTTGATAAAGAAACTTCAGGATAGTATACTTTGCTTCCTAGAGAGCTTGCTATTTTTTCTATAGCTTTTGGCATAGGGTTAACATCAGAAGCTATTACTAAAGGCCTTCCGAATTTTAAAATATGTTTGACTATTTCACTTTTCCTTGCTTCCTTCTTGCTTGTTAAATCAACAACATTTCCTTTTGTGTCAAGAATAGCAATACCAACTGTTAAGCCTGTGTCTATTCCAACTATAATTCCTTTTGTCAGGTAAACACCCAATTTAATATTTTGAAAAAAGCTTTAATATTTCTCACTCAAAATCTTCTTAATTTTTTCAGCCTTCTTTCCTATAACTTTTTTCAATTCCTCTTCACTTGCACTAAAAATTTTCTCAACACTTCCAAAATTTTTTAATAGTTTAACAGCAGTTTTTGTTGAAACTCCTGGTAGCGAGCAAACTATAAACTCTTGAATCTTTTTAATTTCTTTTGGTTTCTTACCAACTTTTACTCCTACTTCACTTTTTTCTTCGCTCTGCTCTTTTTTTGCAATCCAGTAAATTAAATTGGCAGTATCAAAAGGGTTTTTTGTATTAACTAGAGAAATTCCAAAATCGATAAGCAAGCATGCTATTGCAGCTTTCAAAGCATTTTCATTTATCTCTCTGTTAGAATATCCCTCTATAACTATTATCGGCTTTTCAAAGTTTTTTCTTAGTAGAGAAGCTTGCTCAAAAATTCTTCCGTCTATTATTGAAGCAATGAAATCTGAGTGGGTTTTTTTCTCTATACAAACTTTTTGGGAAATGACAAAATCGCCAACTTCTAAACTTCTAATGTTGACTAAAGCTCCAAGTTTTTTTAAGTTTTCTATAACTTCCTTTTCCCTATAATCGCAAACCACCAAAATTTTTTCTTTTGGTTTTAGAATTTTTTGTGTTTCCAAAATTTCACCTTAATTTCTTGATTTCTTTTGAGGATATAAAGTTATTTTCCTCAAGAAAATGAAATTAAAAATTTAGCCAGTCCTTCAGGCTTTTCTTCTTACTTTTTTCTTTCATATCAAAAAGAATTCCTTTCATCTTTCTTTCTCTATTAAATGCGGCCCAGTAATAAGCTTCGTCTCTTGTCCCTTTCGTTAGTAGAAAAATAATTCTACCAGCCTTTTTTCTTCCAACTCTACCTCTCCTTTGTAACTCTCTTATTTCACTCGGAACTGCGTCATAAAATATTGCTATATCAGCGAAGTAGTCTATTCCTTCCTCCCCAATGCTTGAGGCTGAGAGAACGTTAAAATCACAATTCAGAAATCTATTCAATATTTCAATTTGTTGTTGTTGGCTTAACCCCTTTCCTTTCTTTATAGCTTGTCCTATCAGTATTTCAGATTTTATTCCATTTTTTCTCATAAGTTCGTTTATTTTGTCTATGGTGCTTCTATAGTTTGCAAAAACGATTATTCTATTTGATGGATTTTCTCTTAACAAATCCTTAACTATATGTAAAAGTTTTTCAAGCTTAGGATGTTCTATTCCTTTAGAATAAAGATCTTCTGCAATTCTCATAGCTTCCCTTATTCTTGGGTCCTTAACAAGTTCTTTATCGCTTCTTCTTTTGCTGGATTTAATTTTTTCAAAAAATTCAAGTAAGGGAGAAACTCCTTGGGTTTCTAAAAGCTCTAAAGCATGCTCTATTTTTATAGCTTCTGCAACTCTAATCACAGCCCACATGAAAGAATAATTTCTTGAACCTTCCATCATCTTTTGACTAAACTTTTCCTGAAGCATTAGCAAAGATTTTTTAGTTGGCCTGAGAGTTTGGAGAAAGTTATGGTCTCTGAGCCAGAAAAGATTTTCCTTTAACCTTTCTTCAAGCAAAACTTTAATTTTTTCAAAATCTTCTGGCAAATCAACGTAAACCCAATCTTTTGATATAGGCTGAACATATTTTTTCATATCTTCATCTAGCTCGGTTCTTATCTCAACAGCTTCTATGAAAAGGTTTTTCTTTATTTCTTCTATTTTTTCAAAACTTCCTCCTGGAGAGGCAGTTAAAGCAAGAATTAAAGGATTTTTTGCTTGTTCCACGTATTTTTTTGCAACATAAGTATAAGCATAATCTTTAACTGCACGATGGCTTTCATCAAAAGTTATGAAACTAAAATTTTCTAGACTTAATATTCCATTTTCCAAGTCGTTTTGAAGGCATTGAGGGGTTGCAGCAATTACTTTAGCGTTTTTATAAAGTTTTTCTCTTTCTTCAGGTTTTGTTTTTCCTGTGATTAAAACGATTTCTTCTGGGTTGATTTTGGTAAAATTTTCAAAGGTTTTTTTATGTTGAGCGTTTAATGGGCGAGTAGGACTTGTTATTAAGATTTTACTATCAGGAAATTTTTCTAGTCTGTTTATTCCTACCAAAAGAGAAATCAAAGTTTTGCCTGCGCCTGTTGGTAAAACTACTAATGTATTTTTCTTGCTTGCAGTTTCAGCTATCTTTAGCTGATATTCTCTCGGTTGTATCAAATCTGTTCTTAAAAGGTTTAGCTCCACAACTCTCAATTTCAGTTTCTAGTATTTAAAATTAATTTTTCTAAAGGAATTTATGAAGGTAGTTACACTCACTTCTAAAAAATTAGCTCCAGCTGTTGCTAAAAAACTTAAAGTTGAGTGTGAAGAATTAACCTATTTTCCTTTTGAAGATGGAGAAGTTAAATATGTTTTTGACAAGGATTTAAAGGACGAAGAAATAATTTTTATCCAAAGTTTATATCCTGACCAATTTGGTTCTTTAGTAAGAACATGTTTTGGTATAGATTTTCTTTTAAACCAAAAGAAAGTAGCTTCTGTTACAGCTATTATTCCTTATCTTCCTTTTCAAAGACAGGACAAACCATTGCCAAATGAAAGTAGAAATGCTGAAGTTGCTCTTAGAATTCTATCAAGTTGTGGGATAGAAAAATTATACACGATAGACCCTCACTCAGAAATTATACTTAAAAAATACTCTTTTTATAAGGGCAGTTTAGACCCTAGTTATTACATTGGGGAATATTTAAAGAGAAGATTCTTGAGAAATTATTTGGTAGTAGCTCCAGATTATAATGCAAAAAGAAAAGTATCGACAATCGCGAAAACTTTATCTTCTGATTATGTTGCATTGAATAAGAAAAGAGACGAAAAAGGAAGAGTTTATTTCAACAGCTCTTCTATAGAAAATCTTGAGAACATGGCTAAAGAAAAAGAGTGTGCTATTATTGTTGATGATGTTGTGTCTGGTGGAAGCACTTTAATACCAATTGCTAAAGTTTTAAAGAGTTATGGTGTTAAAGATGTTTATGCTGTCGTTACTCATGCCTTGTTAAATGAAAAAAATGAAAGAAGACTTTATGAGTCCGGAATAAAAGAAATAATTTCTACTGACAGTATAGAAAGCAAATTCAGCAAAATTTCTTTAGCTGCTTTAATTGTTAGCTTGTTTAAAAGTTATTCTCCAATTATTGTCAAATGAATTTCTCTGTTTCTTGGTCCATCTAGCTCGATAAGCAAAGCTCTTTGCCAAGTCCCTCTTACTATTCTCCCGTTTTCTACAGGGTAAATTCTTGATTGGCCTATAAAACCACTAGCTAAATGAGCATCAGCATTGTCATCTATTCTATCATGCTTATAACCAATTCCTCTTGGAAAAATTTTCTCCAAAAATTTCTCTATATCTTCTATCAGCCCTGGCTCATCTTCTTCAAAAATTATTGCAGAAGTTGCATGAGGAAGGAATATTAAGCATAAACCATTCTTTACCTTGCTTTTTTCAACTATTCTTTCTATTTCATCAGTTATGTCAATTATTTCTCTTCTTCTTGAGCTTCTGATTTCAAACTCTTCCTGGTAAACTTTCATAATTACTTTTTAAGGATTAAATAAATAATTCCTTTTATGAAAGGGGCTTATTTGCTCTTCATAAAACTTAAAAAGGATGAAAAAATTAAAATTGGAAAACTTGGGACTTTTAATTTCAAAAAAGGATTTTATGTTTACACAGGCTCTGCTTTAAAAAATCTGGAATCAAGAGTTAAAAGACATGCAAAAAAGAAAAAGAGGCTTTTTTGGCACATAGATTATCTTTTGGCTTCAAAAAATGCAAGGATTGTTAACGTTTTAGCTGTAGAAAGCAAAAAGAGAGTTGAATGCAAGTTTAACAAAATAGTTTCAAGCTTGCCTGGAGCAGAAATCTTAGTAAAAAAATTTGGTTCTTCAGACTGCAATTGCAAAAGCCATTTAACTTATTTTAGTGAAATTAATATAGCTGATTTAATAAAAAATCAATTAGGCTGGGGTGGCAGAACAAGGTAATGCGCCGAGCTCGAGAGAAATGAAGAACCCTGAGGTATCTGATTAATGATGATTATTTAGGTTCTGAGAAACTCGGTGGGGCTTTGCCCCTTCAGGGTTCAAATCCCTGCCCCAGCGCTAATTTTTACCAAAATTTAAAAACATTTAATTTACTTTTTCAAAAACTAATTTAAATTATGGAAAATTATTGGTCTAAAAGTGCTGAAGAGGTTTTAAAAACTCTTAGTTCTTCTGAAGAAGGGCTAAGCCAACAGGAAGCAAGAGAAAGACTAAAAAAATTTGGTTTGAACGACATACCAAAAAGAATGGAAAAATCTAGTCTTTCAATATTTCTTTCTCAAATTAAAAATCCTCTAGCTTTAGCTTTATTAGTTGCTTCAGTAATCTTATTCTTTACAGGAAGCGTTGATGAATCAATAATAATTCTTTCGATAATTTTCATAAACTCTTCAGTAGGTTTTTTTCAAGAATATAAGTCAGAAAAATCCTTGCAAAAATTGTGCAAGTATATAAAATACACAGCAAAAGTTTTTAGGGATAATAAGCTAACAGAAGTTGATACAAGAGAAATTGTCCCTGGAGATATTGTTTACTTTGAGACTGGAGATAGAATTCCTGCTGATTTGAGGATAATAGAAGCAGAAGAGTTGGAAATAGACGAATCTTTAATAACTGGAGAATCTTTTCCTGTTTCTAAAAATACATTGCCTATAAAAGAAGAGAAGCTTCAGCCTCAAAAGATGAAGAATCTAGCTTTTATGGGAACTTTGGTAACTAATGGAAAAGGGAAAGGAGTAGTGATAGCTACAGGAATGAAAAGTAGTTTTGGTGAAGTAGTAGGATACTTAAAATCTGAAGAACCAGAGACAGATTATCAAAAAAATGTTAGAAATTTGAGCAACTTTTTGATAAAAGCAGTTTTAATAGGAATAGTTTTCATTTTCATAGTTAATTCTCTAACAGGAAAGAAAATTTTTGATTCATTAGTTTTTTCTTTAGCCTTGGCTGTTGGTATAATCCCTGAAGCTTTGCCAGTAATAATTACAATTGGACTTTCAAGAGGAGCTATGAAGATGAGCAAAGATGGGGTTATAGTAAAAAAATTAGCTGCGATAGAAGATGTAGGAAACATGGACGTTTTATGCGTTGATAAAACAGGAACTTTAACAGAAAATAAAATAAGCCTTGTTGAGTTTTTTGATTTGGAGAGAAGAAGAAACAAGGAAATAATTGAATTGGCTTCTTATTGTATAAGTGTTATAGAGAAAGGGAAAAAAGTTTTTGGCAATCCTATAGATGTTGCAATTCATGAATTTGTGAAAAGAAAAGAAATTAAAAGAGATTATGAAGTAATAGAGGAAATTCCTTTTGATTATGAAAGAAGAAGGATGAGTGTTGTTTTAAAGAAAAAGAATGAACTTTTGCTTGTTTGTAAAGGAGCTCCAGAAAGTGTGCTTTCTGTTTGTACAAAGATGAAAAAATCAGAAGGAATTTTTAAAATTAATAAGAAAGAGATTGAGAAAAAGTATGAAGATTTGCTTAAAAATGGTTATAGAGTAATAGCTCTTGCTTACAAAAAAATAGCTAAGAAAAGAGATTATGGGGAAAAGGACGAAAGAGATTTGGTTTTTCTTGGCTTTTTGTGCTTTATAGATCCTCCAAAATTTACAGCAAAAGAGTTTATACCAAAATTTAAAGAGCTGGGAATAGAAATAAAAGTTTTAACTGGTGATCATCCTCTAATTGCAAACAAAATTGCTCAAGAGTTAGGAATAGAAGTAAAAGGAATGGTAACTAGCGAGAAAATAGAAAATGCTAGTGAAGAAGAATTGGAAGAAATTGTAGAAAAAAATAATATTTTTGCTAGGCTTACTCCTCAGCAAAAAGTTAGGATTATTTCTGCTTTAAGAAAAAAGCATGTTGTTGGTTTTTTGGGTGATGGAGTAAATGATGCTCCTGCCTTAAAGCAGGCAGATGTTGGAATTTCTGTTGAAAGTGCAACAGATGTGGCTAAAGAGGCTGCTGATATAATATTGACAAGAAAAAGTTTGAGAATTATTCTAGAAGGAATAAAAGAAGGAAGAAGAACTTTTTCAAACACAACAAAGTATATTTTGAACACAGTTTCTGCAAACATCGGAAACATGAGCACTTTAGCTCTACTTTCACCAGTTTTAAATTTCCTTCCCTTGCTTCCTTCACAAATTCTTTTAACAAATTTGTTAAGCGATGGGCCTTTACTTTCAATTTCAACTGATAGTATAGATGAGGATGAGCTTAGAAAACCAAAAAGATGGAATATAAAGTTTTTGAGAAATTTCTCTTTGTTTTTTGGTGGAATTAGTTCTTTCTTTGATTTTGTAACTATAATCTTTATTTTGTTTTTGCTCCAGGCTAATATTTTATTTTTCTCTATTTATTTGCCAAGCGAGAAACAAAACATTTTTAGGACTTGCTGGTTTTTAGAATCAGTCCTATCAGAAATTCTTGTAACTTTTGCTATAAGAACAAGAAAAAGGTTTTATAAAAGCAAACCGAGCGAAATTTTGCTTCTAGCATCAGTAATTTTTGGATTGGTTACAATTTTCTTGGTGTATTCTCCTTTAGCATCTTTCTTTAACTTTGTACAAATAGATTATTCATTTTTGATTCTAGTTTTTATAATTTTGGCAAGCTACTTTTTTGTTGCTGAAGTTTCTAAAACCATTTTTTACAAGAAATTCGGTTTTTAATCGAATTTTTTAACAAGTAAGTGTTCAAATTTTTGAAGAGTAAGGCTTCTTATTTCTTTTAGATAAATAGCGTAATGTTTCACTTGCACCTCTAGAGAGTAGCCCAAATCCCCACAATATATTATAAGGAGCTTCTTCTAATTTCCCGTACATACTTTCGACAATCCCGATTCCCATCATTATACTGGCTAGTATATTATAAAGAAGTATTTCTGGCATTGTACCATCAACTTCAGGGTCTTTGTAAGCTTGATACCCAATTAATGAAGTGACCCCTAACATTGAGACGCTTACAGCTCTTCCTAGAATATCTGATGCAATGCACGCAGCACTTCCAAAACTTGCTCCCCCCACTGCATCAAGTGCAACACTTAACTCCTTAAATTTATTTTTTATTTTATGCATGTTACCCCTTTTACTAAAATTTAATCTCCTTTAATAAAGTAAACTTAAAAACTTAAATTTTTTTATTCAAATTCTAACTTAATGAATAAAGTTAAAATATTTGTTTCAGGAAGGTTAGATCAAACTAAACCTGAAAATCAGAAAATATACGAGAAAATCACAGAAATTTGCGAGTCTTTTGGTTTTGAAGTTTGGCTTCCTCACAGAGATACAAGAAAGGAAATGAAAAGAAAATATTCTTCATCTGAAGAAATAGTAAAAAATCTTTACAATTTTGATTTGGAAAGGGTTTTGAATTGTAACTTAGTTATTGCTGAGCTAACAAACCCTTCCTTTGGTGTTGGTTTAGAATTGAGAGCTTGCGATGAGGCAAAAATTGATGTTGTAGCATTAGCTAAAGAAGACGCTAATGTTAGCGTTACTGTTATAGGAAATCCTGCTATCAAAAAATTTTTTAGGTATAGGGATTTGGAAGAATTGGAAATAAAATTAAAAGGCATAATAGAAAAATACACTAAAGATAGAAATTACCTAAAAGCAAGCTATAAATTTTCTGAAATATTTGAAGAATGGGCAACTCAAAATCAAATGAAGCTGTATTCTTGGATATTTGAAAAATAACTTTTATTTTTTGCTGTACTTTAAGCAGTTAACACAAACATAAGCATTATTTATTTTTTTCAGATGTAAGGAGCAAAAAGGAAAGCCACACTTGCTACATTTTCCTACAGCTTTTTTATTGCAACCTATAAAAACACATTCTTTTTCGTCCATTCTCTCAATTAATATTCTATTCTAACGAGAAATAAATCCTTCTGTTATCCTTTCCTTTGTTTACCATTTCATCAATTTTTATCTTTCCTATTTCTTTTGTGTTTTTCACATGAGTTCCTCCATCTGCTTGAATGTCTAGACCAACTATTTCAACAATTCTAAATTCTTTTAAGTCTGGCAAACCTTTTGCAAGTTTTGTTATGGTTGGGATTTTCTCTGCTTCTTCTCTCTTAAGAAAATAGCTTTTAACTTCTAGCCCTTTACTTGCTTCTTCGTTAGCTTTTCTTATGCAATCTTCTATTAAGTTTCTGTCAAAATTTTCTAGGCTATAATCAATCCTTGACCTTTCCAAATCAAGCTGGTTTCCTGTTATCATAGCTCCTGTTTCTTTGTTGATGATTGCACTTATAATATGGGCTGCAGTATGCATCCTCATTAGTTTGTACCTTCTTTCCCAGTCAATTTTTCCTTTTACCAAGTCGCCAACTTTAAAAGAAGGCTCTTTTTCTAAAACATGGACTGTATCTTCACCTTCTTTTAAAGTTTCTAAAACTCTTATACCTTCTATTTCTCCTGTATCACAAGGTTGGCCCCCTCCTCTTGGATAAAAGCAGGTTTGGTCAAGAAAAACTTTATTTCCTTCTATTCTAAGAACTCTTGCTTCAAATTCTTTAAGGTAAGAGTCTTCCCAAAAAAGTTTTCTTGTCATATTTTTTAAATTAAAACTTCTAGCTTATTAAGCTTCCTCCGAAATCAAAAGCTCTTAGAATTTTTTCAAATTTTTTCCCTAATTCTTCATCCTCATTTTCAATTATCTCTTTAACCATTAGGAAAAAATCATACCTACAAACACTAATTTCCTTATTCTCAAGAAAACTAAGCCTCTTTTCAATTTTTTCCTTAACTTCTTCAGAAGAGTTTTCTCTTAACCAATTTTTTATTCCTTCCAAAAATTTTCTTGTGTTTTCTTTGCTTATGGTTCTGTTTATCGGCCAACCACATACAGCACATTTTTCAGGGGAATTATTCTCCAATTCTTTTAATTCTAAATCTTCAGCACACTCTTTACAGACGTTAAAAGATTCAATGTTAACTATTTCATCTGTTACTGATTCGCAAATCTCACAGAAATCTATAGTGTCTTGGTCCCCATTTAATAAAGATTTAGAAGGATCATCCCTTATAGCCCCAAGCCTAAATTAATTTTTCTAGAAAAAGTATACCATGATTTCTTTACAGGCTTGGGCATCATTTCTTATCATATTTTATTTGAAAAAATAATCTAATAAGTTTTTCTATTGGCTTTTCTTCGGTTTTATTTTTCTCAATCTTTGAATACTTATTGTTAGTAGACCCACTCAATTATCAAGTTGATAAACTAAATTCTACAAACCATAAACAAGTATTAATTTTATAATATTTTCATTTGCACGATTATCAAAGATATAACGTGCTAATTCATCAGCACTTTGTTGTAGCTGTTCTAGTTTTTTTCTAGACATTCTTCCTTCACGCCTTTCATCACAACATTTGAATAGTTCCTCATATGTAGAAGGTATAAGCCACGCATTTTCAATTTCCCATTTTATTTTATGATCCTGATCCTTGTTATATTTTTCAACTAAATATTTTAATGCTGCTACCTTCGCTACGGAAAAGGGGTTAAAACTTACCCAAGGATGTTGATGCCCGCATCTATAAGCTAAATGGCCTTCACCAGACCCATGTACATCTACTCTAATACTTATTAATGCTCTAACTAAATTTGCAATTTTAGGTTCGGTGTAAGGAGGTAATGGTATTTCTTCTAACGTTTGGTACTTTGGTAATTGTGGATAGTATCTTGTTTCCATACAATTTATAAAAACAGTTAACTATTAATGCTTTAGCTTTTCTTCGGTTTTATTTTTCTCAACCTTTGGATAAAGTTGCTTGCTGCTTCCTCAAGCTCCAAACCAAGAACCATTGCCAGTAAAATTGAAGCTATAACAACCCAAATTACAATTATAAGAGGTATTATTGTTGTTAGTAAAGGAAATATTTGCTCTAAAAGATTTGAAAATATTAAATAAGCTACTGCGAAAGGCAAAATGTAAAAAGTTGTTCTGAAAGCTCTTTTTACTTTCATCACTCTCAATTCTTCTATCTTTCCTGCTGAAGAAGAAATGTAAGAAGTTACTAGACCTGCACAAGCATCTGCAACATTTTTGATTTCAACAAAAGATGCAAGAATTAAAACTAAAACTGCTGAGATTATTAGTAAGCTGTCAAGTCTTACAACTTCTATGTTGCCAAGAGTGCTTTCTTTGCTAAGCGGAAGGAAAAAATGCGAGAATATAAGCCAGACTATGTAGGCTAAACCCAAAAATATAACGAACTTTGGGAAGCTTGCTCTTAACTTTTTCACTGCTTCTAAGTAGATTTCCTCTACATTATTACTATTAGGCATCAAAAAAAGTTAGGAAGTTATGTTTTTAAACTTTTTTATTTCTTTTTTAAATCTACTCACTTTCAAGTAACGATAAGCTTAAATATATTAAATAAGAAGAAATAAAGTGGAGGTCGAAGAAAGAAGCTAATGCTTTTTCTATAATTAAACTACTCAGATTTTTCTATTCTGAGTAGAAAGTAAAGGAGGTTTTGAAATGCCAAGGTTTGAAAGAAGAGGTTTTAAAAGGTTCGGTCAAAGAGTCGACCTTCCCAAACCGATAAAAGTTGGGGAGGAGTATGACGTTGAAATAAATGAAGTGGGTTCAAGAGGAGACGGTATAGCAAGAATCAAGAACTTTGTTGTGTTCGTTTCTGACACAAAAAAAGGAGAAAAGGCTCACATAAAGATAAAAGAAGTGAGAAACAGGTTTGCGATAGGAGAGAAAATTTCAAAGGCTGAAGCAGAAGAGCCTTCAGAAGAAGAAACTCCAGAAGAACCAGAAGTTCCAGAAGAAACACCTGAAGAAACTCCAGAAGAGGAGACCGAAGAACCAGAAGAAGTTCCAGAAGAAACAGAAGAAGAGACCGAATAAAATTTAGATGTGGTCTTTTTCTTTTTTATTTTTAGAAGTATTTGGCCTTAAGTAGACTTTAGTTTATTTTAAAAACTCTTGATGAAGAAATTTAAAAGATGAATTTTTCTTCTAATATTTTGCAGAACCACCATTTTTCTTTATCATTAAAGCTATTTTTATAATTTCTTCCAAATTTTCAGAGCTCCAAACAGAGAACTGAATCATTCTTGCCTTAATCTTTTTTAACATTCTGTTTACTCTTTTTTCTAAAGTCAAATTTTCTCTTGGTATGTCAAAAGTAAGGATAAAACTCATTTTTGTCGCCTCTTTTAAAAATGTCATACGTATGACACTTATATATAAATTTAACGGAAGTTCACTTCCGGTGAAAACCTTACTCTAACTTTTTCCTAAAAGTTGAGAGAATTTTTTAGCATCTTCTTTCATGAAAATGTTGTTAAAAAGAACGTAAGTTTCTTTTACTTCCAATTTTTCAATTTTCTCTTTTAACTCTTTCAAATCTTTTTCGGTATACTTGTACTTGTACATTTCTTTTCCTGGTGGGCTTCCATGCAAACGAAAATAGGCAATCTTCTTTTTTGAAAAATAAACTGGCTCAGAAGCAAAAGGGTCAACACAAGAAATTAAATCAAACTTCTTACAAATTTTTTCAAACCCTTCTTTACTCCATCCTCTTAACTCTAAGGCTATTCCAACATTATTTCGCTCAATTTTTGAGAAAAATTTTTCTGCATTTTTTATATTTTCTTCGCTTTCTTTAAAGCTTGCTGGCAATTGAATCAAACAAACCGGTGATTTTAAAGTTTTACAAATTTCCAGAGTTTTGCTCCAGAAATCAAAGACTTCTTTTGTTGGTCTAAGAAACCCAACTTTATCTTTCAGTTTATCAATTTCTTCCTTTTTTAATCCGGACCTTTTCCAAGTAGGTGAGCTAGTAGTATGGCTTATTCCTTGAAAAGCTTTAACAGTAAAAACGAAATCATCTTGCGTTTCTTCACGCCATTTCTGAACAGTTTTTAACTGAGGAATTTTATAAAAAGTACTTTGTAACTCAACCAAAGAAAACTCTTGAAAATATTTTTTCATACCTAAAGGAAAACCACAACAGCCAACATAAACTTTCATAATTATTTTTTTGAGTTTAAATTTAATTTATTCCTAGGAAGATTTCATCAAAATCTTTCTTGAAGTAGAGATTTTTTCCTGTCTTTCTCTTTTAAGCTTTTTCCCTATCTCTCTTTCAAGTTTTTTCAGTAAAGAATTCAAAGTAGAAGGTACGTCCCAAGAGCTAGATTCTGCCATAAAAATTTGAGAAGAGGCTATAACTTTCGCATGGAAAGAATATTTTTTCCTCCCTCCAGGGCTATAAGTTCTAACAGTAAGCTTAAAGCTAGAAATTTTCCACCTTTCTTCAAACTTTTCTAAAAACTTTTGGATTCCTTCTTGAATCTCAAGCTTTTCTGGCAAATCAGCATGAGAAATTTCTACTTCTGCCATACTCTCTTAAATTTATTTTATTTTTAAATTAATTATATGAAATTTAAGCCTGGTCAATTTATAGAAGAGTTTGAAGCAAAGGATGGGAAAAAAATAATTTTTCGTACACCCAAACCTTCAGATTTATTTCAACTTCTTCATTTTATCAATTCCTTAGTAGAAGAAGATACTTTTATTCTTGCGTGTAAGAAAAGAACAATAAAAGAGGAAAAAGAATACATGAAAAAAATTTTGAAAAGTATGAAAGAAGGAAAAGGAGTATGGGTCGTAGCTCTTCACAACGAAAAAATTGTAGCTCATGGTAGCGTGCATGTAAGTGGGGAAAGGAGTCCTCATGTTTGTGAGCTAAGTATATCTGTCCTTAAACCTTATAGAAACTTGGGAATAGGAAAAAAGCTAATAGACCTTTTAATAAATTTTGGCAAAACTCTAAATTTCAAGTACATTTTTCTTGGAGTTTTTGCCAATAATAAAATTGCGATAAAACTTTACAAAAAATTTGGCTTTAAACAAGTAGCAAGAATTCCAAAAATTTTTCTCTACAAAGGAAAGTATGTAGATGATATCTGGATGATGAAGAAAATCAAAAGCTAAATTATAAACTAAACAAAATAAAATTATGGAAGAAAGGTTAAAATATAAAACTTCAAGAATTTCTTTTATCTTCAACTACTTCCTTGCAATTCTTGTCTTTATTTTGTTTCTCTTGCTTCTTCCTTATCTAACTTTTTCTTGGTCAATTCTTGTTTACTACTTGCTTTTCCTGATAATTTTAGCCTTGATTCTTGAGCCAGAAGCAGAAAGAGTTTTGAGAGAATATTTCATAACAAACGCAGAAGTTATAAAAATTGAGGGAATTCTAACAAAAAAAAGAATTTCAATTCCTTACCAAAGTGTTGCTGATGTTAGAGTTATAAAAGGAATTGTTGGAAGAATTTTCAATTACGGCAATATAATAGTTAAAGGAGTTAAGGACGATATAATAATGAAAGGAATAAAAAATCCGGAACAAGCTTACAACCTAATCAACAAAAAAATAGAGAGCATGAAAAGACCAAAGGGGAAAGAAGTTGAATCAGAATAGAAAAGCTTTTTTTATTCAAGGCATCGATTCATTTGTAAGCGGAATTTTAACAATACTTTTACCCTTACTAATGCTTGAAAGAGGAATAGATATAATTTCAATTGGTTTAATTTATGCAGCTTTACCAATAATCTTCCAGCTAACTAGGTTTGCTTTTGCAATTCTTTCAGATTTCATCGGAAGAAAAATTTTCTTCCTTTTAAACGGAATCTTAAGAGTCTTTTACACTTTAATCTACTACTTCGCCTTTTCTCCTCTAGAATTCCTTTTTGGAAAAATTGCAGAAGGAACGAGCAGCGCTTCGCTCTGGGCTGTTAATCGGGCTTTTGTTCTTGAGCAAAACAAAGAAAAATGGAAAGGTTTGATTGAGATGAGAGTTTTTGATTTTATTTCAGAAGCTTTAGGAACTTTGATAGCAGGTTTTCTTATAGTCTTCCTCTTTTATTCTAACGCGCTAATCTTTTGTATCCTCATAAGCTTTCTTTCAATTCCTGCTTCACTCAAAATTTCTGAAAAGAAGAAAAGAGGTTTTGGAATTAAAGAAATTCTTGAAATTTTAGATATAAGTAAGAAAACTAAAATTTTCAAAAAGGCTTTGATAATATTTTTCATTCTTGGTCTTTCTCTTGGCCTAACTGCTTACTATATTTTCCCTCTTTTCTTGAAAGAAAACGGCTATGATGTAGAATCCATAGGGTTAATCCTTGGAATTCAAGCTTTTATCAACGGAGTCTCTCTTTACTATTTTTCAAAAAGATTTAGCTTCAAGAAAATAATAATTTACAGCGCAATACTTTACTTTTCTTTTCTACTTTTGCTCTGTTTTCTCAAAAACTTTTGGGCAGGTTTAATTCTAATCGCTTTCGGTCTTGCTAACGGTCTTCTAACAGCTGGAATAGAAGGGATATTTTCAAGAACAACAACAAATGGCTTTGCTTATGGTACAGATATAGGATTGCTTATGACAACTTTTCACACAGGAAGAACGATAAGCCTAGGCTTTTCCGGTTTTCTAATTTCCTTTTATGGCTTTCCTATTCTTTTTATTATCTCAGCTTTAATCTTCTTACTCTATTCTTTCTTGGTTCTCAAATACTTTAGAAAATCTTAAAATTTTTCTTTAATTTAGAATAATTATGCCGATAAACGCTGGAGCAGAATATTATGCTGCTGAAAAGAAGTATTTGGAAGCAAGAACTAGAGAAGAAAAAATTAAGGCTTTAGAAGAAATGATAAGAGTTTTACCAAAACACAAAGGAACTAGCAACCTTTTAGCCCAGCTCAAGCACAGACTAGCAAAATTAAAAAAAGAAGGGGAGAAAAAATCTAAAGCAAAGCCTAAATTTTCAATAAAAAAAGAAGGTGCTGCTCAAGTTTGTATAATAGGCTTGACAAACTCAGGAAAAAGCAGTTTGCTTAAAGCCTTAACTAACGCTAATGTTGAGATTGCTGACTACCCTTTTACTACAAAAAAACCAGAAGTTGGAATGATGGATTTTTCTGACCTTCAAATTCAACTTATAGAAATTCCTTCGAGCTTTGACTCAGAATTTTTAAGTCTTTTACACACTTGTGACGAAATTCTAATTCTTTTAGACGCAACTAAAGATTTAAGAGAACAAGAGGAAGAAATTAAAAAATTGTTAGAAGAAAGGAATCTTCTAAACAAAAAAATATTATGGGTTTTGAACAAAGCCGATATTTCTGATAAAGATCTGCCCTATCTAAAAATTTCCTCAAAGAATAAAATCAACCTTGAAATTTTGAAAGAAAAAATCTGGGAAAAACTTGATCTAATAAGAGTTTACACAAAATCCCCTGGCAAGCCAAAAGATTTACCTGCTTTAGCTCTACCAAAAGGCTCGACAGTAAAAGATGTTGCAAAAGTTGTTCACAAAGATTTCCTCAAAAATTTTAAGTATGCAAGAATTTTCAACGATACAAAATTTTCAGGACAAAAAGTTGGTTTAGATTATGAGCTTAAAGATTTTGATGTAGTCGAAATCCACACAAGGTGAAAATTTTTGAAAAAAATATTTTTCATTTCTTTTGGCTGTGCTTCAAACTTAGCTGACTCAGAAATAATGAAAGGTTTGCTTGCCAAAAAATTCAAACTAGTTGAAAAACCAGAAGAAAGTGATTTGATTATAATTAACACTTGTGTGGTTAAAACCCCAACTGAAAAAAGGATGATAAGCAAGATTAAAGAATTCACAGAAAAAGGCAAACCTTTAATAGTTGCTGGGTGTATGCCAAAAACAGAAAAAGAAATAATAGAAAAAATTAACCCAAAAGCAAGTCTAATAGGCCCAAACTCTATAGAGAAAATAGTTGATGCTTCTGAATTAGCGCTAAAAGGAGAAAAAGTTGTTTTTCTAAAAGATTTGAGAAAGCCAAAACTATGCTTGCCAAGAATTCAAAAAAATAAAATCATAAGAATAATCCAAATAGCAGAGGGCTGTGCTTGGAGAAACTGTAAATACTGTATAGTCAAGCTTGCTAGAGGAAAAATTTTTTCCTATCCTTTAGAACTAATTAAAAAAGAAGCTAAGCAAGCTATAAAAGAAGGAAATAAAGAAATTTGGCTAACTTCTCAAGATACTTCTTCCTATGGTTTTGAGAGTGGCAATTTAAAACTACCTTTACTCTTAAAAGAAATTTGCAAGATAGAAGGAAAGTTTTTTGTAAGGGTTGGGATGATGAACCCTTTGTTTACAAAAAGAATTTTGGATGATTTAATAGAAGCCTATAAAAATGAAAAGATTTTCAAGTTCTTGCACCTACCAATTCAATCCTTTAGTGAAAAAGTTTTAGAAGACATGGGAAGAGGGTATAAGCCGCAAGATGCTCTTGAAATAATAGAAAAATTTTACAAAACATTTCCAGATTTAACTTTCTCAACTGACATTATAGTTGGCTTTCCTTCTGAAAGTGAAGAAGATTTTGAACAAACCCTAAAATTTATAGAAAAGTTTAAGCCAGACATAGTTAACATTTCAAAATTTGGGCCAAGACCAAAAACAGAAGCAGCCAAGATGAAGGAACTTCCTTCTTCTGTTGTAAGAAAAAGGTCAAAAGAGGCTTTTGAATTGACAAGAAAAATTTCTCTTGAGAAAAATCAGAAATGGTTAGGATGGGAAGGAGAATGTTTAATAGACGAAAAAGGTTTGAAAAAAGGAACTTTTATAGCGAGAAATTTTGCTTACAAACCAATAATAATTAAAAGCAAGAAAAACTTGCTTGGAAGTTTTGAAAAAATTAGAATAACTGAAGCAAAAAGCAATTATTTAATCGGAGAATTAGTTT
>Ga0207433_10005744_pt1 | contig 21934 bp, 19 predicted proteins | sample YelNatPaOPGAMG01_FD_187559 | JGI IMG/M metagenome (GOLD analysis project Ga0207433, IMG submission 187559) | Hot spring thermophilic microbial communities from Obsidian Pool, Yellowstone National Park, USA - OP-RAMG-01 (SPAdes) (version 3) | ecosystem: Environmental > Aquatic > Thermal springs... | reverse complement strand
TATCGGGCAATAGTGGCAGTTCCGGTGGGCCACACCTGCACTTTGAGTTGCGCGAAACCGCAACGCAGCGAATAATTGATCCATTTGACTACTTTGATGAGTGGAAGCAAACCGATAGCAATCCCCCATACATTACCCGTTTACTAGTTTTCGAAATCGATAGCCTAACTTACCTGCAAAGTAATTTAACCTATAAGCCCTATGAAACAGCCCGAAAGGGCAATGCTTTCTCGCTGCCATCGCCCATTTACGCTAGTGGAAAAGTTGGGCTTGCCCTCGATTACTACGATACTGTGAACCCTAACAGCTTAAGAGCAGGTATCAAGAAGGCTGAGGTAAAAGTAAATGGTGTCAAAACATTTGCTTTTCAGGTTGATAAGTTTTCGTTCATGGAAACACGCTACGCCAATGGCTTTAATGGCATAACCGATAATGAGTGGAATGGCTATAAAGCGATTCGGCTATGGGTCGATCCAAACAATAGGTTTACAGGTATTCAGAACGTTTTTAACCGTGGAATTATTGATATTGTAAAGGATAGCACATACAATTTGGAAATTATGGTATGGGATCATTCGGGCAACAGTAGTAAATTGACGTTTAAAATAATAGGAACCGATAAAAAAGTTATTTCATCCCAGTTTCCTGATTTGCCTCTTTTTAGGTGGGATGTTGAGAATCGCTATAAAACCAGTAGTTACCATGTTACCTTACCCGAGAATGCTTTATTCCACGATATACTCTTTCAGATGGACGAAACCACAACACCTAACCTCCCTTTCCCTATTGTAAACATACACTACCCCAAAACTAAGCTTTTTAAAAAATTCATTTTAGATTACAATATCACTGATGTTCCCCAAAATATAGTAGGGAAAATCTACCTTGCAAAAGTAAATGGGAAGGGATACGAATATGTAGGAAGCGAACTCACCAAGAACAGTCTCAGGGCTCTTTGCAATAGTTTTGGCAAATACACCGTGCTGGTGGACACTATACCCCCATCGATTATTGCCCAAAACCTTTTGCCCAATGCAAAAATCAACAACCAAAGCAGCATCAACTTTAAACTAATTGATAGCACAGGCATTCAAACATATAATGGCTACATTGATGATAGTTGGGCTTTATTTGAATGGGACCCCAAAACGGGAGTTCTATCGCATAATCTCAAACACACTAGAATAAAAAAAGGGCAATGGCACGAGTTGAGAATTGTTGTAACCGATATGTTAAACAATCGTTCAGAATTTAGTGCCAAATTTTTCTGGTAATTGCTATTTTTGACATCCTAAATCGAACTGAACTTTGATAACCGTTTTTTACTTCATACTATTCATTATATCGATTGTGATTGTCGCAATACTTCCGTGGTGGCTTATTTACGGATACAGTAACCTAATGGCAAAACTATTGCACGATGTTTTGAGATACCGCGTAAAAGTTACCCGAAGCAACTTACGATTGGCTTTCCCCGAAAAGATTGAAGAAGAACTGGTTGCCATTGAAAAAAAATCGTACCAAAATCTTGCCGACATTTCAGTTGAAGCCCTTAAAGGCTTTACCATGCGGAATTCTGCAATAAGGGAACGCCATAAAATTCTTAATCCGGAGTTGCTCGATTACTACTATGAACGGAAACAAAGCATAATTGGTGTTGCAGGTCACATAAGCAACTGGGAATGGGGAGCCCTTTCGGCCGGCATTCAGCTAAAGCATCACCCTGTAGCAATATACAAACCACTAAGCAATAAACTTATAGATTGGTTCATTAAATGGAACAGGTCAATCAGGGGAACCGAACTGGTACCTACAAATCAAACATACGAAACCTTTCGGAAATATAAGAACAAGGCCTGTATATACATTCTGGTTGCCGACCAAAGCCCATCGAATGTATCGAAAGCCTACTGGATAAACTTTTTCAATCAGGAAACTGCTTGCATTCATGGACCAGAGAAATATGCTAAAATGTATAACTATCCGGTTGTTTACATCGATATAAAAAGAGTTCAAAGGGGGTACTATACCGTAGAATTGAGCGTTTTATGCGATAAGCCAAACGAAATGAAGGATGGAGAGCTTACGGAAGTTTACATGCATAAACTCGAAGAAAGTATAAGACAAAACCCTGAAAGCTGGTTATGGACTCATAGGCGTTGGAAAAGAAAAAGAGCCAATGCAGTATAGCAAATCCGAACTGGTTCACTTTTTGCTAAGTTTTATGTATATTTGAAAAAAATAGTTAGCCATGAGAAGATTTATTCCGGTTTTGTTGACAACAGTATTTTTTATCCTTGATAATCAGGCATTTGCCCAAAAATATAGAAACAAAGAAGTAGCACTTATTTACTTCAAGGTAAATATTGATCCGGGATACCATGCCAAGTTTAGTGAGTATGCCCACCTTTTCCGTGAACCGGTTAAACCTCAACAGGACAGGGTTATAGGTCATTTAACTGCTGATATTTGGGATATTGTTAAGCAAAGATTAACCGAAGATGTTGGAATGAATATTTTGCCCCTTGATGCTTATGGCGATAAATTCTCATACGACCACTACGGATTTCCCAATACTAGCATTAATAGGGCACTACAAAAAGGCAATTCAAAGTTTTATATCAGCATTGATGTGGATATAAGCCCAGAATTCTCATCGAAATACATTACCAAAACCTCAGCCGACACCTCGCCACAGGTTATTCAACTGGCAACCAATGAGATTAAGCCACGAGTTATCATTAAAATGAACATTTACAACGATAAAGGTATTATACCAGTAGCTAATACAAAGGGCGAGGCCATGGAGACCAAAGTGATAACCCTGAGCGAAAAGTATTTCGATGGATTTGTTAACCCTAACATTAACGCGCCATACGAAACTCTTTACAAACTGGTTAACCAGGCAGTTAAGGAACTGGTTTTAAGTGTGTATTCCAAAAAGTAATGCATTCCCAGAACAAGGCTTCACATTTTAGAATGATTGGTGTTATGTCGGGCACTTCGCTCGACGGCCTTGACATTTGTTACTGCACCTTCCAAGGCATTGATGGAAAATGGAAGTATTCCATTTTATCTGCCGAAACCCTTAAGTATCCTAAAGAAATCACCAGCCAACTAAAGGAAGCCCATAAATACAGTGCCGAACAGATAACCGCCCTTGATTTTAGCTATGGGAAATTCATAGGCCAACAGGTAAAGCATTTTGTGGCAAAACATAAAGCAGAAGCCGATTATATAGCATCGCATGGGCATACCATATTTCATAACCCCGAGGCCGGATATACCCTTCAAATTGGTAAAGGTTCAGCAATTGCAGCAATTGCAGGAATACCCTGCATATCCGATTTTCGTTCGGGCGATGTCTCACGGGGAGGGCAAGGTGCGCCTCTGGTGCCCATTGGCGATAAATTACTTTTCCACGAGTTTGATATCTGCCTTAACTTGGGTGGCATAGCCAACATTAGCTACGATGACACCAGGGGAAACCGTTTGGCATACGACATCAGCGTATGCAATATGCTACTTAACCACCTCGCAGGATTAGCAGGAAAAGAATACGATTTTAACGGAAAAATTGGGAAAGACGGTCAGCTTATTCCCCAAATGTTTCAGGAACTGGAAAGCCTTTTATACTATTCTTTACCTTCGCCAAAGTCATTGGGCAGGGAGTGGTTCGAGAGCCATATCATCCCTATTCTAATTAAATATAGTTCATATCCGCTCGCAAACCAAATGCGAACTGCATACGAACATATTGCCAACAGAATAGCTTACGATTGCAATGCATTGGAAAAGAAAAGCATACTGGCCACAGGCGGAGGCGCAAAGAATGAATTCTTAATGGAATTGATCCGAGAAAAAGCCAAAGCATTAATTACTATCCCCGATAGCAACACAATCGATTTTAAGGAAGCTCTGATTTTTGGTTTTCTGGGTGTGCTTTACCTACTTAAAGAATCGGGGGCATTGGCTTCGGTTACTGGCGCAAATAGCAATTCCATTGCCGGCTGCCTTTACTATTAAACTAAGTGCCATGAATTATCAAATTCATCCAGGCTAATAAAAATGGGGGTGAATTAATAGAGGAATGATTCGGAATGATTCGGAATGATTCGGAATGATTCGGAATGATTCGGAATGATTCGGAATGATAGAATGGGAGGGAATTGTAGTACATTAAACCGAAATTGGGATGGAGAAACATTTTTAGTTGAAATTATGCACTCTTAACTGCTCAATCGATTTATCCATATAAATCATACAGTTAGCCCCAAGTTAACACTAAATGTCAGTTTAGGTTTAAAGGCCATTAAACCAATCGCCCCAATTGTTATCAAAAAAATATTAGGTTTGTAAACATAAATTAAACTCAAAACGATTATGAGAAAACTCACAATCCAGATTTTTGCTGTTATTGCATTACTCATTAATGCCAATACCGGCGATGCTTGCACCAATTACCTTGTAACCAAGGGTGCCTCGGTTGACGGCTCAACAATGATAACCTATGCCGCCGACTCTCATTACCTGTTTGGCGAGCTTTACTTTAAACCTGCCGCCGTTTACCCAACCGGTACCATGATGAAAATTTACGAATGGGACACCGGAAAGTTCTTGGGCGAAATCCCCCAGGCGTTGCAAACATATAGTGTTGTTGGCAACATGAATGAATACCAGGTAGCCATTGGCGAAACCACTTACGGTGGACGCGATGAACTGCAAGATAGTACTGGCTTGATTGATTACGGCTCTCTGATGTATATCGCCCTTCAGCGTTCAAAAAGCGCCCGTGAGGCAATTAAGGTTATGGCCGAATTGGTTGAAAAGTATGGGTACTATAGTTCAGGGGAATCGTTCTCGGTTGCCGACAAGAACGAGGTTTGGATTTTTGAAATGATTGGTAAAGGCACCGATATGAAGGTTGACAAGAAAACCAAAAAGGCCTACAATGCCAATCGCGGTGCCGTATGGGTAGCCATTCGCATTCCCGATGGTTATGTATCAGGCCATGCCAATCATGCACGTATTACCACTTTCCCGCTGGAAAACATGAAAACCTCAATCAGCTCAAAAAATCTCGACAAGATTTTTGAACCCGATGTTGAGGTTGTTTACGCTCATGATGTTATCAGCTTTGCTCGTCAAAAAGGTTACTTTACCGGCAAGGATGAGGAATTTAGTTTTTCCGATGTATATGCCCCACTCGATTTTGGTGCAGCCCGTTTCTGTGAGATTAGGGTTTGGTCGTTTTTCAAGGCTGTAAACAAGGATATGTGGAACTACTTTGACTACGCTAAGGGTCACGACCTGAAAAATCGTATGCCCTTATACATCAAGCCTGAGCGAAAGCTTTCGGTGAGGGACATGATGAACTTTATGCGCGATCACCTCGAGGGAACTGAACTCGACATGAGCAAGGATCCCGGTGCAGGCCCTCATGGACTACCCTACCGCTGGCGCCCTCTTACCTGGAAATACGAAGGTAAATCATACTTTAACGAACGTGCCACCGCTACCCAGCAAACCGGTTTCTCGTTTGTTGCGCAAATGCGCAGCTGGTTACCCGATGCCGTTGGTGGAATCTTCTGGTTCAGCGTTGATGATGCTGCTTCAACCGTTTACTTCCCCGTTTACTGTAGCGTTACTTCAGTGCCCGAAGCCTATGCTGAGGGTAGAGGTGATATGCTTACCTACTGCGACGATTGCGCATTCTGGGTATTCAACAAGGTATCGAACTTTGCCTATCTGCGCTACGATCTTATGATACAGGACATCAAAAAAGTTCAAAACGAATTGGAAAATCGCTTCATTTCGCAAACTGAAATTGTTGACCAAACCGCCCTCAAACTTTTAGAAACCAACAAGGATGAGGCCGTAAAATTCCTTACCGATTACACCGTTAACACAGGTAACTATGTAGTTGCCCGCTGGGAAAAGCTGTTCCAGTTCCTTTTAATGAAGTTCATGGATGGAAACGTTAAGCAGGAAGACGGCAAAGGTGGGCTAAAATACAACGAGCACAATTACTGTCCCGCCCCTGTTAATAATCCTCAATATCCCGATTGGTGGAAGAAAAACGTAATTGATGCTACAGGCAACAAACTGGCAGTTCCAGAGGGTGCTGCAAGTCACTAATTTTTTCAATACAAAAAAAAGAGCAATCGGTTAACGGTTGCTCTTTTTTTTATTCTACGATCAAATTCTGATGTTAACACAATCTTAATTTTTATAGCATGTCCTTCAATTTATTGAAAGTCATGCAGCAGGTTTATCAATTTAATCGTATTTTTAGAATGTCAACCAAAACATCAACTCAAATGGATAAAATGGGAAATCACCCTAAAACCGATTACTCAAGATTGGTAATGGGATTATTGCTGATTCTATTAGCTGGCTTATTGCTTATTGACAACTTCGATTTGTATCCGGTGGACTGGGGCAAATACATTTTTACCTGGCAAACACTACTGATTGTTATAGGCTTAATTCTATTTCCAAATCGTGGAAATAGAACAACGGGAACTGTGCTAATTGCCATTGGTGCATTTTTCCTGGCAGCAAAGTTTTACGAGTTGCCCGTTTCGGTAAGTAAACTTTTCTGGCCTGCAGTAATTCTGTTTATTGGCATCTCGTTGCTATTTGGGAGTCGAAAGCGGAATTGGCACCCCTACAAAACCGGCGAAGTAAATGATGATCTTATTGATGATGTATCCATTTTTGGCGGATCGGACCAAAAGTTTACCTCACAGCAATTCAAGGGTGGTAAAATCACGAATATTTTCGGTGGTTCAACCATCGATTTAAGCAGTGCAAGGCTTGAACCAGGCATGAACGTTGTTGATTTGCTTTGCATTTTTGGGGGTTCAAAGCTTATTATCCCTTCGGAATGGCGAGTAAAAGTTGAGGTAACCTCAATTTTTGGAGGTGTTTCCGATAAACGGAAACTACCCCAAACTCTTCCCGACAATGCCCCTGAATTAGTGCTAAAAGGGTTAGTGCTCTTTGGAGGTGTCGAAATCAAAAGCTTTTAAGGCTAAAGATTGATAATAGCAAGAGGCTGACGATGATGTCAGCCTTTTTCCATTATTCAAAAAAAGTAGCTTTCAAACACATTGTTTACGCTTGCTACTTTTGTATAATTCCGCTACGTTTGTGTTAAATGCAAAATGTTAAACCATAAACGTATTAAAATGATTACCAACGAGTTGATAAACCCCAAGGGAATAGTGGTTGTTGGTGGTTCCGACGACGTTCAGAAACCTGGCGGTAAAGTCCTAAAAAATTTAATCGACAATCATTTTAAAGGAAACCTCTACGTGGTAAATCCAAAAGCCGATGAGGTTCAGGGTGTAAAATCGTTTCGCGATGTTGCCGATTTACCCCAAGTTGATCTGGCCATATTAGCCATAGCGGCTAAGTTTTGCCCACAAACGGTGGAGGTTTTGGCTACACAAAAGGGAACCAAGGCTTTCATTATCCTCTCAGCCGGATTTCATGAGGAGAGTGAGGAAGGAGCAAAGCTTGAGCAACAAATTGTTGATACCATAAACCGCACGGGCGGTTGCCTTATAGGCCCCAATTGTATTGGCGTAATGAACACCAATTATGCCGGTGTTTTTACAACGCCTATTCCAAAATTCGACCCCAAGGGTGTTGATTTTATTTCGGGTTCTGGAGCCACTGCGGTATTTATTATGGAATCAAGTATTCCGCGAGGTCTAACATTCAACAGCGTTTACTCTGTGGGCAATAGCGCCCAAATTGGCGTTGAAGAGGTGCTTGAATACCTAGATAATACTTTTGACCCACAAAAAAGTTCACGGGTAAAACTTCTTTACGTTGAAAGTATTAACAAGCCTCAAAAGCTTCTTAAGCATGCCCAATCGCTCATAAGAAAGGGTTGTAGGATTGCTGCAATAAAAGCCGGTAGTTCATCGGCAGGGAGCCGTGCAGCATCGAGCCATACCGGGGCACTCGCCAGCAGCGATGTGGCGGTTGATGCGCTATTTCGCAAAGCGGGAATTGTTCGCTGCTATGGCCGCGATGAACTGGCCACAGTGGCTTCAATCTTCATGCATCCTGAACTGAAGGGAAAGAATATTGCCGTTATTACCCATGCTGGCGGGCCAGCCGTTATGCTTACCGATTCACTATCGAACAATGGACTTGAGGTTCCACCAATCGAAGGGCCCAAGGCAAAAGAACTGCTTACCAAGTTATTCCCAGGCTCATCGGTGGCTAACCCTATCGACTTTCTGGCTACCGGCACAGCCGAGCAGTTAGGCTTTATTATTGATGCCTGCGAAAAGGATTTCGATAATATCGATGCCATGATAGTTATTTTCGGTAGTCCCGGACTATTCCCCGTTTACGACGTTTACGACCTGCTTGATGAAAAGATGAAGGTTTGCCGCAAACCCATATTCCCTGTTCTCCCCTCGGTTATGAACGTAAAGAATGAGATTGAACACTTTATTGCTAAAGGACGAATTTTCTTCCCCGATGAGGTGTCGCTGGGTAATGCACTGGCAAAAATATACCACACGCCAAAACCTGCACCTGAAAAACTTACTTTACCTAAGGTTGATGAAAAAGCCATTCGCGAGGTTATAGATAAAAGCAATAATGGCTACCTAACACCCAATGCAGTTCAGCGGCTGCTCGATGCTGCCGGAATACCCCGTGCGGGCGAAGCAGTTGTTACCTCTGCCAACGATGCTGCTAAAGCAGCCGAGGAATTAGGTTTCCCCGTGGTTATGAAGGTAGTTGGCCCTGTGCACAAGTCAGACGTTGGCGGAGTAGTGTTAAACGTGAAAGATGCCGAAACGGTTCGAAAAGAGTTTGACCGAATGATTAAGATTAAGGATACTACGGCCATCCTCATTCAGCCAATGCTTAAGGGAGTTGAACTTTTTGTTGGTGCAAAACGCGAAGATAAGTTTGGACACATGGTGCTTTGCGGACTCGGCGGTATTTTCATCGAGGTGCTTAAAGATGTTAAGGCTGCCCTTGCTCCAATTGATACCAACGAGGCGCTCAGCATGATTCAAGGGCTTAAGGGTTACGGCATAATGAAGGGCGCAAGGGGACAAGAGCCTGTAAATGAACCAATATTTGCCGAAATAGTTAGCCGTATATCGGCATTACTTACTGTTGCACCCGAGATTTTTGAGATGGACCTTAATCCCTTGCTAGGCTCAAAGGATAAAGTGGTAACCGTGGATGCACGCATTAGGATTGAAAAAGAATAAACCATGAACCTCAAAGAAAAATGGAAAAGCCTTTCGGCCAATGAGAAAATGATGATTGGACTTGCCATTATCCTTATCATACTCATTTCTACACGCTATGAGTATATATGGGAACAGGTAAAGGCTGGTTTTGGACGATATTTTAACCACTAAAACTGAACAAGGTGAAACGAATAGATTTATACGTATTAGCAGGAACCGTATTGTTCCTGCTTCCCTTTTTTGTGTCGGAAACGGTTTACAACTTTTATGTTGATTTTAACGCTAATCATGGAATGGTAACCAGCTTCATAAAGTTTGCCCTACTGGCAACCTTTGGCGAAGCAATCGGGTTAAGGATTAGAACTGGCAACTACAATCAACCCGGTTTTGGGCTGTTGCCAAGGGCAGTTGTATGGGGCTTCCTGGGACTTACCATAAAGTTAGCCTTTGTGCTTTTTGCAACGGGTGTGCCAGCATTCCTAACCTACATGGGTATGGAAAATGCCTCGCAAGCCATTAAGAGCGATTTTACGGTAGCCAAAGTTTTGGTTGCTTTCAGCATCAGCCTATTTATGAATATTATATACGCCCCGGTAATGATGACACTTCATAAGGTTACCGATACGCACATTATGAACAACGGCGGAACCCTTACATGCCTGATAAAGCCCATACATTTTGGCGAAATTCTTGCTTCAATAAACTGGAAGGTTCAATGGAGTTTTGTTTTTGCTAAAACAATACCTTACTTCTGGATACCGGCTCATACCATCACATTCCTTTTACCTGCCGATTTTCAGGTTCTATTTGCAGCCGTTTTGAGCGTAGCATTAGGAATTTTCCTTGCAGTGGCAAGCCTTAAAGGCAGTGGCAAATAAATATCTGATAAAAAAATGTTATATTTACATCATCCGAAATACTTTGAGATATGAAAAAACGAATTGGAATATTTTACGGACCAACAGGAGGTTCAACCGAGAAGGTGGCTCAGCTAATAGCCAAAGAACTTGGAGCGATAGCTGACTTACATCCCATAAAAGAAGCAACGCCTTCAATAGTAAATAATTACGATATTATCATTTTTGGATGCTCAACCATCGGCAGTGAGACATGGAATGGGGAGTCCTCAGTTTCAGATTGGGATAATTTCAGGCCTGAACTGAAAAAAATACAGGTTCAAGGTAAACTCTTTGCCTTTTTTGGAACGGGCAATTCGGTTACCTATCCTCGAAATTTTGTGGATGCAATGGGCGTGCTTGCCAAAGATTTAATTGCTCAGGGAGCAAAAGTGATAGGCCAATGGCCTACCGATGGTTATAACTTTACTGATTCCGAAGCGTTGATTGATGGCAAGTTTATCGGCCTACCAGTAGATGAAGATTACGAAGCCGACAAGACCAATGTTCGAGTAAAAGAATGGGTCGAATTGGTTAAAAAGTCTATCTAATTCCCGATAAAAAAGTAAGAGCCACAGTGTGGCTCTTTTCTTTTGAATATCAACCTTTATGGTAATGAATTCTTAAAATTCTGGTATCGGTCGGCATAGGTATTACCAGTTTTGCTACCAAGGCTCTTCCATACATCATCAATATTCTTGAGTCGGTTCTCATCCGAAGGATGGGTGCTCAGGAATTCAGGAATTTTTTGGGTGGAGCCCAACATCTTTTCAAAAAAGCCAGCCAGCTCGTGGGGATGGTAATCGGTATCGCAAAGGTAGGTTACAGCGTATTTGTCGGCCTCATACTCGTTATCGCGGCTATACTTGAGCATGGTTCCGCCAAGGGCTAACTGCGATAGTATCTGCTCAAGCTGCGAAGGATTATCGCCCATAATAATGGATAGCAACATGCTAAATCCATACTGGCGAGTTAGCATTTGTGTGCTATGACGCCTGTCGGCATGGGCTATTTCGTGAGCCATAACACCGGCCAGCTGAGCCTCGTTATCTAAAAACTTTATCAGTCCGGTGTAAAAATACAGGTAACCACCGGGCGCAGCAAAAGCATTTATGACATCATCATTATGAATAATTTTCACTTGCCAGGGGAACGTTTTTGAATACCTTAAATCATCCGATTTAAGAATGGCACCCATTACCCTTTCGATATGAGTATAAGCCTCGGCATACTGTGCCCTATCAAGTATTGGGTATTCATTAGGATTTGCCAAAATTGTCGAATCGAGCTGGGCACCAAACTGGATATCCTGCTCAAGGGTAAAAAAATTGATGCCATCGTCGGAACAGCTGCTAAGCATCAGCAAACTGGTTAAAACCAGAAATATTCGTTTCATAATTCGATTTTTTAATTTAACGTAACCAACAAATTATCAGCATGATAAAAAAACATCTAACATCAACCTTAATTTGTCGAGGCAAATTTAATATATTAGCAAACAATATCAATTAGCTAAAATAAACCATTTGCCATTATGAACAAGGCATTACCTTTATAAGGTAAGCCATAGTTAAACTTGTATTTGAATCAGTAGATACAGACATTGTTCATTTTGACAAATGCTATTAATTAAACAACTTTTAGTGGTAACCTAAAATTACGGCAATTGAAATCGGAATTGGTTAATAGTTCTCGATTAAGCCTAAAAAAGATACTCTTGAGAATTTTTCTTTTCTCAGTAGTTCTTTTTTTTACAATCAGTATAGGCATTTCTTTACTATTTACCTGGATAAATCCACACTATACGTGGTTAATGGTGATAAAAAGGCATACATCGGAAGCCAATGGAGGGGCGAGCCGTTTCCGGCAACAATGGGTAAGCATCGACGAAATTTCGCCCGAGATGGTGCTTGCCGTTATTGCCGCTGAGGATAATAAATTCATGGAACATAACGGGTTTGATTGGGAATCGATAAAAAAAGCCAGAAAATATAATCAAAGGGGTAAGAAGTTGCGTGGGGCAAGCACAATATCGCAGCAAACTGCAAAAAATGTATTTCTGTGGCCTAAACGGTCGTGGGTTCGTAAAGGACTGGAAGCTTACTTCACCCTGCTTATTGAGACTTTCTGGACTAAGGAACGAATCATGGAGGTTTACCTAAACATAGCCGAAATGGGTAAAGGGATTTACGGCGCAGAGGCTGCGGCAAGAGAATACTATGGGAAACCCGCATCGCTTCTCACTCGCCACGAGGCAGCCATGATTGCCACTACCCTTCCTGCACCATCAAAACGTAACCCTGCAAGGCCAAGCAGCTACATGGTAAGCTACCAGCGAAAAATCCTGTGGAATATGTATAACATTGGAAAAATTGACCTAAACGAAACCGAACAGAAACCAACCCGATAAAATATTTTTCATGTTCAAGTTCATACGATACCATGTGTTGCCAGCTGCAATTGTTTTTACTTTTTTATTTATCCATCCCGCAAATGCTCAGTTCAACAAGGCATACTTTTTTTACAAGGGCGAGGAGTTAATTTCAAATGGAAACTATGCCGAGGCCATACCAATCCTAAACACCCTTTTAAATGCAGATTCAACTATTCACGAGGCTTGGTTCTTACGAGGCGTTGCACGTTACTATCAAAACGATTTAGTAGGATCACAAAAGGATTTTGGTAAATGTTTGAGCATTAACCCATTGTTCTCGCAGGCTTACCAGTATACTGCCATGGTTTTTGAGCAAATGGGCAAGCACCCCGAAGCTATAGAGAGCATAAAGAAAGCCATAGAGCTACGCCCCAATTCAGCCCAATACCTTTTCACCCACGGTGTGATACTTTTTCAGCAGGAAAAATATTCCGATGCCTTAGTGGCCTTTAACCATGTAATTAGGGTTGATGAACGCATACCCGATGCATGGCTGAACCGCGGAACAACCCGATTGATGCTATCCGACAGCATCGGTGCTTTAAACGATTACACTACCGCCATAAATCTTAACCCATTCAGTGCAATGCCTTACGTTCGTAGGGGTGCCCTTTACGCCCAACAAAAAAACTATTCGATAGCCATTCAGGATTTAAATCAAGCCATTGCAATTGATAGCATGCATGCTCAGGCTTACTTTACCAGAGCACTGGTTTACTACTACCAAAAAGAACTGAACCAAGCGCTTACTGATTTAAACAAGGTGTTGCAAATTGAAAGCCGCAATACGCTAGCCCTGTTTAACCGGGCAATCATAAACTATGAGATTGGCAACGCCGAAGCAGCCATCGACGATTTGACCCGACTATCATCAATTATCCCTACAAATGTGCTTGTTCATTACTACCTGGCATCAATCCGTTTTGAACGGGGCTACCTGCCTACTGCCCTTGAAAATATCAACAAAGCCATTGAGATTTTTCCACAGTTTGCCAACGCTTACCTACTTAGAGCCGAGATTAAGACCAAAAAGGGTGATTTAAAGGGGGCTGAAACCGACTTTGCCCAAGGCAATAGGTTGGCCCAGGAATACCGAAGCAAGGCCGGCAACGATATAAATTCGATTATGGATTCTACCGGTAAGCTAAAACGCTTACTCTCGCTCGATGAGGAGCTCGATTTAACCTCATCCATTAGCATGGAACAACTCAGGAGCCGAATACTTACAATTATTTACCCAATAATCACCCTAAAAATTGATGCTGCGCAAAATGTAAAACCCCGGAACTGGCAAAGTTCAAACCTCAGGCAAATGCTAGCCTCAGCCGACTGCCATGGCTACACTCTTTACTTTGACTACGACAGCATTGACCAGCAACCCAAACCCGAAACCATTAATGCCGATTCCCTGTCAGGGGTTTGCATAGCCTTACTGAATCTCCAACGGAACCAATATACCTTGGCTATGGATAAACTAACCGAAATGGTTAATTCCGATAGCACTAATACCCTGATTAGGTTTGCCGAGGTTTTGGCACGAATCAGAATGACCCAGTTTGTTGAAAATGTTAGGAACAAAACCATGCAAAACGAAAGCAAAAACCGCACTCACGAACAAAATGTTAACGAGTCATTTATCATAGCAGCCAACGACCTGAAAAAAATAGCAACAGAGAACAACTTTGAAGGTATAGTAAGCTACAACGTTGGCGTCATGTGCATGCAAACCGGAAGTAATGACCAAGCCATTGAATGGTTTACCAGCACCATCAATCAAAATGGACTTTTGCATGGGGCTTGGTATAATCGCGGACTACTCTACTTGATAAATAATGAAACATCAAAGGGTTGCGCCGACCTCAGGAAAGCCGTTGATCTTGGCAATAATCAGGCCTCGGAATTGTTATCAAGGTTCTGTAAAAAGTAAAACCCTGCATAATGAATGCAGGGCTTACAAAAAATTCGAAACCTTTTTTTAAAAGTATAAGTCGCGCTCTCCTGCTTTAATCCGATCGATTCGGCGACGAATTTCAAGGGTGTTTTGATGGCCTTCGAGTTCGGCAAGGGTTTTCTCAATCAACTTATAGCCCTTCTGCTGAACCTCGGGATTGGCATAGTCAACCAGATATTCGGTAAGGGTTAGCAAGGCGTTGGGTGTGCAGTATCGCTTAATAAACCCCGGAACCGAAAATTCCATGAAATGCTCACCGGTACGCCCTAAGCGGTAGCAAGCCGTGCAGAACGAAGGGATATAGTTGTGGTCAATTAGCTCATCAATTATCTCACCTAATGAACGGTTATCGTTAATCTCAAATTGTTCCTTATTAAGGTCTTGATGCTCATTCTTTGAGGCATGATATGAACCCAACTCCAGCTTGGTGCCACCATCAATTTGCGATACACCAAACTGAATAACTTGCCTACGGATATCAGCTGGTTCGCGGGCAGTAAGTATCATTCCTGTATATGGCACAGCCAAACGTAGAATGGCAACCAGCTTTACAAAATCGTTGTCGGAAACAAAATATTTATCGGTGATGTTAAGGCCCGATGCCGACTTGATACGGGGAAACGAAATGGTATGAGGTCCAACGTTGTAGCAAGCCTCAAGATGATTGGTATGACGAACCAAGCCTAAAACCTCGAAACGCCAGTCGTAGAGGCCAAAGAGGGCTCCTATGCCAACATCGTCCAATCCAGCTTCCTGTGCACGATCGAGTGAGGTTAAACGCCACTCAAAATCTTTCTTTTTCCCCGAGGGGTGATACCAGGTATAGGCCTCAGGATGATAGGTTTCCTGGAAAATTTGGTAAGTGCCAATTCCTGCCTCTTTCACTTTACGGAATCCTTCAATATCGAGCGGGGCTGCATTGATATTAACCCTACGGATTTCACCATTTTTCTTCTTTATGTCATACACCAGCCTAACGGTATGGGCAATGTAATCGGCTGAGTATTCAGGATGCTCGCCGTAAACCAGAATTAAGCGTTTTTGCCCGTTATCCTCAAGAGCCTCAACCTCCTGTACTATCTCCTCATCGGAAAGTGTCATGCGCAGGGCATTTTTATTCGATGCCCTAAAACCACAATACTGACAATTGTTAGTGCACTTGTTGCCAATGTAAAGCGGAGCAAACAAAACAATTCTATTCCCGTAGATACGCTCCTTGAGCGTACGAGCGCCCTGCAGTATCTCCTCAACCAGTTCGGGATCGGTGGTGTTTACAAGTATGGCAACCTCTTCGAGGTTTAGCCTGTGCTTGTCGAGCGACTTGGCAATGATTTCACGAACCCGCTCTTTGGTGGGTTTTGCATTGTTTATGTATTCCCAAATTTCATCGGCATCGATGAAAGGCTTCATGCGCTCATCGGGAATGCGGTACTTTTCCGGATTAAATTTCATGGCTCTATATCAGTTTAATAAGATTTATACTACCAAACTTACCTGAGCCTGATACCGGTAGAAAAGAGTTTAATGTAAACTACACCCCTTTTAGCATGAGGGTTTTAACCTGAACGCCGTTAAGCTTTCCGATTGGGCCAGTAAGAGCGCCAATTTCATCGGATGTTCCTTCAAGCACAAGCGATATTACATGAATGCCTCGTTGGTGAAGCGGTATGCCCTGACGGGCAATAATAATATCGGCATGAGCCGAAAGAATTTGATTCAGCCTTGAAGCGCTCTCGCGGTTCTCAACAAGAATTAGTGCAGCTCCGATTCTCTTTTCCATCAGACTATCTCCTTTGGATCAGACTCATTTTTCTGAATCCTTGGCGGCAAATGCTTACCTACCTCAGATACAGGATTTGTATTTCAAAAAACCTAAATACTTATACGATTATCTACGCAACAAAGATACGCTAAAAAACGATTGGCTGGCAATGATAAATATCATTATTGTTAATAAATTAACTCATCAACCTGTTTGGCTGCATTTGTAAGCTGTTGGAATAACAAACGGCTATCGGAAATGTCAATTTTATCGGCTACCTGCTTATGGAAATAGATGTAGGCATCGGTGCTGTGAAGCACCCCATCAAAATTGAGGATGTGGAGTTCCACATTCCTGGTCAATACGGGGTTTAGCTCTGAACTATCACCGTTTGACCAAATAATTACCATTGCACGGTACGAGGATTTGTTCCATTCCAGCGATACGGCATAAATGCCCTCAGGGGGAATGAGTTTACCTGCCTCCTCAATTTGAACCGTTAGGGTTGGAAAGCCCGCATCTCCGAATAAATGAGAACCTTTGCCTAACGCCCCAATAATCATGTAGTAATGATCGAGGTATGCATTTGCCCGCTGGATTTTTCCCTCGAGCAATGCCTTTCGGATAGTGGTAGAGCTAACCGTCTCCTGCTGAATATCCTGCTCGGGTATCTCCTCAACCATAAAATTAAACTCCGAGCTCAACTGTTTAAGTTCCTCGTAATCGCCTTCGCGGTTGTGCCCGAAATGATGGTTAAAGCCAACAACAATGTATCGCGCATTAAGCTTGCTAATCAAGTAGTCCCTTATAAACTGAACCGACGAAATTTTAGAAAACTCCAGGGTGAATTTCACTATGATAAGATGATCGAGACCGGTTTTGCTAAGCAATTCAATTTTCTCGCGTTGCGACAGGATAAACATCAGGTTTTTCCCTGCGGTTTCAGGGTAAAGCACCTTGCGGGGATGGGGGTAAAAGGTAATAAGAACCGACTCGCCTCCAATGCTCCGGGCAATCTCATTGATCCTATTGATAATAACCTTATGGCCTAAATGAACCCCATCGAACGATCCGGTGGTAACCACCGGATTAGTAATTGCACCTACCTCATCGAAACCATAATGAACCCTCATTGCTGCCTTTTACCGGGCATAGCCCTGTTTAACAAAGTAAGCAACTTTTTCCATAGAGGTAATCATGTCATACTCCTCCAGGTAAACATTCTCGGGAACCACAAGGGGAATGGTGGTGAAATTAAGAATGCCCTTTATACCTGCTGCTACAAGTTGTTCAGCAACCTGACCTGCGGTGTCGGGTGGCGATGAGATTATGGCAATGGAAATATCGTTACGCTTTATAACCTCAGGAAGTTCCTTCATATGGTAACAGTTAACGCCGGAAATAACGCGGTTAACCTTGTTGGGGTCAACATCAAATGCGGCTACAATATTTAGCTTTGGGCGTTTACCATTAAAGTAGGTAGTTATAGCACGTCCTAAATTACCCATACCAATAACCGCAACGCTCAATCCTATTGGGTGATCAATGATATCGCCAATAACCTTAATAAGCTCCTGAGCATCGTAACCTTTCTTTTTCATGCTGGAGTAACCGATAAGCATCAGGTCGCGCCTTACCTGAACTGCTGTTATATTGTGTAAACCGGCAAGTTCGTGTGAGTAGATGTGAGTTTTACCTTTTGCCAAGCAATTGAGTAGCGTTCTGCGGTACTCACTTAGTCGTTCAATGGTTTTTTCCGGTAGATTTGCCTTGTCCATAGTCCAATTGTTTCAATTTAACACAAAACTATTTAACTTTTCGCACATTACAAACGGCTGTTTTAAATAAAGTAGATTAAATGCCGTCATTTAGCGTATCGGAACCGGGTAAAGGAAATACGATGGTAAAGGTTGATCCCACACCGGGTTCGCTTTGAACATCAATTTTAGCGCCATATAAATCGGCCACACGCTTAACAATAGAAAGCCCCAAACCGCTACCGGTAACGTTTTTGCTCTGTGGATTTTTGATGCGGGTAAACTCCTGAAAGAGCTTAGGGGTATCCTCGGGCTCGATGCCAATTCCTGAATCGGAAACTATAAGCTTAACCTCCAATCCTGATTTAGTAATACTACAATTAACCCATCCGCCGGGTTTATTGTATTTTACGGCATTGGATATAAGGTTATTCAATAAGATTTCCATGTCATCGGAATCGGCAAGCATGATAACGGGATCGGTTGTTTGCAGAGTAAGGGTAACATCGCGCTGAATGGCCAGGGGTGTCATGGTTTCGATAGCCGAACGGGCTACAAGGGTTAAATCGATTTCACGGAGGGTTCGTTGCCTTTTTCCGGACTCAATATGAGTAAGGTCCAGCAAATCCATAATTAGGCTCCGCATGGATTGGATACGCGCAAGCGAACGGTCGATGAAATCCATGTAGCTATCTATGTCATTGCCGGCCTGTTTTTCCTGCATCATCTTCAAATAGCCCTCAATTGCATTGAGTGGAGCCTTAAGCTCGTGCGATAGCACAGTGAGGAACTGAAATCGTACCTGTTTACCCTCGCGATGCAACTTGCGGGTCATGCGTCGCAGGAAGTAATGCTTGGTAATATTCTCAATGGACGATTTAAGTTCCTGAGGGGTAAATGGTTTGGGGACAAAATCGTAGGCCCCAATGTTTGTAGCACGAACAGCCAACTCCAACGATGCATAAGAGGTAATCATCATTACCAAAATATCGGGGTGATTCTCGTTGATGAACTGTAAAACCTCAACCCCTTGAATACCGGGTAACTTGTTATCGAGGAGCACTACGGCAGGGCTCGAATGTTTGATGATATCGATGGCCTCCTCGCCTGTGGCTGCTTCAATCACATTAAAGCCTATATCGTCCTCAAGGAACGGATAGCTAACCGTGAAATTCCGAAGAATACGGGTTACGCCGGAACGAATTCCGGGTTCATCGTCAACAACCAGAATATCTATTACTTCCATTTTATACCTTAAGCAATTTCAGTATTTCGCGATGCAATTGATCGGGGCGTATCCCTTTTTCCATATATAAATCGGCTTTAATCCACTGGCGTTCCTGTTCGCTTGAAATGCCAAACGACATGCCGGTCTCGGCCGATACCGCTGTTGCAATAATTACGGGAACGTCGGGATACATCCGTTTTAGCTTGTAGCTAAGAATAAAACCGCTATCCTCGTTCTCCATCATTAGGTCAAGTATGGCTAAATCGGGTTTCATATTCTTTAGAATATTCTCAGCTTCACGCTGGCTTTCGGCAGTAACAACATCAAAACCCATTTTCTCAACATGAAACTTGAGCTGAAATAGATAATCGGTATCGTCGTCAACTATTAAAATAGTTTTTCGTGAGTTAGCCATGGCTTTTGTATTTTATTAACTATTATCATCGTTGCCTAAATCATTATTGGTATTGCGGGGCAAGGTAATCCTAAATGTTGTCCCAGTAGGTCCTTTATGGGGATCAGTGTTCGACTCAACCTCAATTTTACCCTTATGCATTTTAACAATACCATAGGTAGTGGCCAAACCTAATCCGGTTCCCTTGCCAATCCCTTTAGTAGTAAAGAATGGGGTAAACAGCTTATCCATATTCTCCTCAGGTATCCCTTCACCAGTATCAACTACGCTAATGGAAATCTGATGGTCATCGCCATCGATAACTATAGTAAGATCGCCGCCATTGGGCATGGCCTCAATGGCATTTTTGTTGAGGTTGGTGAGCACCTGCATCATTTGCTCGTAATCGAGGCTTGCCATCAGGTTCGAAGTTCGGCAAACCACGCTGGTATTAACATTTTTGGGAATAATAACGCCGGCAATACTATCCTCGGCCAATTTTTTCACATTAACCTTTTCGACCTTAACCTGATTTTTGCGAGCAAAGTTTAACAGTCCACTAACAATTTTTTTGCACCGCTCAGCCTGCGAGGAGATCAGCTCCAAATCCTTACGAAGGGGATCATCGGGTTTACACTCATCGAGCAGGATATTGCTATACATCAAGACAACACCCAAAGGATTATTGAGTTCATGGGCAATACCGGCCGATAGCTGCCCCATGTGGGCAAGTTTTTCCGACTGTTTAAGCGCCTGCTGCATTTTAGCCAATTTCTCGTTTGAAATGGCAAGGTCGTTTATGGAATCGTGCAGTTCTTCAATGGCGTAGGGCAAACACATTTCCACCTCGGCAAGCCCTTCAACAATGGCAATGGCATGCTCGGTGCAGGTATCGTAACCACATGCCCCACAGTTCAGGTGGTCGCGGGGTGTAAACTTGCCCATCTTAGCCAATACCTTATTGATTTCGTCGTCGGTTGGCTTTGAAATACGTTTATCGTCGGGTGAAAAATCGCGTGATAAATCGAGGTCGGAAAACTGTGATATGGCAACCTCCCATTCTTTAAGTTGATTGGGTGTTACCTTATTGCGAGCATAGGAACTGATGTAGGTTTTGCGCTCAAAGCGCTTTCCTCCCGGTGTCATACCAGGCCCCATAATACAACCCTCGCAGCAAAGTAACTCGAGGTTTTGTCCTTTTAAGTTACCCGATTCCCATTCCTTAATGGCTTCCTGAAAACCAATACGGCCCTCTGCAACAGTTATATTTCCTTCAATTAAATCGTCAAAGATGTTCACGGTTTGCATCAATCCTCGGCTGACAGGGAAAATTGCTCCACGACCGGCATGTGGCGGGTCAAAATCGGAAGGTTCGACACTTTCGGGGGTTAAATTGGCCTGTTCAAAAAGGGCACGTAATTCCCTAAATGTTAACGCCTCATCAATCTCATCGGATTCGTCCTTTTTGGCAATGCATGGTCCAATAAAAACCTGCTTCAAGCTACTATCGATACGCTTAACAACCCTGCTTATTGCCACCATAGGCGATACCACCGGCGCTAAATTTTCGACCATTTCGGGGTGATAGTATCGGATATAAGTAACAATTGCCGGACAATCGCTGGATATATAACCTTTTCCGGACCTATCCTCGAGCAACGATTTGTAGCGGTTAGCCACCAAATCGGCACCAAAAGCAACCTCAAAAACATGGCTAAACCCCAAAGCCCTAAGCATGCCAACAAATTGGCGGTAATCGTCAATCTCAGTAAACTCAGCAGGGAAACTGGGGGCCACCAGTGCAGCAACCTGTTCACCGCTTTGTAACATGCTTTTTACCTCGTTTCGGGTAAGCAGAAACACCTTTGCATCCTGGCTGCAAACCTTAACACAGTTACCGCAACCAATACATCTTTCGGAAATGACATCGGCCTGACCGTTAACAATCTTAATTGCCTTTGCCGGACACTCCCTAACGCAGGTATAGCATACTCTACAAAGTTCCTTTATGGTGTAAACCAATTTCCTTTTCTCCCGATTTGTCGCCATGGTCCGGTTGAATTATTTCAACATTATAGTAAAACCTCCCTTTTTGAATATCGGGTGTACAAAAACTTTTTCGATTTTTCGCCGCCAGTTTCTCCTAAAAAATCGTCGTAAATGGCTTGAACCACAGGGTTACGGGCAGCACACTTAATGCCCTCGGCCTCATCAATTTCAGCAATAGTTTTAGCCCTCATCTTAACAAATTTATCGTCATCAACATAGGGCTGGCC
>Ga0207433_10005736_pt1 | contig 21960 bp, 18 predicted proteins | sample YelNatPaOPGAMG01_FD_187559 | JGI IMG/M metagenome (GOLD analysis project Ga0207433, IMG submission 187559) | Hot spring thermophilic microbial communities from Obsidian Pool, Yellowstone National Park, USA - OP-RAMG-01 (SPAdes) (version 3) | ecosystem: Environmental > Aquatic > Thermal springs... | reverse complement strand
TCTTCTCCTTTTCCTCTCCTCGTGCCGGAGCAAAAATAACTTGATTGCCTGCAGTACATTAATATTCCTAATACCATACCCTGGAATCCTCCTCAAGTTCATCCCTCCATGCCGCAGTGTACTCCACTTCTTCTGAATGAATCTTCTTTCAGGCTTTAAGATACTGAATTTTTCTTGGTTAACCCGCATACCTCCGCTAAGCGCCATCCCATTATACATAAGTTCGTTTGAACTCCTAATCTGTAAACAGCCTTTAACAAAAACCATTTAGTCTCAGTCTTTCCTTTACCTTTCTGTTCAGCATAAACACATATCTTTACAAAATGTATTGTCAAGAAAATTTCGGATTAAAAATTACTGGCCGCTTTGAGAAATTTTGTGTGCTTATTTATCGCTTTCAAAATATTTCAGGCAAAGTTGATTGATTGATGTAATACAATATTTCTTTCTATTTTCTTTTATCCAATTTAAAAACATTGTTATTCCAACTGTTTCATTTCCATTCCCATGCAACAAAACAATACTTCCATTTTTAGGGAATTGATTTTTTGCTATCCAACTATCGCTACCCAATGGTATTAATCCATAGTCCATAATTTGAGAATACAATTTTCGATTCGAAACTAAACCAGGAAATCTAAAATATATTGAAGGAATTAAATTATTTTGTATAAGCATCTGTTCAGTATCTAAAATTTCTTTCTTTACATTTGTGTTTTTGATAAGGAAAAAATTATTTGACAGAGAATTCCCTTTCACATAATTATGATTGTATGAATGATTAATCCAAGTAACAGCGAATTTCTTTTCTTTTTCTTGCTCAATTAGCCAGTTGAATTCTTTTTTATGGTGTTTCATCCATAAACCCGAAATAGCTATTCCAATGGGTAAGATAACAGAATCCTCCTGGAACAACAATTTACCATAATTATTGAAAAAATTGTATTCTATGGTAGAAGAAGAAGGACATAAATCTAAAGTAATAGCAAAACAATTCAAACTTGAAATTTTTGTTAATCCAGAATTGTATAATTCTCCTTTGTTTAATTGTGCAGCATACCGATATAGTTTTATATAATTAGAATTATAATATTTATCAACTAAAAAATCCCACGATCTTTCATATACATTATTTGATTTTATTAATTTAGTTTCTAATGTATTAATATTTACACCCAAATAATTTATTGTTACAACGGAATCTCTTACAATATCAAATTTACGAAGAATTATAAAATTACTATTGTCAGTTTCCATGTCAATTACTTCGCCAATAAATACATCATAATTATACATTTTGATTTGAGAAAAAATAGTTTGATTCACAAATAAAAATAATAAATAAAGTGAAATTTTATTTTTTTTAATTTTCATATAAAAACGCAGTAATTATTAGTTATTTCTATTGATACTTAAAATTTAGTGAGAAATAATTTAATTTCTCTCTGAGATTTTTCAGTTGATTGAAAAGTTGATAAGATTGCTGAAGGCATTTGCCCATAACGTCTATACAAGCTGGTGTATTATTAATCTATTAAAATTGTACTGAGTTTCATTTTCTGTTACATACCTGGATAGTTCATCTTTCGTCAATAGCATATTCTGAAAAAGATTCAATTGCCAATGTTATTTGTCATCATATAATTTATCCTGATTTATTCATTAGGAACATCTTTTTGGTGTGAACTAATGAACTTTAATCAGAATTACCCTCCCGATTTATCGGGATCCTTTTCAATTCAGCTCCAGCGAAGTGAAAAGGTTAAGCCCGGATTGCGCATTAGGAGAGCAAGCGAACTAATGCGCAGTGGGTTAGCCTTTTGCGCAGGCATCCGGGCAAACCCCGCTGAAACAACGTGTAAGCGGCCGGTTAAGCCCGGATTGCGCATTAGGAGAGCAAGCGAACTAATGCGCAGTGGGTTGGCCTTTTGCGCAGGCATCCGGGCAAACCCCGCTGAAACAAAGTGTAAGCGGCCGGTTAAGCCCGGATTGCGCATTAGGAGAGCAAGCGAACTAATGCGCAGTGGGTTGGCCTTTTGCGCAGGCATCCGGGCAAACCCCGCTGAAACAAAGTGTAAGCGGCCCTTGTGGCACATTGCTCATTTTTTTGATGCGCAATGTGGGGTTGATTCTGCTTAATCGCATTGCATTAGAATTTTTCTAATGCAATGATTGGACTTAATTATCATAGTCAAATAATATTAGTTTGTTTAAAAATTGAATATGGATTTAAAGTTGGTCATCTTTTAAATGGATTTAATCGACAAAGAATGCTTGGTATATAAGCTAATTTACTTATAGGTATCATAATAGTACATAGCGATTCAAATGCATAGATAAAGTTTAAAACACAACATACAATATTATATAAAATTTTCGTTTTAAAGTATTTCAGAGGGATATTTTATTGCCCAAATGCCTAGTAGTTCGGTCACATGGTTTCAGAATACCGAGTTTCTTTATATCCAGCCAATTCGTGAGTAAATATTAAATGATATCTTCCGGCAACCTTGGTGCAAAGATTGGCTTCTACCAATGAAAGAAAACGGTTTCCTTGTGCCTGGTTCTCTTTAACTGTTCGACATCCTGCATTTTCTTTTCTCTTTTTGAACAGGTTAATATTGAGGCCAGAACATTTCAGATTAAACCAACATACCACATTAGACCTATATTGCTCAGAAAGCTTCTGTTTTCACTTTAGTTCAGCGGGGCTACCGATGAATACTAATCTGCTATGCATCTGTTCGTTGCACTTCTGATGCGGTACTCAGGATTATGCAGCTACAGAAAGGGCACATTTTTTTATGCGGATATCCTGAAATAAATATTCAACAAAACCTGACAAAATCTTTATAAACAGCATGAATTGTATTACTTTTGTTTGTTCTAATTACAGATACGACCGGTATGCTGTATTTTTTCAGATATATGCTATACCCTGTATTCTGGGCACTATCGCTTCATCCGGTGCACTACTCTGTTCTTAACATTGAGTACAGCGAGCCGGAAAATTCGTTTCATTGCCTCTGGAAAATCTTCAGGGATGATTTTTACCTGATGGCCTTTCATCATTACGGTGACCAATGGAACGAAAAAGCCCTTCAGGACAGCGTGCAAAGCAACTACTTTATAGAAAAATATGTAAATACAATGGCCTGGCTTGTAATCGACCGTTCCGATACCGTCCGGTTCAGAATTACCGAAAGGATTGAAAAAACCGACGAACAAGATGTAATGTGGATAAAACTTCAGGCCACCCCTTCCAGAAAGTTTTCGAGAGCCGACATGACCAATTATTTGCTCATGGATGTTTTTCCCGATCAAACCAATCTGGTAATCTTTTCCTGCGACGGAAATGAGCACGGATATCAGATGACCTATGAATCACCAACCTGCACGCTCGATATAGGACCAGGTATATGAATCATTATCAATTCAATAAGATTAGAAAGTGGCTTGCAGGTATGATCCTATATCTGCTGTTTAGCCTTACTGTATGGGCAACACATAACCGGGCAGGAGAAATTACCTACCGGCTGATTTCGGGATTTACCTATGAAATTACCATCAATACATTCACTTACACGTTGAGTGCAGCCGACAGGCCTCAACTGGAAGTGCAGTGGGGAGACAATACAAAATCCATAGCAGACCGCAAAAGTAAAGTGGTTCTTCCGAATTTTTATTTTCACAATACGTATATCGTTCAGCATACCTTTCCGGGCCCGGGAATTTATGAAATTGTGGTTCAGGATCCTAACCGGAATTATGGGGTGAAGAACATTCCCAATTCAGTGAATGTAATCTTTTCCATTAAAACAAAGCTGGTAATCAGTCCATTAACAGGAGGGGCCAGCGCACCTGTTCTGTTGAACCCACCCATTGATAAAGCGGCAAAGGGCAGGCTTTTTATTCATAATCCGGGAGCATTCGATATGGAAGGCGATAGCCTGTCGTATGAACTTACCGTTTGCACCGAAGAAAACGGCAAACCCATTGCAGGCTATACTTTCCCCACTGCAAGTGACACGTTTTATGTCAATCCGATCACCGGCGACCTGGTCTGGGACAGTCCGGTAGATACCGGTATATACAATGTTGCCATGAAGGTGAACAAATGGCGGAACGGTATTCTGATCGGTTCGGTGACACGCGACATGCAAATCAATGTGTATAATTCAACCAATAATCCGCCTGTTAACCCACCCCTTCGCGATTACTGTGTTGTGGCCGGAAGCGAAGTATCCTTTGACCTGACATCAACCGATCCTGACGGAGATAAACTATTTGTCAGAGCTTCAGGAGGCCCTTTTGAAATGCCAACAGGCAGGGCAACTTTTGATTCCATTGCGGCTGACACAGGTTATTCTACCTACCACTTCCAATGGCTTACCAATTGTACCCACGTACGTCAGAGGCCCTACCTTATTACCATTAAAGCCACTGATCTGAATAAACAGTTGCAGTTAAATGACTTTGACGTATTTAATATCCGGGTAATTGGCCCTCCTCCGCAGGCATTATCGGCACATGCATCAGCCAATGCCATCCGCCTTACATGGGACAAGTATCCGTGCAGTAATGTGAAGTTTTTTGAAATTTACCGTTCAAACGGCCCCTCGGGTTTTACGCCCGACAGCTGCGAAACCGGTATTCCCTCCTATAGCAGTTTCCGTAAAATCGGACACACAGCCTCAGGAAACGATACACTGTTTATTGATGACGGATCAGCCAGTGAACTCATTAAGGGAATCCAGTATTGTTACCGGATTGTTGCGGTATTCAATGATTCATACAGTGTAGCGTCCGATGAGGTATGTGCATCGCTGGTACCGGGCCTTCCTGCCCTGATCAACGCCAGCGTCACAAACATTGATCCTGCTGCAGGTTCGGTTTTCCTGGCATGGCTGAAACCCAACCCTGATTCACTTACCGGAACAGGTCCTTACAAACTGATGATATACCGCTCGCCTGATCTTTGGGGTTCATCTTTCCAACCCATTGACAGCATTTTTACCGCCACTCTGGACGACACCACTTATATCGATCAGCCTTTAAACACTATTCATTTCCCGTATTCCTACAAAGTGGAATTGTACAACAATGTTCCCGGCAACAACTACCTCATAGGAACACCCGAAGTGGCCTCCACCCTTTACCCCCAGCTGAAAGGCACTGATAACAAAATAGAAATTAACGCCATACGAAATGTTCCCTGGATCAACACAGCGTATGTATTTTACCGGTTCAATCAGAATTCCGGCACCTATGATTCAATAGGAATCAGCAGTACTAACCGGTTCGTTGATACCGGACTTACCAATGGGAAAGAATACTGTTACAGGATAAAAAGCATCGGCTACCGGGATATTGAAAACAGGCAGGCTAGTACCGTCAATTTTTCACACAAGAACTGTGCAACGCCGGTTGACAGTATTGCTCCCTGCCCTCCCGACCTCAATGTAACCAATGTATGCGACAGTGCCTACAATTTTCTGCAATGGACCAATCCCAATCATTTCTGTGCCGATGATGTTGTTTCTTATAAAATATACTATTCGCCTGTTTTTGGCAACAATCCTGAATTTCTCACTGCCGTTTCCTCCGCTCAGGATACCATCTACAGGCATTATCCCGACGGGAACTTAGCCGGATGTTATCAGATAACTGCCGTTGATTCATTCGGAAATGAAAGCAGACGGTCTGTCCTTGTATGTGTTGATGCCTGCAGTTTTTATGAACTTCCCAACGTATTTACACCCAACGGTGATGGCATCAATGACATTTACATTGCCAGAAACAAAAACCATTATGTTCAGAAAGTGGATATGAAAATCTATAACCGTTGGGGTACGCTGGTGTTTCAGACTTCTGATCCTGATATTAAATGGGACGGTCGCAGTAAACAAAGAGGGAAAATAGTTCCTTCGGGCGTTTACTATTATGTATGTGATGTCTATGAGCCCCGTCTTACCGGTCTGGAAGTCCGGAACCTGGTAGGATTTATTCATGTTTACAGCAATGAAAAGAATACAAAACCCCAGGATAAATAGTCGCTTTGTGATGAACAGGCTTGCCGTTGTTTTGGCCATTTCAGTTCTTTTTGCCTGTGCGCATGCACAGGAACCACAGCAGTTGCTATGGATGAAAGGGGTAGCTGCTGCCCGCCAGGGGAATTATTCTGAATCGGCAGCATACTTTACAAAACTCATTCTCAAAGATTCAACCAGCTACGACTATTATTTAAGAAGAGGTCAGGTTTTTCTTTTGTCAGGGAAAAATGACAGTGCACTTCTTGATTTTCTTACTGCTGAGAAGAGAAAAAATGGTGTGGCGAGCTATGAAATTGCGCGCTGCTATGCTCTTATGAACCGGCCTGCAGAATCGGTCGACTGGCTGAGAAAACACCTGCAGTCATCCGGCCGGTTACCTGAAGCCTTTATCAGGCTTGACAAGGCTTTCCGGCCAATCGAAAGCACAAAGGAATGGAACGAAGTTTGGAAAAATGAATGGTATACCAAAGCAGAACAGAACACGGCGGAAGCTTCCTACCTGATTGAGAGCGGCAAGGCAGTGGAAGCCGTTGCCCAGCTTTCGGAATGGCTTACCCGCAATCCCAAAAAGCATGAATGGTACTATTTGAGGGCCAAAGCCTATCTTCTGCTCGGAAACAGAAACAATGCCCTGAAAGATCTGAACCAGGCCATTGACCTCAACAAAAGACAGCCTGAATATTTCTGGCAACGTGGAAAGCTGTTGCTTGAAGACGGAAAGTTCACAAAAGCGGCTGAAGATTTCAGCAGAGTGCTGAAGCTGGATCCTTCACGACTCGAAGTGTACCAGGAAAGAGCCAGGGCGCTGGCCGGAGCAGAAAAATTCAGCAGCTCCCTTGATGACATTACCCTGTATTTGTCGCTCTTTCCAAAAGACCCCCATGCCCACTACACCCATGGTTATATTCTGTATACCATGCACAAGTATGCAGATGCCGTCAAAGCACTTGACCTCAGCATAACCATGGACCATTCTGTTCCTGAGTTTTTTTACCAGAGGGGCCTCTGCCTCCTTGAAATGAGAAATTACAGGAATGCTATCTATGATTTCGCACAGGCACTCGATCTTAATCCCGGAAATGCAGACGTGTGGTACCAGAAAGGTATAGCACGAATGTACGACGGTGACCCGGAAGGAGCCTGTAACGATCTGAAAAAAGCTGCTGCCCTCGGCAACAAGGAAGCCTACAAGCAATCCATTCAGTTGTGTACTGAATAGGTATCTTTTTTTGTAACAGTTGGAAAGACTCAGTGCAGGGCTGAAAAATACTTCATAAACTGGGCTCTTTCATATGCAGCCGGATTTTCCAGTCGGGCATAACTCAATCTGCCCCTCAATTCCTCAATACGTTTTATGTTGTTCTTATCCAGCCATTGATTCACTTCGCTGACTACCTTTCTGATATATTCGGGACCGTTCTTATAAATGGCTGAACACATCATCACAGCCCTGGCTCCGGCCAGAATCATCTTCAATACCCCTTCTGAATTATGTACCCCGGTTGAAGCAGCTACATCAATTTTCTCCACCAGACTGCTGACAATCCCAACCCATCTGAGGGTATGGCTCAGCTCTGAAGGCGTACTGAATACGTCGGCAGCCTTGAAATGCATGTGCTCCAGATCAATATCGGGCTCGTAGAAACGGTTGAACAGAACAACGCCTTTAATACCCCGGTGGTAAAGCTTTTCAACCATTCCGGCAGGATGGGTAAAATGCTGACCCAGCTTGACAGCCAGGGGAATGGTAATCGTTTCCTTTACCCGTGAAGCCAGATCGAGGTAAATGGCTTCGTAGTCGGCACTGCTCTTCCCCGTGTTCAGCGGCAGATAAAAGATATTCAATTCGAGAGCATCGGCCCCTGCCTGCTCAATGTTCTTTGCAAAATCTATCCATTCACTTGTCGAAACACAATTGATGCTGGCAATTATCGGTATCTGCGTTTCTTTTTTCGCATCCTCAATCAGTTTTAGATATTCAGAAACAGAATGGTTGCGTGCATATACCTTCAGATAGTCTTCTGCTCCGGGATAATCAGCCTGATCCATCATCTTCCCCGCTTCGTGGAGGATTTGTTCTTCAAAAAGCGATTTGAGAACGACTGCACCAGCACCGCATTCTTCCAGCTTTTTGATCTTAGACACCTGATCAGTAAGACCTGACGAACTTATAATCAATGGATTACGTAGCCTGAGCCCCAGATAAACAGAATGCAAATCAGCCATTTTATTTAAAGTTTTTACATTGTAAAAATAATAGTTTCTCGTGATTCACTTCATCCTTTCGCCGAAAAGAATGGTCCCTAATCTGACAATGGTAGCGCCTTCCTCAATGGCTATGTCATAGTCGCCCGACATTCCCATCGAAATTTCGCGAAACCACTCTGAACCAACAAAATAATCGGCACGAAGGGTCCGGAATATTTCTGCCAGGTTTCTGAATTCCTTCCTTATCTGGTCACGGTCGGGTGTAAAACTTGCCATACCCATCACTCCGCATATCCTGATGTTCTTCATGGTTTTGTAATCTTCCGACTCCAGGATCTTCCGTGCCTCGTCCAGGTCTAATCCGAATTTTGTTTCTTCCCCGGCAATGTGAAATTCCAGCAGGCAATTGATGACCCTTCCTGTTTTGGACGCTTCGGAATTGATAACCTTTAACAGCTTCAGGCTGTCGACCGATTGAATCATGCTGATGAAAGGAACAATGTACTTTACCTTGTTGGTTTGCAGATGTCCGATAAGGTGCCATTCAATATCTTCCGGAAGTACCTGCTGTTTGGCCAAAAGTTCCTGAACTTTGTTTTCGCCAAAAATTTTGTGGCCAAGACGGTATGCCTCCATGACCGTTTCGGGGGGATGTGTTTTGGTAACGGCCACAAGTTTTACATGAGGCGGTAAACTCTTTTTAACCGAAAGAAATTGTTCCTTGTCCATGGAAGCAATTATTCAAGGCTGTGAATAACCAGCCCGCTGCGCAGTTTCGGTTCGAACCAGGTGGTTTTGGGCGGCATGATATTCCCTGTGTCAGCGATGTCCATCAGTTGTTTCATTGAAACGGGATACAGGGCAAAAGCCACAGCCATCTCTCCGCTGTCGACACGCCGCTGAAGTTCAGCCAATCCGCGGATACCTCCTACAAAATCAATCCTTTTTGATTTCCGAAGATCTTCAATTCCCAGGATCCGCTTCAGTACATATTCTGAAAGAACTGTTACATCGAGGCAGGCAATTGGGTCATCGTCGCGATATGTGCCCTCCTTTGCAATGAGTTCGTACCATTCCCCCCCAAGGTACATGCTGAATGTGTGCGGGCAAACAGGTTTGTAAATCCCCGATCCTTTGCGGTTAACCACAAAATACTCTTCAGTTTTTTTCAGAAACTCGTCCGGGCTTAATCCGTTCAGATCCTTTACCACTCTGTTGTAATCAATGATGGACAACTGGCTGGCAGGGAAATGAACCGCCAGAAAATAATTGTATTCTTCATTCCCCGTATGGGCAGGATTGTTCTTTTTCATTTCTTCCCCTACCAGGGCGGCAGCAGCTGTACGGTGGTGTCCGTCAGCAACATAGGTAAAAGGTACTTTCTCCCTGAAAAGCTGTACCAGCCTTTTGATATCAGACGGATCTTTTACAATCCAGAAATGATGACCAAATCCGTCGGGTGCAGTAAAATCATACTCCGGTTCATCCTTGACAATCCTGGCAACAATTTCATCAATTTCAGGCACAGGGTGATAGGCAAAGAAAACAGGTTCGTAATGCAGTTTGCTTACCCTTATATGGTTCTTCCGGTCTTCTTCCTTATCGGGCCTTGTCAGCTCGTGTCGGCGCACTATGCCATTGAGATAATCACTGACAGCAGCACAGGCAACAAGCCCGTACTGCGTTCTTCCTTCCATCGTCTGGGCATAAATATAAAGAAGTTCCTCCGCATCCTGAAAGAAGACTCCCTGATGAACCAACTGAACAAAGTATTCCTTCCCCTTGCGGTACACCGCAGGATCATATTCATGCACATTGTCCGGAAGATCAATTTCCGGTTTAATTACGTGCAGAAAGGAATAAGGATTCCCTTTCGCTTCTTCCCTTGCTTCATCCTTGTTCAGTACATCATAAGGCCGCGACGCTACCAGATAGGCCTTATCCCTTACCGGCCTTATTCCTTTGAAAGGCTTGATTATTGCCATAAACAGTTTGAATTATTCAGTTAACCTTGTACGTACTATCTCCTTTTTCAAAGAATGCAACGATTTGACGGGCAGCAGCCAGGCCAGCATTCACATTGGCTTCAAAAGTCTGTGCGCCCATTTTTTTGGGGGTAAAGAAATAACGACCGGGGAAGTTCCTGGATATTGTTTCCGCAACATCAGGAATAATGTCCGACCCGTATCTGAAATCCGGCCTTTTTTCAAACATCTCCAGCAAAGAAGGTTCATGCACAATTTCTTTACGGGCTGTATTGATCAGCATGGCACCTTCAGGCATCAGAAGCAGGAATTCGGACGTGACGGATTCGCGGGTTTTCTCAGTAAGCGGCAGATGCAGGGATATAAACTGGCATTTCCGGTACAGGTCATGAACATCGGATTCATGCTGTACACCGTCATTGGCGATCATAACAGGGTCAACAAAAGGATCGTGTGCAAAGACTTTCATTCCGAAGCCTTTGCCTATCATGCCGACAATCCTCCCCACATGGCCATAGCCATGAATGCCCAGCTTCTTTCCCCGGAGTTCGATGCCGGACGTACCATTAAAACCGTTCCGGGCAAGATAAACCATGATTCCCATTACCAGTTCGGCAACGGCATTGGCATTTTGTCCCGGTGTGTTCATTACCACGATATTACGGGCAGAACATGCCTTCAGATCAATATTATCGTACCCTGCTCCTGCGCGCACAACAATCTTAAGCTTCTGAGCCGCTGCAACAACATCTGCATCTACCTGATCACTGCGGACAATGAGGCCGTCAACATCGGTAACCGCCTGGATAAATGCATCCTTTGAGGGATATTTTTCGAGCAGAACCAGTTCATAACCGGCGTTGCTGAATATTTCCCTGATGCCTTCCACGGCCACCGGGGCAAAAGGTTTTTCGGTTGCCAGAAGAATCTTTTTCATAATAACAGGGGGTTAAAAGTTATTAGATAGGTACAGAAAGTTTGCCTGCCGGAATTCCTGACCGGCAGACATACTCCTGCATAAACTGGATTCCAATACGTCAAGGACCGGGTAAAAAGCAATGCAGAAATTATTTAGCTTTCATTTTTTCGAATTCCTGCATGGTATCAATCAAAGCCTTCACACTTTCAACCGGAAGGGCATTGTAAAGTGATGCTCTGAATCCACCTACGGAACGGTGGCCCTTAATACCAACCATACCACGTGACTGGGCAAAACTGAGAAACTCCTGTTCAAGATCCTTGTATTGTTCTTCCATCACCCAGCACACGTTCATTATGGAACGATCTTCCTTCTTCGGCACGGTAGGTTTAAACAAACGGTTCCGTTCAATCTCTTCGTATAACAAAGAGGCTTTTTCCTGGTTCCTTTTCTGCATCGCCTGAACACCACCCTGTTCCTTCAGCCATCGAAGCGTGAGCAGGGAAGAATAGATAGGCAGCACGGGCGGGGTATTGTACAACGAATTGTTTTCTATATGAAGCTGGTAATTGAGCATGGAAGGAATCGGGCGGGAAACTTTCCCGAGAATATCGTTTCTGACTATCACAAAGGCTACACCGGCAGGTCCAAGGTTCTTCTGTGCTCCTCCGTAAATGAGACCGTATTTGCTCACATCCACCGGCCGGCTGAAAATATCGGATGACATATCAGCCACCAGCGGTACAGGCGAAGTCATATCTTCCTTAAGCTCTGTCCCGTAAATGGTATTGTTGGTGGTTATATGAAAATAATCCACATCCTTCGGAATGGTAAAATTGCGCGGAATGTAATTGAAGTTGGCATCCTTGGAAGAGGCAACTTCCACTACTTCTCCAAAATATTTTGCCTCCTTAATAGCCTTTGATGCCCATACCCCGGTATTCAGATAAGCTGCTTTCTTCTCGAGAAGATTGTAAGGCACCATGCAAAATTGCAAGCTTGCACCTCCTCCGAGAAAAATAACGGAATACCCCTCCGGTATGGACAGCAACTCCTTAAAGAGTGCAACAGCCTCATTGACAACTGCTTCAAAATCTTTGCTCCGGTGGGAAATTTCCATGATGGAAAGCCCCATGTTGTTGAAATTCAATACTGCCTTAGCCGTTTCTTCAAAGGTGTACTGCGGCAAAATACTGGGCCCTGCTGAAAAATTATGCTTTTTCATTTGCGTGAATGTATTAAAGGTTAAATTTCAGTGTAAATATCTTCATTTTTTGATTCAATTCCTGAAAACGGATGAAATACCATGAATGTTCTTCAGCTTTTTCTATGGATATCAACAAGTTGTCCTTCCTGAAAAACAGGAATCACCTCCGTCAGATCAGGGGTGAAACAGTAGTCAATAACATCATCGAGTTTATTCTTTCTCAGCCGGCTTCTCTGGGCACATTTTTCCAGATATCCCCTGATATCCGGTTTTGCCAATTTCCATAAATCCAGCGCGGCAAGGGCCGAATCGCAGATAGTGCTGTACCGTTGGTCTTGCAATACTTTTTCCACAATAGCACCGGCATGCACCGTGTCTTCAAGACTGAACCTGTTTTTCCAGCCGGCACATAAGATGATGATATCGCGGCCCATGCCGGTAAGATACCTGCAGGTTGCCGAAAGGTTAATAAAGGCTCCCACAATCACCCTGTGCGCTTCCCTGGCCATATGAATAGCCTGCGTTCCATTGGTAGTGGAATAAACAATCTGTTTTCCGGAAATTTTTTCTACGGTAAAATTAAAGGGGCTGTTTCCCAGATCGGCAAAATCCAGTTTAATACCATCCCTTTCGGCCGCAACAAGAAATCCCTTCGATTTCAAATCCTTTGCCTCCTGAATCGTTTCCACCGGAATAACCGACTGCGCACCGTTCATCAGGGCTGTAACAATGGCAGGGGAAGCCCTCAAAACATCGGTAACAACCACAATCGCTTCCGGATTGTGGAAGGCAGAATACATCACCGGTGAAAAACACACTTCAATCCGCAGTGTCCTGCCGGAGGCCTTGTTCAGCACATCATCCATTTATCGCATAAATAACGGTTACTGCGGTTTGTAGAAAGGAGGTTTCACCACAACAGCCTTGACAGGTTTTTCCCTGATGATGATGAAGATTTCCGTTCCGGGCGCCGACAATTCGGTTTTTACATACCCCATTCCTATTCCCTTTTTCAACATGGGGGACATGGTTCCCGAAGTGACTTCTCCCACCTTGTTGCCTGATGCATCGGCAATGGTATAATGCTGCCGGGGAATCCCTCTCTCTATCATTTCAAAACCAACAAGTTTTCGTGCAACACCTTTTTGTTTCTGTTGCCACAAAAGATCCCTGTCGATGAAATTCTTTCCTTCGGTAAATTTTGTAATCCAGCCCAAACCGGCTTCAATAGGAGATGTGGTATCGTCGATATCGTTGCCGTACAAACAGTATCCCATTTCCAGTCTCAGGGTATCGCGTGCGGCCAGTCCTGCCGGTTTTATTCCGGCCTTTTTCCCCGCTTCAAATACTGCATTCCAAATTTTCTCAGCAAATGCATTCGGAAAATACAGTTCAAAACCTCCCGCTCCTGTATACCCTGTGGCCGATATGATCACTCCGGGCACACCAGCCATCTCTCCTGTAGTAAATGTATAATATTTCAGTTCTGAAAGTGGCACCGGTGTGAGATCCTGCAGAATCTCAACCGCCTTTGGCCCCTGAACTGCGAGCTGGGAAATGCTGTCGGAAGCATTTTCAAGAACGGCTCCCATGGAATTCTGCTGTACAATCCAGTTCCAGTCTTTTTCAATATTGGCGGCATTTACAACCAAAAGGTAAGTTTGCCCGTCAAAGCAATACACAAGAAGATCATCAACAATTCCTCCCCTTCCGTTTGGCATGCAGGAATACTGAACTTTTCCGGGAGTAAGAACGGAGGCATCATTGGTAGTTATTTTCTGAATCAGATCAAGAGCATGTGATCCCCTGACCCAAATCTCGCCCATGTGGGAAACATCAAAAACACCAACGCCGGTTCGCACTGTAATATGTTCATCCGTTACTCCTGTATATTCCAGAGGCATTCTGAACCCCGCAAATTCAACCATACGGGCACCCAGTTTTACATGGATATCATGAAATGCAGTTTGTTTTACAGACATAATTTTTGGTTTTTGTTTGCACAAAAATAAATTTTACGCGATAAACCATGAATGTTCTTTAACCTAAAACCGGCTCTCCTTTACTTCCGGACCATCAGTTTGCCGGCAATCTTCAGTGGAAACTAATAACTTACGGCCGCTGAAAACGGGAAAGAAAACAATAGCGTTTTTTGTTGAGCGGATGCGCATTTTATGGCTTTCTGCTACCCGGACCCCGGGCAACAGAATCAGGTATTTTACCCATCAGCGCATTATTTGCCAATAACCTTAAATTCGACTCGCCGGTTCAGCGCCCGCCCTTCAGAAGTAGCATTTGTTGAAACGGGCTGGGTATCAGCGTATCCCTTTGACTCAAGCCTTGACCTGTCAATTCCCTTCGCAACAAGATAATCGACAACAGCTCTGGCTCTGTCTTCCGAAAGTTTCTGGTTCACCCGTCGTGAGCCGACATTGTCGGTATGTCCCGATATTTCAAGCCTGATGGTTGGATTGTCTTCCATAAACTTAAGAACATTGGACAATTCGGCATATGATTCGGGTTTCAGCGTGGCTTTCCCTGTTTCGAAGAAAATATTCCGGAGTACGACTTTAGTTCCCACTTCTACCTTGTTCAGAGCAAAGTTGCGGACAAAAAGGACATCGGAAGTATCTTCTGCCAGGTTGACCATTTCGAGGAAGAAAAGATAGTCCTTTGCCATGATTTCCACTCCGTATTTCGTCTTTGCCGGCAATGAAGCCCGGTAATCCCCTGTGGTATCAGACACAGCTGTAGCAACAGTTTTACTGGCTCCGGCATCGATAAATTCAATCCGCGCCATGATACCTTTCCCGGTTGCTGCATCGGTAATTTTTCCTGTTATAACAAGGGTTGAATCAATTCCAAGGAATTCAGGAATCTTTGTAAATGCTTTTGGCGGAAAAGCCTGCCTCCATGCAAACAAAGCCGTATCAGAAACAAGAACCAGTTCCTTTTCCTCTCCGAGAAAAGCAATCCGGAAAATATCTTTTCCCCCGCGTCCTCCTTCACGCACAGCCGAGTAATATGCATATTTCGGATTCAATATGTCAGGGCGATAGAACAATTCATCATCAGGGGTATTGATCGGGTAACCCAGATTTTCAGGGGCTGACCAACTGCCGTCATCCAGTTTCACCGACCGGAAGATATCATACCCTCCCATGGTATTATGGCCTTTTGAACTGAAATAGAGAGTTTTTCCGTCAGGGGTAATGTAAACACCCTCTTCATCATACGGGGTATTGATGACAGGACCAAGATTGACAGGCTTTTTCCAACGTTCCGTACCCTTCTTCCGGGTAGTGCTCATAAAGATATCTTTACCTCCCATACTTTGGGAAGGATTGTCGCTGACAAAATAAACAGCAGTTGAATCACTGGTCATGCAGATGGAAGTTTCTCTGTACCGGGACAAGAATTTCTCGTTCACCTGGAAAGGGGTCGTAAATTTGTCTTTTTTACGCCGGTGCCAGGCCAGAAGGATATCTCCTCCTCCCGTTATTCCGCGGTATATGAAAAGACCATCTCCGGAAGGAGTAATGCCCACCACAGCATCATTGTGACGGGTGTTCACGGGCTTGCCGACAGGTTTCACATCTGTCCACCCTGTGCCTTCCCTCTTCGCCACATAAATGTCTTCATAATATTTGTTGTCATAAGGATTTCGTTCCGCTTTTTTGCTGCCGGGCCGGCGGGATGTGAAATACAACAGGCTGTCGTTGGGTGCTAAAACAGGTCCATAGTCATCATATTCGCTGTTGACTCCCTCCCCCAGACCGGAAATAATAACCCGCACCGGATTTGCTGCCAGCTTTTTCCCGTCATAACATTCCTGAATCAATTTGTCAATCATAGCCTTTGCCACGACTTTTTCCTTATTGGGCAGCCGGGCAAGGTAATTCTGATACGAAACAACAGCGGAGTCAAAATTCAAGACCTGGTGATAGGCTCTTCCTACGTAAAAAAGGATATCTTTGGTGACAGCCGGTTTAAGATTCCATGCAGAACGCAGATATTCGATTGCCTGAAATTTGTCATCCGTATAAAGATAGCAGATGCCAAGTTTGTAATTAAGTTCCGGAACTAAAGGGTTATAATTATATGCCTCTAGGTATAACTGCCGGGCATCCTGAAAATACCCTTTCCCTTTTTTGTAAAATTCATTGCCCTTTTTGACGCATTTCCATGCCTCTCTGAAACCTTCCTTACCGGCAAAGAATTTGTTTCGTTTGATTTTGGGATCTGATTGTGCATGGGCTGGATAAACCAGGCAAGCAATCAGGATAAGTAAAAATAATTTCCTCATAATATCAGTTCTTACCGTCATGATTACCAATCATGTTGCTACTTACATTCCTTAATATACTTTTCGGCCTCTTTTCGCCCAAGGGAAAAGGCCATATTCCAATCGGCACAGGCATTTTCCAGCTTTCCAAGCAGTTCGTTGACAAAGCCTCGGTTAAGATAGGCAACAGCAAAACCGGAATCTATCTGCAGAGCTTTAGTGTAATAGGTTGTTGCCTCTTCATATTTTTCCATTTTGGCATAGGCATTTCCGAGGTTATTCCATGCGGCTGCATAGGCAGAATCTATCACTACCGCCGCATAAAAATCCTCAACTGCTTTAGGATATTCACCCATCAGGTAATAGGCCTGTCCCCTGTTATTAAATGCCTGATGATTTGCCGGATCAAGCCTGACGACCCTGGAAAAATCTTCCACAGCTCCCTGATAATCTCCCAGAATCATCTTCAACTGACCCATATTATTATAGGCTGTCAGGAACATGCTATCCAGCCCAACAGCCATTCGGTAATCATAGAGAGCCCCCTGAAGGTCTTTAACCATAAGACGTACAGAAGCACGCTCATGAAAAGCTATGGTATAATTGGGATTCTTGTCAATAGCCATCGTATAATCGTAAATTGCTCCACTGTAATCACCCTGAAGGGTTTTCAGAACGCCCCGGTAGAAAAAAGCCTCGTCGGTAGTGTAGCTTCTCCGGATGGCCTCATTCATGCATTGCAAGGCCCGCGGCACAGAATCGTGAATCATCCAGAGAAGTCCTTCCAGGTACCACGCTTCTCCTGTTTCCGGTTTATTCTTAAGAAGCGTCTCAAGATCCTGAAGGGAAGCATCATAATCCTGGTAGGTGAAAAAGATTTTGGCCCTTTGAAGCAATGCTTCCGGCGCATTGGCAGAAAACTCCAGGGCTTTGTCGAGAAATACTGCAGCCCGGGAATAATCACCTGCCTTTATCGCCTCAATAGCCTGATTGTATGCCTGAGCGTAGTTCCGCTGATTTCTGAGTTTAGCAACAGGATCTGCTGAAACTGTCTGTGACATGAGCTCTCCTGCTGAAAACAGAAACAGTACCAGGATACACCCCAATAGCCTGTTCATATGCACAAGTTTTTCATTTATGAATCAATTGCACCCTTGCAAGGGTTTGCAGGTACGAAAGATAAAAAAAATATTTGGTTAACTACCACAACCCAATTGAAAATGCTCAGTTAGCCCGGCTGTTTGATTTTACTCAGGCACACCGAAGTTGGCCCGAATCCCAACCCTGCATTCCAACCCACAATGCATGAGTTCGCTTTGCGCCTGACGCATCATCCGGGTTTAACGGCAGGATTTATTCAACCGAAGTACCATGAATTAACAAATTCAATCAGGCTATAGCAAAATTATTTTTAGAGGAGATGAGTAAATAGAAACACAAAAAACATTTAAACAACTTGTTTCTATTGACTTATCGAGGTAATCCCGACGTATAAAATCTGATTAGATTTTATTGGTCGATTCGTCACTTAAGTTTTTCAATTGACGAATTGGGTTCAAAAGTTGTTCTTTCGGTTAGAAACTTAAAATCTTTATATTATTTTAGCCTTGAAATTGGTGCAAAATGATAGTTGACCTTTCCTACCTTCGGGAAAATACCGGAAATGACCCTGATGTACTCAGGGAACTTGCCGGAATATTTATTTCGCAGGTGCAGGAACTTGCCCAAAGCATGCAGGAAAGTCTGAATCATCGTGATTGGGATCAGCTGGCCAGACACGCGCACAAAGCCAAAACTACGGTTGCTATCATGGGACTTCACGGTCTGGCACAAAAGCTAAAACAACTGGAACTTGATATTCTGAGCGGAAAAGATGAAGACCTTTATGCCGAATGTGTTTCTGCTTTTCTGCACTCCAGCCAGCAGGCAATAGATGAACTTCGTGAACTGATACCTGACATATCACTTAAAAACCCCTAATATGCTGAAAGCAGAAGTTGTTGACAATATCACCGTGGTTTCATTCCAAAATGTAACCAGGTTAAATGCGCTGATAGCTGATCAGGTTAAAACCGAACTGAACAGCTTTTTCAGTAAACCCAACATGAAACTGGTTCTGAATCTTGAAGGAGTTACTTTTATTGACAGTTCAGGTTTTGGTGTTTTTCTCTCGGTTATGAAAACTGCCAATAACAGTTACGGCCAGTTCAAGATCTGTAATATAGCTCCTGAAGTGATGGAACTTTTCAAGTTGCTTCAGTTGCACAATGTCTTTGAAATTTATTCAACCACAGAAGATTGCATAAAGAGTTTCCGTTAAAAATTTTACACTAATCAAATAATTCACTGCATATAAATAGATTACATGGTTTGTTCATCGTTCTTTCCATTTTCTTTCTGATTTCCTGCCACCAAAAGAAGGCAGTTGATGCACCCGAAAGCGTTATTCTTGTTCAGCTTAAAGCATATCCTACTGATTATATTGGGAAAAAGATGACTGTAACAGGAACGGTGAGCCACGTCTGCCGGGAAGGTGGTCAAAAGATGTTTGTGTATCAAAGCCAGTCTGATAGTCTGATACGGATCACTACCGGTCATGCTCTTACTGAATTTACACTTGATATGGAGGGGAAACAGGTTCAGGTAACCGGAATATTCAGTCAATTAAAGATAGACGAAGCCTACCTTGCTGAGCTTGAGAAGGGGTAAATAAACAACGAAGAACATAAAAGTAAAAATCCGCCCATTCATGAGAACGAACCTGTTCCGGAAAATATTCAGCTTTTTACATTACAACAGCATTAAGAAACTTTGGACATGGTTTGCTGATCTTTTTGCCCTTTCATTGATTTTTCTTGCGGTCTCAGGACTTTTTATCCTCCGGGGCAGAAACGGTATCACAGGCAGGGGAGCCTGGCTAACGGCATTAGGGATGGGAGTTCCCCTCCTGTTTCTGATTCTTTATTTCCGGTAAGAGAAAAGCGCCTTATTGCGAAGGTTTTCAACTCAGGCAATCAAATAAAGTCTCCTGCCAATTCTTCCTCCCGGATCCTGGAAGACATTATTGTCGGCTCATTACAAAGCTTTTTGCCCGAAAAAAAATAAAAGAGTACAAGAAAAATGAATTTTTCCTTTATCTTTAGACTGGTGTTCTGAAACATGTCGGAGCTGATTAGTTACCTGCACCATAACCGGATCGGGCCTAAAGGACCCGTAATACTAATATTTTGAAACAAGTGATCCATGAGTGAAAAGATCTTAAATGCCCTGATGCAGCTTTTTGCGATCATTTCAAGACCCGAAAGCAAACTCAGTGACAGGAGAACGGTGGTTGAGTCTTTTCTGATCAGGCAACTGAACAGGGAACTCGCACCGAAATACCTTAAGGTATTTGACGACTATTATAGTGAGCATCAGGAAAAGCAGAAAGAAAAAGACAAAATTACCCGCAGAATATCATCTATTTCTGTACGTGTTCTCAAAATATGTACAGATGTTAATGAAGAACTTACCCAACAGCAAAAAGTAATTGTTCTGTTTCAGTTGCTGGAATTTGTCAAATCCGATGGAAATGAAGTCTCGCACCAGGAGATGGAATTCATCAACACCGTGGCCAGCATATTCAATTTCCCTGCAGATGAATATGAAGATATTAAACAATTTGTTCTGACCAATTTTGAACATTTTCCCGAAAGTGAACATGTTCTGCTGATTGATAACAGGAAGGACTTTCAGCATCCTGCAGTAAAGCACAGTCTGGTGGAAGGAATGGAGGGTCAGATTCGCATACTTTATTTGCCCTCATCTAACATTTATCTTTTGAGGTATGTGGGAGAAAAGGAAATATACCTCAACGGACAATTGTTGCAGCACGACAAGGTCCACGTTTTTACCACCGGATCTTCTATACGAAATCCTCAGATTAAGCCCATTTACTACAGTGATGTGGTCAGCAGTTTCCACAGGGATCTGATGAAAGAAAAGATTGTATTTGAGGCAGACAGGATAGAGTATCATTTCAGCGGGGGAAAGATTGGACTGCACGAAATGAGTTTTTCGGAAGAATCAGGAAGGCTCGTCGGAATTATGGGGGCCAGCGGAGCCGGTAAGTCAACCCTGTTGAACGTTCTGAATGGCACAGCATCTCCCACATCCGGTTCGGTGAGAATCAACGGCTATGATATCCATAAGGAAAAAGAGAAACTAAAAGGGCTGATCGGCTATGTGTCGCAGGACGACCTGCTGATTGAGGAACTGACGGTATTTCAGAACCTTTACTATAATGCCAAACTATGTTTTGACAACTACACCGAAAAGGAGTTGGTTGAAACAGTTAACAGAACACTTGAAAATCTTGGGCTTTATGAGATAAAAGACATTCAGGTGGGTTCACCCCTGAATAAGAAAATCAGCGGAGGCCAGCGAAAACGATTGAACATCGCCCTCGAACTGATCCGGGAGCCATCCGTATTGTTTCTGGATGAACCCACTTCGGGCCTGTCGTCACGCGATTCAGTGAACATCATGGACCTCCTCAAGGAGTTGTCATTGAAAGGAAAACTGGTTTTCGTGGTGATTCATCAGCCAAGTTCAGAAATCTTCAAAATGTTCGACCGGCTTCTTATCCTTGACACAGGAGGTTATCTGATTTACAACGGCGATCCTATTGATTCCATCATCTATTTCAAGGAAAGGGTGCATCATGCCAACTGGAATGAAAGTGAATGCCATGCCTGCGGAAATGTTAACCCGGAGCAAATATTCAATATTGTTGAACTGGCGGTACTGGATGAATATGGAAAACAGACCCGCACCCGGAAAATTTCTCCTCAGGAATGGTATTCCTATTACAAGGAATACTCCAGCGAGAACAATCAAAAAAAGCAAGCCGGAAACACCCTTCCAAAGATTTCGTTCAAAACTCCCAACCGGTTCAGGCAATTTCTGATTTTCGCCAAGCGGGACATCCTCTCCAAACTGGCCAATACGCAATACCTTGTGATCAACTTCCTGGAAGCACCTGTTCTGGCGTTAATTATGGCTTACATTATCAAGTACTACAACGTTAATGTAACCAATCAATACGGATATACTCTGTTCGGGAACAGTAACCTTCCCGTTTACCTGTTCATGTCGGTGATTGTCGCCATCTTTGTCGGACTCACCGTAAGTGCCGAGGAGATTATCAAAGACAGGAAAATTCTCAAGCGGGAAGCTTTCCTCGATCTGAGCTGGTCGAGTTATCTTCTTTCAAAAGTCGGAGTACAGTTTGGCCTTTCAGCCATCCAGGCATTGACCTTCGT
>Ga0207433_10005735_pt1 | contig 21962 bp, 20 predicted proteins | sample YelNatPaOPGAMG01_FD_187559 | JGI IMG/M metagenome (GOLD analysis project Ga0207433, IMG submission 187559) | Hot spring thermophilic microbial communities from Obsidian Pool, Yellowstone National Park, USA - OP-RAMG-01 (SPAdes) (version 3) | ecosystem: Environmental > Aquatic > Thermal springs... | reverse complement strand
AGATAGAAATCTCTGTTTATGATGTCTGTGGTAGACTGATTTCAAAAGATATCGGAATAAAGGCGAAGGGCAAGCACAATTTTGTCGTCAATGAGATTTCAGATGGGGTCTATTTTATAAAATTTAAATCATCAGGCTTTGAAGTGAGAAAGAAGGCTATACTGCTAAAGTAAATTCCGCCTTTTAATAACTTTTCACAGCGGTTGGATATAAACTAATATCTCATTTCCAACTTCCAAACTCACTTCTTCACCTAATAACCAACTTCCGTTCCTTGATGCCCGCCACACTTCTTGGCGGGCTGCGAAACTGTATTACGATTAACCATCTTAATAACCCCTTATCACCCTTTATATCCCTTCATAACCCCTGCTTGTAGGAGCGGTTTCCAACCGCGATAAAAACCTGAAGTTTCTGCATTAATAGTAGTGGCAGAGTTTACTCTGCTCTGCAAAAATAGTCTGCATTAATAGTAGTGGCCGGCCGCCACACCTCTTGGCGGCTTACTCGGCATAAAGAAGTCAAGCAAGCTTGACCACTACAATAAACATAATCAAATCATTTCCTCCTTTATCCTGCATTGTGTATCCTGTATCATGCATCAAAGAAGTAGTGGCCGGCCGCCACACCTCTTGGCGGCTTGCTTGGCAAATAATTTCAGGATGTCAAGTAAACTTGACCACTACAAAAACATTGGCAGGATCGCAGGAAACGCTCTAACAAATCATTTTTTGTCATTCTGAGTCCGCCACTCTAAATCTCCTCTCCCCGCTGCAAAGATTGGCGGGGAGAGGGTTGGGGTGAGGGGGCTTTTTTCTGTCATCATGAATCCGCAACTCCCCCGCCAATCCACAACACTTCCGCCATACTGTGTGGCGGATGGCGGGCTGCGAAACCGTCCAACGAAAGACGATTTTTAAAGAAAGGTGTAAATAAGGTCCCTTAACGTTTGCACAGGATTATTGACATTTTCCTAAAAATCCCTATAATAATAGAGTGTCCATTATATTATTCTTTCTTATAACTCAGTATCAACCCCAGACCTTGGCTGTTCCGCCATTTGAACATACCCTTGGTTTTTACCGGGCATCAAAATATTATCTACGATTATTCCTCGGGCCTAATTTTGATTATAATGATCCCCAGGGCATTGCCGCTGTTAAATTAAAAGTACTTGATGATCCAAAGACAAGCAGGGATGATGATGAGCTCACGGTATTTGCAGTAAATTCAGGATCAAGCCAGATTGTTTATAACATAGGTCTATCAGCAGTAAAAGTCTATGGGAATGAGAAGATGTTCTCCCAACCAAAAGGGATCGCTGCTAATGAAGATGGCCTTATTGCCCTTGCTGATTTTGGAAATAAAAGGGTTGTAAAACTCAAATACATAAAAGGAAATCTTGAATACATTGGTGAAATAAAACTTTCAGGGAGACCATTTGATGTCTGCTTTGATTCAAAGAATAATCTCTATATCACTGATTATGATAACTCAAAAATCTATGTCTACTCTCCAGAAGACTCTCTTTTAAGGGCATTTGGCAAAGAAGGAAAGGGTTATGGTGAAGTATTCCAACCGATGGGCATTGAGGTAATTGATGCAGATGCCCCATATAACTATTATCGTGAAGACTTTGTTGTCATAACCGATAATGAGGGGAAGAGGGTATCAAAGTTTACTACCTCGGGCAGATTCCTGAATTGTGTTTATAGTTTTGAAATCGGACTTGCAGAGGCAAAGTTTTTATATTGTGCAGTTGATTATTTTGGAAATATCTATGTAACGGATGAACTTAATGACCAGATTCATAAATTTGACCGTAATCTTGTTTATATAATCTCTGAAGGCAGAACCGGGGTGGGCCAGGGTGAATTCAATTCACCGCGCGGGATAACAATCGGTCGGCGTTATGGTCAGGTATTCATCACGGAAAAAGAGGGTGGGCAGTATTTATGGATTTCGGTGGATGCCATACTGGTAGGTTTTTTCCCTTCGTCATTTTCTGCACGTCAGCCAGGTACGACCCTTGCCTTATATATCACGGATGAAGCAAGGATTGATATTGATATATATAACCAAAAGGGTGAGAAGATTGAAAATCTTGTTGAGAAACTAACAAAACCACCTGGTGAGGTTCTCATCGTCTGGGATGGTAAGGATGAAAATGGGAATGTTGTGCCACCAGGTGAGTATGAATTTAGAATCACTGTTAAGGCACGCCATGGTCATGGTGCCAAGATAAAAAAATATCTGAGAGGAGTTGTAAAATGCGTAGAATCATAAAAAATCTCTATTTCCGTATCTTTATATTTTTTGTCCTTTCATCAATGCTTGGTTTTGCAACCAAGTATGCAGGCGAGTTTCAGGAATTAGTTGTGGGAGGTAGAATCTGTGGTATGGGTGGAACCGGCATTGCCCAGGGTGTTGAACCTGCATCAATTATCTTGAACCCGGCAAATGCAATATCACTAAATCGTTCCTTACATCTCATGCATTCAGAAAATTTTTCCGGTATAGTGAAGAATGAGTTCGGTGGATTTGTAGGCATAAAAGATGACGTTGCCTATGGAGTGGAGGCACAAATGGTAAGTGTTGATGGAATAAAGTTAACAACATTACCCGATACAAATAAACAACCTGGTGATGATAACAGGCCATTTCCTTATGATACAGTCTCAACAAGGGATGTAATCTTTTATCTCAATGCAGCTAAGAGGAAAAGTATACTTAACTTTGGCTTGAATTTGAAGTTCTATTACCGAGACCTTGCAGTTATGTCTGGATTTGGGGGTGGGGTTGATGTGGGTATGAAATTGAACTTGAAGAACCTAAATCTTGGTATCGGCGTGCGCGACTTTGTCCTGGCGCCAATTTTTTGGGAAAGCAAGACAAAAGAGTTCATCTCGCCTAAAATATCAACTGGTATTGCACCATACTTTCCTTTAATCATGCTAAATTCGGTTGTCATATTTGAACTTGATATTATAAAAGACCTTTCCTTGAATAATTTTTCACTAAATAGCGGTCTGGAGTTTGCCTACAAGGATAAACTGTTCTTCCGTGCGGGGAGGAATGAAAATCGGTATACTGCTGGGGCAGGTATAAAATATAGGAAATTGATCTTTGATTATGGCCTCATAACCCACCCTGATCTCGGCATCTCAAACAAATTTTCTGCAGGGATAGAATTTTAATCAAAATATGCTCAAGGCAGAAATATTCCGAAAGTTATTAAATCTGTGGGCAATCTTTATTCCTGTGCTATATTATCTTCTCCCCCAATCCTCGGCACGTTCTCTGCTTTTGCTTGTAACTATTATCATTGTAGCAATTGACTTCATCCGCCTCCATATCAATGGTGTGAAAGAAGGATTCATTCTCTTCTTTGGTTCATTTTTGAGGAGGCGAGAACTCACCAATCTTAGTGGTGCTACATTCCTCCTCTTAGGCTGTTTGATAACCGCATTCTTATTCTCCCGACCCGTTGTCATCGCCTCCTGTTCCTTTATCATCATTGGTGATACGTTTGCGGCAATGTTTGGACAGAATATAAAAAGTCCAAAAATTTTTAAAAAGACACTGGTCGGTAGTCTCGCTTATTTTATTTCAAACTTGATTGTAGTATTCGTGCTCCATTCCCTTCTCAATGTATCAATCTGGGTTCTCCTTACCGGTGCAATATTATCAACAATATTTGAGGCATTGCCCCTGCCCTGGGATGATAATTTTTCTGTCCCTATCCTCACCGGGATCGGAATGAGCATTATTTTGTAACCCTAATAATATTTATCAATACATAAATCCCAAGGCCAATTCCCGCAATGATTGCACCTGTCCAGCCAAGGAGACAGAGTGAGGTCACTATGATTCCAGCAGCAAAGACACCCAGGGAGATGAAGAGGAACGATTTCTTAAAATCCAGTGCCATAAGATAGGCAAGGAGGGCACCGGTCCAGGCACCGGTGCCAGGTAGTGGAATTGCAACGAATACAAGGAGTCCAATCTCTTCGTATTTCTCAATAGCAGAGCCCTTTCCTCGTGTCCGCTTAAACAACCAATCAAAAAATCTTTTAAAAAATGGAATTTTGCATAACAAATCCGTAAGGGGTTTTAAAAAAAGGAAGATGAAAGGGACAGGGAGGATATTACCGATGAAGGAGAGAAAAAATGCCTCATACCAGGGTATATGGAAGAGATTGATTGCAAGGGGAAGTGCACCACGCAACTCTACAATCGGAATCATTGATGTGATAAATACAGCCAATTCAGGTGATATCCCTTTTGCCACAAGTTCCTGCAGTGTCATACCATACCTCCCCTCTTCCTGATGATCCAGTCAAGGGCAAGAAGGAAGAAGATTATAAAATAATTGGTGGGTCTGTCAAAGGAAATCTTCTTTTTTTCAAAGCGTTCTTTTCTCTCAGGTGGTATGAAATCCTTCAACATTGGAAATTCATGATAACCACCTTTCGTCTTCTTACCAATCTCTTCAAGCAGATGAGAATTGATAATTTCTTCAGGTTCTGTTTTTATGTCCAGAATATTCACTTTAATCCCTTTGCTTACCATAGTATCATTATCCAGAACCCCTTTAGCGAATACTGTAAATTCCCCGAATTTTTCTGCATTGACTGTTGTCTCATACCTCCCTGGAGTGATCTCAAAAAATGGGATTTTTTTATTTTGAATTTCAAGATAAAAATTACCCCCAGAACCCGGCAATAATCTCTGATCATATGCCTTTAATTCAAATTTCATCTGTTCACCAATGTGGTATTGATTTTTTTGCGGTTTCAGAATAAGGCGCTCAGTCTTACCATAGGGTGAGAGGAATCTCAGAATAGTTTCTAAGAGGGGGTCCAAAATATCCTGGTTATTTAAACCCAACTGGGCAAAGTGCCAGACACCGATTTCTGAAATATTTATCTGAAATACACGACCATTAAAAACTTCACGATAACCGATGACAGGATTACCATCAGCCTGGGCTAAAATTGTCGTCCTGGGGTTTATTCCTATTGTCCGATTGATTTTTGAAATCGGGGCATATTCCTTTCCAGGTATTATAACTGAAAATGGTAAAAGGACTTTTAACTGGAAATTACCTTCATACTGTGTCCCGGTCACCGGGAAACATAAAATATCGTTCAAATCTGGTCCAGCACCCCTTATATCACCAATAAAAAGTATACCCTTTTTTTTGTATAAAAAATCTTTCATCTCATTCACAGCTCTATCACCATTTATGTTATCAAAGATTACGACATCAAACTGATTAAAATCAATAAGACCCTCCCTCAAGTTTTCATTAGAGGTAAGAATCTCATCCCTGGATATTTTGATTACCTGTGAAAGTTCAATATCAGGATTATTTTGGAGCACCTCAATGATAAACCTGGTATTGAATGATGGATGCTCAGTATAATATAAGACCTTAATCTTCTGTTCAAACACTGTTATTGAGAATGGATATTCATTATTCTGGAGATTCGATTCGCCTGGCTGGGGATAGAGAGAAACCATGAATCTCTGTTCACCAGGTTTTCTCGGTATGAATTTAAATTCCACCGATTGCTGGGCAAAGTCTTGCGAAAGTTTAAAGGACTTCTCAAGAGCAATATCCTCGGATTTCAAAACAACCTTCCCTTTTCCTCCTGCAAAACCATTTGTGCCTATGATAACTTCAATAGTTATAGTATCATTGAAGAATGAATAATCAGGATAGATTAAATCAGTGATTGCCTGGTCCTTTAATTCTTTATTTCCTGTTGCAAAACAGAAGACCGGTGTTTTATAATCAGAAAGAATTTCAGAAGGTGGCCTACCATAATTATGATTGCCATCTGATATTAGCACAACTGCTGAAGGAGAAAGTTTTTCACAGTAAAGTAATGCGCTTGTGATATCTGTAAATTTTCCTCTTGCTCCTTCTATATTATAGAAGATAGAATCGCTAAAAAAAATCTTATTGAACCTGAATTTCAAAGAATCTACCATACTCAATATATCCTTCAGATAATTCTTCATACTTGGTGAACAATCAATGAGCATGACTGGAAGGTTTAAAGAAATTCTTTTATTAACTGTGATAGTTACATTGCTGATGATGAGATATATTAAAACGATCGCAATGATTCTTATTATAAGTTGGAATGGTCTCTTATAATATAATATGATGCTTAAAGCAACAGCAAATAAACTAATTAATAACTGAATCAAGGTCAAATGCCCTGGGTGTTAATTTTATAATATTGGGGCTATCCACAAAGATAGTATCTTCACCATAAATACCATCGCCATAAACCTGAATAAAATATCCCATACTATCACGCACCTCAAACAAAAATTCACCCTTTTCTAAAAGGCTGATACCAACTACCTTTTCTCTTGATATCATAGCAATACCTTTTTCAACAGGTTTCTCTTGATAAACTGCCTTTCCCCTCATGAATAATGGTTCATAGATTGTATCTGGTGTTATGGTTGTGATGAAGGGCATAATCCGATTGCCCCCAAAGTCTTTTAAATTGTAAAGATAGAGGTAATATGTTGTATCATAATTCAATGAATCTGCTTCACTTGCAGGTACAATTGTCAGATAACTCATCCCCTGCCATTTTGTAGTCATATTATGCCTGGGGAAGATGCGATATTTCAAAGATGTGGTATCAACAGGCTCTGAGAACTGGAAGAAAAAGGATTTTAAACGGTAGCCCTTTGAATAGTTTTTTACCCAGGGCGCAATTGTATCGGGGCGCATAGAACCTGTAAATTTTCCTCTAAAGAAACCAAAACGCATTGACTTATCATAAACCTTACCTTCAATTGCATACTCAATTGGCTTCATTCTTACGGTATATAAGAAAATCTGGTCAGGGGTATTGCCCTGGGATAATGAAAGTAGCATAAGAGTGTCATTTTCGCTCAGAATATGGAAGTTTTCCAGATTGAGACTTAATGTATCAAGTTCTTCAGAAAATTGGAGCATCACCTGATGTTCATTCAATGCAACAATTTTTTTAAGTTTTGGGTCAACACGATCAATATGTAAAGGCGGTTCCTTGTGTGCGCAAAGAAGGAAAAATAGGAGAAAGTAAATGCACAAAATTCTGTGTGAAACGTTCATAATCTATTTTATCACATTTTGATGAAAAGTCAATTGACTTTTAAAATTTTTTTTAGTTCTTTTTGCTTCTCCATTGGTGCATATCTTATGAGTATCCGGGAGAGTGAAACATATATGTCGTATAGCTCAGGATATCTTTTTAAAACTGATAAGTGTTTCTCTATCGTCTTCCGGTCACCACGAACAAGCGGCCCGCTTAATCCCTCTCTTATACCAAATTCAGTGACATTATGGATCGTCTCCATAAACATTGGAACTATTATACGTTGAAAATCCTCTTCCTTCCAGTTGAGTTTCTTCATCAGAAATTTTATTGCCGATGACAACGCAACCAGAAGATTGCTGGAAAACACACCAAGTAGATGGTATAATGGCTTATGTTTTTTATTTATCGGGTAAATTATGAAATTTTCTGGACTGAATATCTTTCTAACAATACTGAGGCATCTCCTCTCACCCTGGAAAAAGAGAATATACCTCTTTCGTCCTGGTGGAGTAATAATCTTTGGAAAGGTAGCAAATGGATGGAGTGCACCACGATGAATTCCTTTCTTATAAGGGAATAATTCTGCCGGTAATAGACCACTAAAATGGAGAAGGTATTTTTCTTTTTTTAAATAGGTTTGAGCCTTTTTATAGGCATTCAGTATCTCATCATCAGGGGTGGCGAATAATAAAACATCGGAATTCTGTATCAGATTTTTGTAATCCGGATTTTTTCTTATCTTCAAAATATTTTTTGCATTCCTCAGGGTATTCGGATTTCTATCATAAATTCCATATAGGAGGTGCTTCTTCCTTAAGAAGTATCCAATTGTAATGCCTACCCGACCGCAACCAATTAGTCCAATCTTCATTATTTGATATTCTTCTTCATCTCTTCAAGGTCAGTATAAAGAGCAACTGAATCACAAAATAATTGGGGATTAATCTTGTTGACAAGGTCTTTTAATATCCTGCTTGGACCAATTTCTAAAAAAGCATCATACCCTGAACTTTTTAGATTTTCAATTGCCCTAACCCAATCCACCCTTGCCAGCATCTGTTTTTTCAACGAATCTTTAATCTCATCACCATAATTCAATATCTTCTGTTCAACCACTGAATAGAAATTACGTTTTGGGTTTTTGAACTCTATTGTGTCAAGGAAGGCGCTGAATTCCTCCGAGGCATCTTTAAGATAGGGGCTGTGCCATGCACCACCAACATCAAGAGGGATTCCCTTTCCACGATTTTTTGAAGCAAACTGGGCAATTAATTGCAATCCTTTTTTTGAACCTGATACAACAATCTGATTTGGTGCATTAATATTCGCGATGACTACTGGCTCATTAACTTCTTTGCTAACCTGTTCACATTCCTTTTCAAGGAGGTCCATCGGTATATTTATCATCGCCATCATCCCGCCTTCCTTACCCCCTTTCTCCATCACCTCACCCCTCTTCTTTATCATTCTTATCCCATCAGAGAAATCGGTAACGCCACAATAGACAATCGCAGTTGCCTCACCAAGGCTATGCCCGAGTGAGACATCACAAACGATTTCCATATCTTCCAAAATCCTTGCATAGGCAAGGGAGACAAGGCTTATGGCTGGTTGGGCAATACTGGTCATACTGCTCGTCTGATTTGCCTTCTCTCCCCAGAGATATTCTTTTATATCGTATCCAAGGACATCACATCCTCTATCAATAATCTCTCTTGCCTGTGAATATTTGTTATACAACTCCCGACCGATGCCAGGCTTAAATGCACCCTGCCCATCAAATAAAAAAACAAATCTTTTCATAATCACCCCTTTCTTAAATTGTTGATATCGCCATCCCTATTGCCAGTTCTCTGGTATGGCTTATGCTCACATATATATTCTTTATCCTCAATTGTTCAGAAATCTCTTTTGCCCTTCCTGATAAGAGAACATAAGGAGCGCCACTCTTCTCATTTAGAATTATAATATCCCTGTATCCAATGCCCTGGCGCCAGCCTGTTTTGATTGCCTTTAACACCGCTTCTTTCGCGGCAAACCTGCCGGCAAGTTCTTCATAACGGAATACACCCCGGCTGGAAAATTTAATTTCTTCTGGTGAAAATATCCTATGAATGAATGTGCCGTGCCTTTCAATTGCAGACTTTATCCTTTCAACCTCAATTATATCTATACCTATTCCGAATATTTCCATCTATTTTTTTATCCCAAGCCCGGTCACTGAAGGGCATTTAATTCTGACCCTCTGATATTTCTTCCCAATTGCAGGTTTCTTTACAAAATAACCGCCAATTTCAATCCTGTATTCACCAACCGTTCCCACAAGCACTCCCCTTCTATCCTCATACCATTTCACAGAACGTCTTTTTGTATTTACTGCACAGATAATATTCAATTCACCAGGAACGGTTGTCAAGAGGTCTTCGGCTGAAGGCGTAACAAGGGCAATGGCATCCCCAAAGACTGTATGGGAGTGGAATTCCCCAATATATTCCAAACCTTCGGATAGAAGGCGGAGTATTGAGTTAACCCTTTCAACCCTTTTCAAATCCACTGTGACATGGGCAAAGCCGCTTTCAGCTGTCTGGTATGGAATGGCATATTCAACTACATATTTATTCTCGCCCTTCACACCAATGAGATACCCTATTGTCTCTTTTTTAAATGTCTCAATTGAAGAAGAGACGATAGATAAAAATGCGGGCAGACTAAGATATGCCTCAATCTCAAAAGGTGATTTATTCTTTACTGTTTGCTCCATCTTCATAATCCTTAATTATTTTTGAAATCCTCTTTAGGCAACGTTCCTTTCCAATCAATTCCATTGTTTCAAATAATCCTGGCCCAGCCTCGGTCCCGGTGAGGTATACCCTTAGTGGATGGATGAGTTCCCTTGCCTTTAATTGTTTCTGGGCACAAAATGCCCTTAAAACCTGCTCTATCACATCAGATCTAAAATCTTCGATCGTTTCCAGACTCATCTTAAATTCTTTAACCAGTGATATGCTCGTATCATTTAGATATTTTTTAAGTGCCTGGGGTTCATATTCAAAATCATCTTTAAAAAAATATCGTGCCTTTTCAATATCCTTAAGGACCTTTAATCTGGGTCGCATCAAAAGGCAGACGCGGTTAAGCCATTCTTTATCTTCATTAACGTCTGTGAGTCCAGCAGAGAATACAAATGGTTTTACTAATTGAAGGTATTTCTCCTCATCAATGCGATTTATGATGTAATGGTTATTCATCCACTCTAACTTTGCCTCATCATACACAGCATTTGCGGGATTTATTCGCTCAAGAGAGAATAACCTTATCATCCGTTCACGATCCATCACTTCCTCACCACCACCGGGTGACCAGCCCAGGAGGGCGAGAAAGTTAACAAGGGCATCAGAGAGATAGCCTTCATCACGATAATCAAGCACGCTCTTTGCACCAAGCCTTTTTGATAATTTCTTTTTATCCCTACCAAGGATCACAGGGAGATGGGCAAATTTTGGAATTGGAAGATTGAATGCCTCGTATAATAATATCTGTTTTGGGGTATTTGCAATATGTTCAACACCCCTTATCACATAATTTATCTTCATAAGAAAATCATCTATGACACAGGCAAAATTATAAGTAGGCATACCATCGGATTTCATAATCACAAAGTCTTCAAGATCTGATGAATTCTTTTCAACACTTCCATGAATGATATCGGTGAATACAATAACTTTATTCAAAGGAACTCCAAATCTTAATGCAGGCATAATCCCCTGACTCTTCCGCCTCTCAATCTCTTCACTGGTAAACTTATTCCTACAACGATGCTGCCAGTTCATCTTCCTACTCAGGTATTCAGACCTCTCCCGCTCTATCTCCTCCTGTGTGCAATAACACCAGTAAGCCTTACCTTCATTTACCAATCTCTGGGCATACTCTCTATAGATCTCTTTACGTTCAGACTGGAAATAGGGACCATAATTTCCACCCTTTTCAGGACCTTCATCCCAATCAAGTCCAAGCCAGTTTAAGGAATCAATTATGACCCTTGTCATCTCCCGGGAAGACCTTGTCAAATCCGTATCCTCTATTCTCAGAATGAATTTTCCGTTATTATGACGGGCAAAAAGCCAATTATATAAAGCAGTTCGGGCACTTCCAATATGGAAGAATCCTGTTGGGCTTGGCGCAATCCTGACTCTGACCATTTGACTCATATTCTCTATCTAAAAGGGTTTAGGCACGGAGAGGGGGAGATTCGAACTCCCGTCCCATCTTTCGATGAGAAACCGCTTAGCAAGCGGGTGCCTTCGACCACTCGGCCACCTCTCCAAAATGAGGATTACCCTTTTAATAAAAAAATATACGGAGGGCGAGGGATTCGAACCCCCAAGGGATTGCTCCCGGCGGATTTCAAGTCCGCTGCCTTACCAGTTAGGACTAGCCCTCCAGAGTGTTATATTATTATAGTCAATTTTAATAAATTGTCAACAAAACATTGACACCCTTATTATTTTGATTATACTTTTAAACAATGAAGAAGAAAGAGAAGGTCCAGAAGAGGATGGATAAATTTAACTTTTTTGATAATAACTGGGAAAGGTTTATAATCCCATTGCTCTTTTTAATTCCATTTTTGTATTTTGCCCCTTTTTTATCCCCAAATAGAATGATAGCGGGTTCGGATTATCTCCTTGATGGTTATCCGTTTGAAAAATATTCAATTGAAAATGGTGGATTCGTTTTCTGGTATCCGATGGTCTTCGGTGGATTCCCGGCACTTGGGGCACCTGTTGGTGGACAATTTGCACCCCTTGCCATCTTAAAATTCGTCCTCCAGCCCCAGATCGTCCATGCATTGACCTTTATCATCCTCTTCTTCATCGCTGGGCTGGGGATGTATCTCTATTTAAAAGAACTTGGCCTCTCAAGATATTCAGCAACAATAGGAGCATTCGTGTATCAATGGATAGGGAATCTTGCAACGACACCTGAGGCAGGTCATACAGGAAGGGCTGCAAGCATTGCATTATTCGGACTTATGCTCTTTTCTCTCCACCGGGCTTTGAACACCAGGAAGATAAATTACTTTATCCTTCTGGGATTATTTATCGCCCTTGCATTTTATCAGGGACATTTCCAGCTCACATATTATAGTCTAATCATCCTGCTTATTTATGTGATACACTTCTTGATAACCAATCGGAAGAATTTAATGAAGAAGGATTTTATAAAGATAATAGGATATGGATTGGTTACCGTTTTTTTAATCTTTTTATTAATGGCGATGATCTGGTTACCAGTTATTGGTGGGATGAAGACGGTTGCAAGGGGTGTTGAAAAGGGCTATGATTATGCTGCAAGTTGGAACCTTCCACCGGTTGAAATCTTTGACCTCTTTGTTTATAACTTTTCCGGCGCCTTGGATAATTATTGGGGGAGCAATCCATTCAAACTCCATACCGAATTTTTTGGAATAATCATCCTCATTTTCACCATATCTGCCCTTATCTTCTTCTGGAAAAAGAGATATGTAAAATTTTTTGCAATAACTGGAATTGTTACTTTATTCTATTGTTTTGGCAGTGCAACATTTGTCCATCGCCTCTTCTATGAACTGATCCCCGGATTTAAATTGATGCGCGCACCAAGTCTTGCCTTTTATATCTTCTCATTCAGTAGTATCGTTATCGGTTCAATAAGTTTTGATGAAATTTTTGTGCAAAGATCTATTGAAAAGAAGAAATTAACTACAATGTTCGTTTTATTATTTATTTCATTTATCTTCATCCTTCTTATCATTGCACCTGGAATTGGAAGGGCATCAGCTGGAGAAAAGATTGGATATTTTGAGCGGAATCTATCTTCATATCTTAATGGTGCAATTATAAATCTTTTGTTTCTAACTTTTACGATTATTATCTTATATCTCACCATTAACGAAAGAATTAAAACTTCAACTGCGGTGCTAATGGTATCGGGGTTAACCCTTTTAAACCAGATACCGGTGATGAGAAGATATCTACCAGCAGGACCAGCACCTGAAGAATATTATAAACCTGATGATGTTATTAAATTTCTAAAAAATGACACAGGAATATATCGCGTCTTTCCATTTCAATATGGTCCACGGGGTGAGCATGACCGTGATTCCTATCTCCTTTACCACAATATCCAGAGTGCTGGTGGGTATATCGCCAATCCTATCCAGCGTTATCAGGATTTGATTGGTGCTGGAATGAGTGTGATGTTCAATCCCCAGAACCTCATCCAGTATCCAAAACTCGTTGACGTATTGAATCTGAAATATATAATCGCACCAAATCTTCCTGAAGATATATCAGGATATGACCAGAATTCCCAGCGGATTATTGTCTTTATTAAAAACTATCTTTCAAGATTCAGACCTGTATACAAGGGCTATCAGCATACAGTATATCAGAATGATAGCGTATTAAACCGTGCCTGTATTATATCGGATTATGTTGTATTACCTGAAGAAAAAATTCTAGACTTTATGAAATCCCCGGAATTCAATCCAAGGGAAGCCATTATCTTAGAAGATAGTGTAAATATTCCCCATCCTGATAAAAAATTTCCGATGGCCGATGCCCTGATAAAAAAATATACTCCAAACCAGATTGTTATTGAGACGAATTCACCATATCCTGGGTTCCTTTTGTTAATTGATAACTGGCATCCTGACTGGCAGGTACTTGTTGATGGTAAAAAAGAACGATTGCTCCGTGCAAATTATACATTCAGGGCAGTTTATCTCTCTGAAGGCAGGCATAATGTAATATTTGAATATAAATCCAGACCGTTTGCAATTGGACTTATAATAACCATCGCCACAATCTTTGCCCTTCTGGGTTTTTATATCCCACTCGGCTTATGGCGCCTTGCGGTGAAATATCGGATAAAATTGGAATAGAAACTTTGCAACTTTTTCTGCCTAAGAAATGTTGCAAAGTCCTTGACTTTTTAAAAAAAATACGTATATTTACTAAATCAAAAATTGAAAGGAGGTGATAATTGAAAAATAACAAAAAATGTTGGTGGACAAGTCATTTTATAGGGCATAAAAAGGAGGTAAAATGAAATATATCCTGGGCTTGATGTTTGTGCTTTCTTTATCTTTTGGGCTGGTATACCAATCCTTTAGATACCAGTCCACAGCGGGTCTATTTGAGGATGATTATGACCTCTTATTTGACCCGGCAAGGATCTGTGAGATAGAAGGCTCACGCGTATGGACGAGTTTATCAAACCTTGTCACAGGAAATGAAAATCTATTCTCCAATGGTAGTGTGCCATATATCCTCGTTGGTGGAAAAACGAACTTTGGAAAATTCTATCCGGGTATGGTCTATGACCACAGTGTTGATAAGACAGCACTGGGAACAGGACTTTTTGACCCCAATGGCAATGAGATGTATGGTGATGGGAAATTGACCATAATTGACTGGGATGATACTGATAACAATGGAAGCTATGACCGTAGAACTACGAGAACCGAGACCCGTTCTGCCTATGAGCAGATGAAGGATAATAATGTATTCCTTGGCGTTGGTTATAAACTTGACAATCTCCGCCTTGGACTCGGTTATTTAAGGGTTGATAACAAATTTATTGTCACCGACCCATTGAATAACTTCACTTATGAGTATACAATAGAGGACCTTAATACAAACTCTTTTACCCTTATCAACAGGGCAAAATTCTCTGGCGACGATAACACCAATTATGGTGAGAATGATATTCTATTCAGCATCTGGAAGGATATGGAAAAGATGTCATTAGGTTTGCTTGCAGGATTCGGTTTGCTCAATTATGGAAATAAGGCGAATATCATTGGTGATTCAACAATCTACACCGACCCTGTAGATACCACAAGATTCTATACCCGCGCCAATATCCTTGATTCCTCAAATCAGAAGCGGTCCGGGAATATCATTACTGTAAACCTGCGCGCATTCTATAATTACAATGAGAATGCCCAGGGAAGGTTCTATCTTGGATTCTTCACCCAATCCTTAGGATATGGCGATGATGCGATTGACCACTATTACAAGACCAGAGAAAATATAATGGCGCAATACCAGCGGGATACAATCAATGCGCTAACATACTACGATGGTTCAGCCAATATCAAAGGGCTTCAGATAGGCACAAAACAACTCTTTAAGGTCTCGGATAGATTGAGGATTGGCTTTGGTGTTATGATCACAGGCATTGCAACATTTGATTCAACTGTAGCAAAGGATACTTCAGTTACAAGGACCGTATATGATGATAATGATGGTATCTCCTTTGACCCTGATGATTATGTCCGGACCATCTGGTCAAGTGAGACCTGGATGACAAAGAGCACTGGAACGACAAAGGAGATTACACTGCCGGTAGGGGTTGAATTCAATCTATTCCCACAGTTAGTAATGAGGCTCGGTGCCCAGCATACCTATACGATGGATGATTATACAACGGTCACTGAACTCATCCAGTATGAGCCACAGAGAACAAGGACGGTTGATGGCACCGGTGCGGTTACTGAGGATCTTATCGATCCCAATCCTGCACCTGTTGGCTCAGATGAAACCCATAAGGTTAATACACCCAGGACCGATTACTTCTATGGCATTGGCTGGCAGGTTATGGATAATCTACAGATTGATATCATGGGGTTCAGCGAACTGACAAAACTTGATAACTGGCGTATTTCTGCAACATTTAAATTTTAAGGGGGATAAAATGAAAAGACTCCTTACCTTAACAGGCATTTTACTTCTGGTGATTGCCTGCCAGAAGGCAGAGAATATCCTATCACCAGACCCTGACCTGCCCCAGGGAACAGGGGCAGGGAATCTGCCGACCGTGACAGGAATCTCACCTGCAAATTATGCACAAATGACTGACCAGAACGGAAGTACCCCAGGAATTCAAGGCTTGATAACCGTAACCTTTTCAGATTATATGGAACCTTCAAGTGTCACAAAAAAAGATAACATCATCATCCTTGATGTAAGAACCAATACGCAGATACCTGCTGATAAGATTACTACTGAATATTATCAGGAAACAAGAACACTATATATTTCAATCTCTGATGTTCCTGATTCAGGTTCATTCTTATTACGCCTCGTTTCAGGAGCTGATGGAATGAAAAATCTCTATGGTTCACCACTTGATGGAGATAATGATAATTTTGCTGATGGGACACCTTACGATGATTACCATTCTACATTCTGGACTGCTCCACTATCTGATACTCTCGTTGCTACTTTACAGCCTACGATTGATTATTTTTCCCCTGATACCGAGGCGGTAAACAATACCCAGCCCTTGATTGTCATTGGTTTTCCTGGTATAACACCAATGGATACAAGTACCCTCAGTCTTTCAAATATCAAACTTGCTGATGAAAATGGTGGTTCAATTAGTTTAACAATCGTCTCACGCGACCCTTATGGAATAATGCTCCAGCCCACGAATCCCTTGACCACAGGCAAGAATTATACAATCACGCTCGTCTGTAAGAATATAAAGAGGCTCGGTGATTCAAGAACCCCATCTTACCTACTTGTCCTTGATGGTGATAATGACGGTCCTGAAGAGAGTGAACCGGAATTGCAGTCATATTTCCGGGTTGATGACCCGAATAATGCACCAAAGGTTCAGAGTTTAAATTCAATCACCAATGGTGTTGCGATTACATTCACAAGACTAATTGATAATGCCACGATCAATTCCAATAATATAATGGTCTATGATAATACTGGCTATGTTCCTGGTGATATGAGGGTATATACAAATACTGCTGGTGACAAAACAATCATTGATTATTATTTCAAGAGGACACCAGGTGGTGGACGAAGGGTATTTGTCTCAAAAGAACTAAAGGCTACCAATGGCTATAAATTTGACGGCAACGGCAATGGTATTGGTGGCGAGCCCTGGGATGATTATAAGGGTGCATTTTGAGGAATGGGAATGAGCAAAAGGGGGAAGGAATGATTATCATCCTCCTTCCCCCTTTAAATTTTATATCCCAATAAAAAATTATGAATCTAAACGATTACCAGAAATTGATTGAAAATATTTATTTAAAAATGGATTCAAAAAGGGGCCTTGATAAAACCTTTAACTGGTTCATTGAAGAAGTTGGTGAACTGGCAAGGGCAATCCGTAAGAAGGATAAAAAGATGATTACTGAAGAGTTTGCGGACTGCCTTGCCTGGCTTTTATCTGTTGGTTCAATATTAAACATTGATGCGGAAGATGCAATGGAAAAATATTCTAAGGGATGTCCAAAGTGTAAAAAAATTCCTTGTGAATGTAGTGAATAAAATCTCCTTGATTTTTTATTTTCGGTATATATACTTAAGTGTTATAAGCAAAAAAGGGTGATTATGATAAATTCTTTTCTTATTTTCATTATATTCCTTGCATTATATCCTCCTGAGAATGTTCGGTCTCTTAAAATCATCAATCAGGATAGCATCAGCATTACCATTGGTTGGAATAAACGGGCAAAGATGGATATAGATGGGTATGAGATCTATCGCTCAAAATATAAATTATTGGGAATCGTGTTCCAGGATACCATCTTTATTGACCAGGATATCCAGCCTGATAATGAATATCTTTATGATGTTGTAAAGAAAGAGAGGATGAAGAAATACAAAGACCAGAAAGATTTTCTTAAAATCGTCTCCATAGGGTATCAATTAATAAAGGATACAGTTAATAAGAGAAATATCATCAAGTGGAAGAGGCCTAATGATTTATATCTCGGAGAGACTTACGAGATATGGCGGGCAGAAAAGAATGGTGATTATGAACTCATTGGCACTGTTTCAGGAATGGATAGTAGTTTTCGTGATACAACGATGAAGGATGGAGTAAAGTATTTTTATAAAGTATCTGCATTTAAAGGGAATGAGAAAGTTTTTTCAAATCCATCACCTCCGATATTTACAATCGGCACACCAAAATTTGTATATGCAGAGGATATACCGAATGATGAGGGCGGAGGTTTTAGAATTACCTGGGAACCTTCACCCAATTATGATTTGTTAAAGAGTTATGTATTGATGCGCCTTGTTTATGATTCCATCGCTGCATTCAAAGATACATTCTCTTTCACAGATACAACCATAAGACCGAATATAGAGTATCATTATTACATAGGCAAGAACTATCAGATAATAATGCCGGCAAAGATTGTTGCTGACTCTATCGGAATGACCGGCAGGGTGATAAGAATAGAATGGAAGTTAAATCCTAAGGTAATCGGGCAGAATTATGATTTAACCCTGATCTATCGGGCAGAAAAGGATAGTGCAAATAATTTTAAGTATGTAGACTATACTGCACCGGATGAAGAAAAGTTTATTGATGGAACTGCAGAACCAAATAAAGAATATATATACGAGGCGAGGGCAGTGAAAGAGGTTTCAATACCATTTAAAATAGAAAAGGATACCTGCATTGAAAATAAAAGGTTTATCACCCTGTCCTGGAAAAAATCTAAGGAACCTCCCGAATTTTTAGGTTATTATGTGATGCGGGCAGAAAGAGATAGTGGCAATTATGGAATCTATGCACGATTAGGAACCCAGGTGAATACCTTTCAGGACCGGGTTGGAATATATGATAATATTCCTTATGCCTATCGGATTGTAGCAGTCACAAAGGATGGTGAAAAGATTTCTTCAGAGACCACACCCTATGTAGTTTCATCACCACAGTGGTTCCACACCGGCAGGATAAATGCCTTAATCGGCATTACAATCTTTATCTTTCTGGTCATATTCTTTATTGAGTATGCAAAAAAGGATAAGAATATCTTTGTGCGCAGGATTGCTGGATTGTCAGCAATTGATGAGGCTGTAGGCAGGGCAACTGAGATGGGAAGGCCCATCCTTTATGTGCCGGGATTTTCAACGATCAACGATGTAGCAACTATCGCCTCGTTAAATATACTTGGAGAAGTAGCAAAGAAGACTGCCCAGTATAATACCCCTTTGATAGTCCCTACTGGCGACCCTATTGTCTACACTGTTGCCCGTGAAGTGGTAAAGGAATCATATAATAAAGTGGGAAGGCCTGATGCCTTCAATCCGGACAGTGTCTATTTTGTAACTGATTCCCAGTTTGCCTATGCATCCGCAGTAAGTGGAATAATGATAAGGGAGAAACCTGCAACGAACTTTCTTGTTGGTATGTTCTATGCAGAATCATTGATTATGGCTGAGACCGGTGCCTCCACTGGTGCAATACAGATTGGTGGGACCGATGCAGTTACCCAGTTGCCATTCTTTATCACTGCTTGTGATTATACACTCATTGGTGAAGAATTGTATGCAGCAAGTGCTTATATCTCACGCAATCCAACTTTGCTTGCAGCACTCAAGAGCCAGGATTACAGTAAACTTGTGATTGTGGGTGTTTTGATTACTGCAACCATTCTGGCACTATTAAAAATCGGTATCCCTGTGTACAATCTGTTTAATATACAATGATTTTGACCTCCTCACCCCTCCCCTCTCCTCAAAGAGGAGAGGGAGTAAAAAGGTTCTTACCATCCGTTATCCCCTCTCCCTTTTTAAGGGAGAGGATTAAGGTGAGGGTTATATCCCCTTACATCCCCTCTCCCTTCTTAAGGGAGAGGATTAAGGTGAGGGTTGAAAAATGATTCGCCGCTATACAAAAAAAGCCCGAAAATTAAGAAAATCAATGACCAATGCAGAAAGGAAACTATGGCACCATTTACGAAACAGACAACTTGCTAATTTAAAATTTAGACGTCAGTATCAAGTTGGACCATATTTTTTAGATTTCTATTGTCCTGAGAAAAAAATTGTGGTTGAAGTGGATGGCGGGCAACATTACAGTCCAAAGGGGAAATATAATGACAGAATAAGAGAAAACTTTCTCCAGAAGAAGGGATTGAAAGTATTAAGATACTCAAATCGTGATGTGCTATTAAACATTGAAGGTGTGCTTGAGAATATTATAAATGAAGCCAATAATAATTAACATCTCACCCTATCCCTCTCCTCAAAGAGGAGAGGGAGTAAAAAAGGAATCTATTTTTGAATATTCCCTCTCCTTTTTAAAAGGGGAGAAAAAAATGATGGATTTGTTCTGCTCCGTTTCCTCTCCCTTTTTAAGGGAGAGGATTAAGGTGAGGGTTATACACTCCTGCTTCTCAAAAGAGGGGGAAAGGCGGTATGAAGATAATTGACCATATAACTTACTCCTCACCCCTACCCTCTCCTCAAAGAGGAGAGGGAGTAAAAAGAAGAGCATAAGGATTGAAGAATGAAGGAGGTTTTATGCAGAGAAAACTACCTTTAATGATTGTCCTGGTAATAGGTATTGCAATGCTTATCCAGTTCTTTGTTCCCCACAAGTTTTCCAAGGACTTATACATGAACTTCCTTGACTGGCTCGGCATCATTAGTGCATTCGCACTGGTCCTTGGATTGGGAAGTCTGATAAACCACCACTTAGACAAGATTCAAAGAAAAAGAGAAAACTGGGAATACTCCTGGGTTACACTCATCTCAATTATAGTCACTGCAATCATCGGGCTATTTGGTGGGATGGAAGGAAAAGGACCTTTACCGGTCCAGTTACAATTAATGCTTGGAAATAAACTCCTCGTGATAAAGTATTCAATCCAGACTATCTATGATAATGTAATGACACCACTTGGTGGGACGATGTTTGCCCTTTTAGCATTCTTTATGGCATCTGCAGCATATCGCGCATTCCGTGCCCGCACATTTGAGGCAACACTCTTACTTGTCGCTGCATTTATAGTTATGATTGGTGTAGTTCCTATTGGTTATTACCTATCACCAAAACTCCCCCACCTTGCCCAGTGGATAATGGATGTGCCCAATACTGCATCAAAAAGGGGAATATTATTCGGGGTTGGATTAGGTATTGCTGCGACATCTTTAAAGATTATCCTCGGAATTGAACGGAACTGGCTCGGAGGTGGAGAATGATTGTCCTGTCGTCTGATAGTCGGATACCTTATGGTTGGATGGTTTAATAGTTAATAAAGGGGAAGAAAAATGAAGTTCTGGGAAGCCTTACTTAAAATAGACCGCAGGATTGTATTTTTGGTGGTAGGATTATCAGTATTGATTCCGCTCATATTTCCATTCTATATAAAGACGAATGTGATGCCGCCAACTCAGAAATTATTTGATACGATTGAAAGCATTGACCCTGAGGCACAGGGTATTTTGATTGCGGCTGATTATGACCCCCAGACAATGCCCGAATTACAGCCGATGTTTATCTCACTATTAAGACATGCATTCGCAAGGAGGATTCCGGTCCTTGTAATGTCATCTTATATCCAAGGACCAGGGCTTGCAAAACAGGGTCTTGACCAGGTAACGCAGGAATTTAACATAAGGGCAAAAACGAAAGAAGACTCAATCATCTATGGCCGGGACTATGTCTTTTTAGGCTTTCCTCCTTTGTGGCTCGCTGCGGTCTTAAGAATGGGTTCTGATATAAGCCAGGCATTTCCTGCGGATTATTATAAAAACAGGACCGCATCCCTGGAAATGATGAAGAGGATAAAGAATTATAATGATATTGGATTAATTGTATCAATCGCGGGGAGTGGAATTCCCCAGTCCTGGGTAACCTATGCGAATACGAGGTTCGGTGTAAAGGTTGGTGCTGGTGCAACTGCAGTTACTGCCCCTGATTTCTATCCATTTTTGCAGACCGGACAGATGAGTGGTATGATTGCAGGGTTAAAGGGTGCATCTGAATATGAATACCTTGTCAATACAAAATATAATCTTACCGGACCAACACCTG
>Ga0207433_10005734_pt1 | contig 21966 bp, 24 predicted proteins | sample YelNatPaOPGAMG01_FD_187559 | JGI IMG/M metagenome (GOLD analysis project Ga0207433, IMG submission 187559) | Hot spring thermophilic microbial communities from Obsidian Pool, Yellowstone National Park, USA - OP-RAMG-01 (SPAdes) (version 3) | ecosystem: Environmental > Aquatic > Thermal springs... | reverse complement strand
ACCTCCAACCCTCCTCTGGTCTTATACGACAGGAAATCAAGTGGACGGTCACCCATCCCTTGGGGATATAGATAACGATGGAAAAATTGAGGTTGTTGTAGGGTCTGTTGATTATAAAATCTATGCCATGAATGGAGAAAATGGCTCACTCCTTTGGTCTTATACAACGGGAAGTAATGTGTACTCCTCCCCATCCCTTGGGGATATAGATAATGATGGAAAATTGGAAGTTGTTGTAGGGTCTCTTGATTACAAAATCTATGCCTTAAATGGAGAGGATGGTTCTTTATTATGGTCTTATGGAACAGGGAATTATGTGTTCTCCTCCCCATCCCTTGGAGATATAGATAATGATGGAAAATTAGAGGTTGTTGTAGGGTCTCATGACAATAAAATCTATGCCTTGAACGGAGAGGATGGTTCTTTATTATGGTCTTATACAACGGGAGGTGATGTGCATTCCTCCCCATCCCTTGGAGATATAGATAATGATGGAAAATTGGAAGTTGTTGTAGGGTCTAATGACTATAAAATCTATGCCTTGAACGGAGAGGATGGTTCTTTATTATGGTCTTGGACAACGGGAGGTATGGTGATCTCCTCCCCATCCCTTGGAGATATAGATAACGATGGAAAGCTTGAGGTTGTTGTAGGGTCTTGGGACTATAAGCTCTATGCTCTGAACGGTGAGAATGGCTCCTTACTATGGTCTTATACAGCAGGAAATGGTGTGGATTCCAACCCCTCCCTTGGAGATATAGATAATGATGGTAAACTAGAGGTTGTTGTAGGGTGTCGTGATAGTAAAGTCTATGCCATGAATGGAGAAAATGGCTCTTTACTATGGTCTTATATAACAGGAAGCAGTGGTACGTCCTCCCCATCCCTTGGGGATATAGATAATGATGGAAAATTGGAAGTTGTTGTAGGGTCTCTTGATTACAAAATCTATGCCTTAAATGGAGACGATGGCTCCTTACTCTGGACTTATACAACTGGAAATGAGATACATTCCTCCCCAGCCCTTGGAGATATAGATAATGATGGAAAATTGGAAGTTGTTGTAGGGTCTAATGATTATAAAATCTACGCCATTTCAACGAATTCTCCCGTCCCGTCTCCATCCCTACTTCCCTGGCCTGAATTTGGGAACAGGGGATATAATAGAACAAGAAACCTTGATTCATGGGAACCGAACGATTCCATTGCAAAACCTGCAAATATCATAGACCTTGTTAGAAATGGAGCAATCCCTGGTTATATATGGAAATCCGGGGATGTTGATTTCTATTCATTCCCTGTGACACAGGCACCAAGCACTATAAAACTCGAACTCAAAGACATACCATCTGGAACAAATTATGACCTTTATCTTTATGACACAAACAAAAACCTTGTTTCTTCATCAACAAATTCAGGAAACTCTCCAGAGGCAATAACCTATTTCACAACCGTTCCTGGCACATACTATATCAAGATAGATTCCTCCTATGGATATTCTCCAACAAATCCTTATTCTTTATATATAAAGATAGAGCACTGAAGGAAAGATAATACTCCTTTAAAAGGTATAAATGTCTGCTTTTATCTCTAATTTTTCTCCGAGGGGTCGGAAACTATTATTTCTGGCTCATCTTTGGGCGGGAAACAGAAGTTTATTAGGATGCCAGTTTCAGCCCCCAGTGATTTTAGATATTTTTTGAGTTGCACTTCTTCTTTTGTTTCCTTTTCCTCTTCTTTTTTTGCTTTTTTCAATGGACCAACTGCTTTAAATTCCAGAATTGCTTTTTTACCATCTTTTTCAATATACAAGTCCACTCTTCCGCTCCCTATAATTATCTCCTTCCCCTGCGAAGTTTTATACTTAATCTCCACAGGCATTTCCGTTTTCACTATGTAACCTCTGTCTTGCAGTTCTACACTCATGGCGTCCCGATAAATTGCTTCTTCATGTCCTGCCCCAAGTTCGCTATACACCCTTTTTGCTGCCTCTTCCACATCTTTTATTATTTTGTTGCTCTTCATCTTACACCTCATTTTTAATTATTTTAGAATCTCTATTTTCCTCACCATTTTTCTTCATCTTCATTTCCATTATATTTTTGTAGAAATGTTCTGTCAAGTAACCGCATTGGGTTAGAACCTTATATGAGGCAATGCTTTGGGGTATGGAAATTATATAAGGATTACCCCAAGAGGTTCTGATTTTTCCTTTGCTCCTTTCGTTACCCCTTTTCCTACAACTATGGGAATGGATTTTTTGTTGAATGCTTTTCCTATTATGATTGCCCTTTTATTTGCCCTTTCTACATCGGTAACATCCGCAGTAGATGAAACCTCACAAACAAGAACCACTCCTTCCTTATTTGACTTCAAAATTCCTTCAACAACCAAATCAACATTCAAAGCATCCTCCATCTCTTCATCACTTATAACTCCTTTATCAACTGCTTCTTCCAGGATATCTGAGAGCTTTTCCAAGGAAACTACCCTGCATTTTCTTATCAATCTTACAAAATAAGAAGGTGCCCTTTCTCTCACCTGTCTCTCAAAATTCCACTCCTTAAGTTCAGAAGCACCGTCTTTCAATTTTTCCACCTCCCCTTGAATGTTTGGAGTTCTTCCTGAAGAAATCTCTCAAATCTCTGCGGCAACCTTAAGAGTTCCTCTGTGAGTATAATCCTCCTTAATTCATCAAGCCATTCAGGATGGTCTCTAAGTGCCCTTATTATGTCCTCAAAGGTCTTTATTTTGTATTCCTCTTTTCTCATCTTCATGGGACTATTATATACCAAATTTTTTTGAATCAAATACGCGCATTTGGGCAGAACCTTATATGAGGCAACAAGGCGAAAGGAAATTATACATATTCCCTTCCGATTTTTCCTTCACAACATCCTTTTTTACCACAAGGCTTACAAGGGAAGATGAGGGGAATTGTTTGCAAGGTGGGGAAAATTTTAGTATGATTTGTAAAGACGGGGCGTAGCGCAGTGGAAGCGCGTCCGGTTCGGGACCGGAAGGTCGGCCGTTCAAATCGGCTCGCCCCGATTTATACTTTTATGGGCAACAAAGTTGATGTATATACAATTGTAGTCAATCCCCTTGCCACAAACTGCCATATTCTATACGACTTAAAAACAAAAGATGCGGTAGTCTTTGACCCGGGAGGGGATGCGGATGAAATTTATCTTGAGATTGGAAGATTAAACTTGATTGCACGGATGATTCTTTTGACCCATGCCCATGTTGACCATGTCGCGGGCGCAAGGGAGCTCAAGGAACTTCTCAAATGCCCGATAGGAATGCATCCTGCAGAAAAATTTCTTTTAAAAACCGCACCCATTCAAGCCCCGCTTTTTGGAATGCCTATTTTTCGGACTCCGGAGATTGATTTCTACATAGAAGATGGTCAGGAGATAGAGGCTGGAAGTATAAGACTTAAAGCCCTTCACATTCCAGGACATTCTCCAGGGAGCCTATGTTTCTATTGTCCATCAGTCCTTATCTCCGGCGATGTCCTCTTTCAGGGTTCCATAGGAAGGACAGATTTGCCTGGTGGGGATTATGAGAGTTTGATAAACGGGGTGAAGGAGAAGATATTTACCCTTCCAGATGATACAATTGTTTATCCAGGACACGGTCCATCAACAACTGTAAGGGATGAGAAGCTCTACAACCCTTTCTTCGGGGAGTAAAAAAACCGATAAAAATTTCTTGACAAATAAAAAATTTATATTATATTTAATTTTAAAATAAGTTAAAAAGGAGGTTGAAATGACAGAAAAACTGCAGGTTTACAGGTGTAAGATTTGCGGAAACATTGTTAGCGTCCTTCACGCAGGAGTTGGTCAGCTTGTGTGCTGTGGACAGCCTATGGAACTACTTGTTGAAAAAACAGAAGACCAGGGAAAGGAAAAGCATGTTCCTGTTGTGGAAAAAACCAAGAAGGGAGTGAAAGTGAAAGTTGGCTCTGTCCCCCATCCAATGGAGGAAAAGCATTACATTGAGTGGATAGAGGTGGTAGCAGAGGACGGGACACACATCGCATTTCTTAAACCGGGAGAAAAACCTGAAGCGGAGTTTGAGTGTGCAGGAAAAATTCTAAAGGTTAGAGAATACTGCAATATTCACGGATTGTGGAAGACTTAAGTTCATTCAACTGCCTTTAGTAGCATACTTAATAGACTTTCATAAGAGAAGCCAAAGGCATTTGCAATTTTTACCGATTCCTTCTCAGGAGAAGAGAGGTCCGGAAGAGGGTCGGTTTCTATTAAAGAAACCCCCTCTTCTTTTCTTTGAAAACGGAAAAGAACAAATCCCTTAAAACGGTATCTTTCAGTTAGTCCTTCAATAAAACCCTCAAGCACGCTATCCTCTTTTTTGCTCAGGATTTTTAATGGGCTTCTTTTTGTCAGCCTTTTGTGGGGACTAAAAACCCCTCCAATTTTTTTCTTCTGAGCACAGAAGGCGTAAAGGAAGTATATAAATCCTTCATCACCCTCTATTTTCAGTTCAGGAAAAACCTCTTTTTCTTCAACAAATTTTGAGATGACATCTGACGGAGAAAAAGCCCTTTTTATTCCCAGTTTTTCAACCTCTCTTGATATCCTTATCCATTCCGTTTTATCTTCTGATGTCTCAAAGGGCAAAAATGCCAGTTCCCCGGTTAACATCCTCTGTTCAAGGGCATAAGGGATTTCATCGCTTCTCAGTCCTTTTATTGTAAGACCGAGTTTTTCATAATGCTTAAGAAAGGGAGGCTTCTTTTCCGAGGAAATTTTAAGGTAATAGAACTCCATTATCTCTCCTCAAACCTCTTAATCAGTTCTTCAATGCTTTCCTCCCTCTCAGATTTTGGTTTCAGCCCTGAGGGAACCGCAAAAATTGAGGGGTCAAGTTTTTCAACCTTTTCCCATCCCTTAAAGACTAAACTTCCTTTTCCCTCCGGGTCTGAAAACTCAAACCTGTCAGGAAAGAATTTATCTCCGTCCTTCACATTAAAACCTGTAAATTTTATATCATAGATTTTTCCATCTTTTATGTAGATGAATCTGACAGGAAGGAAACTGTTTTTATTAACCCAGAACTGGTTGACTTCAAGAAATCCATCCCTGGCACCTATGGAGTATGCAATTATTCCCTTTTCTTTCTCCCTCGTAAAGGAAACTGTGGAGGTATCAATGCCGAATTTTTCAATCCTGTAATCGTTAGAGAAAAGGAGGAAGTTCAAAATTTCAGGTAGATACCCGAAAGAGGTTGTAAGTGAAACCTCCTTATCTACCGCAATTCTGACTGTCCTTCCCTTATTTTTTATGATTATTTCCTTTCCCCCTGGAAGGGAAGTTTCTACTTTGAAATTTTCTCCGTCAAGAATGATTTTTATCTCAAACTTGACCTCCTCATTCATAATTGTCCTTTCCCCGTATCCATTTATAGTAATTGGTGATGTGAAGTGAATTATTTTTTCATAGCATTTTTTTAAGATTGATTGGGCTGGAAGGATGTAAAGGGGATTGAAGAGAAGGGAAAAAATGAAAAATTTCATCAAATTTTTTCTTCTTTATCCTCTTCCACCCCTACCTCAAAATCCTCCCATCTGAGGTCTGCTGATGAAGCAACGCCTTTTATTCTTAAAGCGAGGTCATCAGGATTTGTTGCATTTCTCATTGCTTCTTCGTAGGTTATAAGTCCTTTTGTATAGAGAGAAAGGAGAGATTGGTCAAAGGTCTGCATTCCGTATGTGGTGTATCCCTTTGCTATTACATCCCTTATTTCTTTTGTCCTGTCCTTGTCTATGATACATTCCCTTATAAGGGCAGTGTTTATCATCACTTCCACTGCAGGAACCCTTCCTTTTTTGTCCGCTCGTTGAATAAGTCTCTGCGATATAACCCCTTTCAAAACAGAAGCAAGTTGAATCCTTATCTGTCTGTGCTGATGGGGTGGAAAAACAGAAATTATTCTGTTAACTGTTTCCGGGGCATCAAGGGTATGGAGGGTTGAAAGGACGAGGTGTCCGGTTTCCGCAGCAAGAAGTGCGGTTTCTATTGTCTCCTTATCCCTCATTTCTCCAACCATTATTACATCAGGGTCTTCCCTCAATGCTGCCCTCAAAGCCTGAACAAAAGAAACGGTATCTGTTCCTATCTCCCTTTGATTTATTATGCTGTTTTTGTCCCTTAAAAGATACTCAATTGGGTCCTCAATAGTAATTATATGCTTCTTAATCCTGCTGTTTATAAAATCTATCATTGATGCAAGGGTTGTGGATTTACCTGAACCTGTTGTTCCTGTCACAATGATAAGTCCCCTTTCTTCCATTGCCAGTTTTTCAATTATTTTTGGAAGGTTCAATTCAGAAATAGATGGCACTCCCATAGGGATTGCCCTGAAAACCGAACACAGAGTCCCTCTCTGCTGGAAGATGTTTACCCTGAACCTGCCAAGCCCTGCAACTCCATACGCCATGTCAAGGTCCTTTTCTTTCTTGAACCTCTCTTTCTGCATAGGGCTCATTATTCCGAAAAGCATCTTTTCTATCCCTTCAGGAGAAATTTTTCCCAGCTCCGTTTGAGGGACAAGTTCACCGTGAATACGAAATACAGGAGGAAGTCCTGCCTTCAGATGGATGTCCGATGCCTTTTTCTGAAGCGCTAACTTTAATATATCATTTAGTTCCATTGCCTCTTCTCAATCCTAACTTCTCAATTATTGCACTTTCTATTTCTTTTCTCAATTTTTCATTTTCCTTAAGAACCTTTCTCAGATTATCCCTCCCCTGAGCAAGCCTCTCTCCCTTATATGAAAACCATGCCCCACTTTTTTCAATTACTTCATTCTCAACCCCTATATCTATAATTTCTCCCTCCTTTGATATACCCTCTCCATAAAGGATATCAAATTCAGCCTCTCTGAACGGTGGAGCAAGCTTGTTTTTCACAACCTTTACTCTGACCCTGCTTCCCACAATTGTATCCCCTTCTTTGATAGGGTTTGTCTTTCTGACATCTATCCTTACGGTGGCATAGTATTTCAGCGCATTCCCACCTGTTGTCGTTTCCGGATTTCCAAAAAATGTTCCTATTTTCTGCCTCATCTGATTTATGAATATGACTATGGCATTTGACTTGTGTATTGCTCCTGTAAGTTTTCTCAAAGCCTGAGACATGAGCCTTGCCTGGGCTCCCATCGTGGCCTCGCCCATTTCCCCTTCAAGTTCAGTTTTTGGAACAAGGGCTGCAACTGAGTCTATGACAACTATGTCGGTTGCTCCGCTCCTGACAAGAATTTCTGCTATGTCAAGAGCCTGTTCCCCATAATCTGGCTGGGATATCAGAAGCCTTTTAGTATCAACCCCCAATTTCTCTGCATAATGGACATCAAGGGCGTGCTCGGCATCTATAAAGGCAGCCTCTCCATCTGCTTTCTGGACCTCTGCTATAGCGTGCAAGGCGAGAGTAGTTTTTCCAGATGCCTCAGGGCCATAAATTTCAATAACCCTTCCCCTGGGATAACCTCCTATGCCAAGTGCGAGGTCAACGGATAATGAACCAGAAGATACTACAGGTATTTCCTTTAGTTGACCTTCTTCGCCCAGCCTCATTATTGAACCCTTTCCGTATTGCTTTTCAATCACACTCAGAGCGCTTTCAAGAGCCTTTAGTTTTTCGTCCTTCTTTTCCTTTGCTGTCATTTTTCTCCTCCTAATAAGGGAATCTCATATAACTTCTCATACTCGGCGCCATCGGAACGCAGTATGCTCTTATAAATCACAATGGACTTGACCTCAACATCGCTCCATAAAGTTTTACCCTTGAATTCCTTTAAAAACTCCTTCAGTTTATGGGGTGGCTCATCCGATTTTATCCTCGCTATCGTTATGTGAGGGTGATAATTTTTTTCCTCCTTACTTATTCCAACCTTCCTCGCTTCCTCATCAACTTTTAGATGTATCTGTTTCAGGTTTTTCTCCTCCTTCACACCGAGCCATAAAACCCTCGGTTTTGAAGGATTGGGGAATACCCCTGCATCTTCTATTTTCATTTTGAATGGTTTAACTTTTTCCATTACAGGCTCAAGGGCGCAGGCAAGTCCATCTACCACATCCATTCCTATCTCTCCGAGGAATTTTATGGTAAGGTGGGCTCCCTCTGGTTTTATCCAGGATACCCCCTCCATATCCGAATACTGACTCTTTATTTCTGCTATCCCCTTTTTTACCACTTCAGGAAGTTCTATTGCAACAAAACTTCTTACCAGTTCAACCTTCATTTTGGCTTCACCCCTGTTTTTTTATATCTGAAATAATCTTCAAGTATCTTTCGGTGGTCAAAGGCTATTTGGTCGGGCAAAGAATTTTCATCAAAAACCTTAGCCTCTTTTGCATCGTCGCCTCCAACCGGTTTACCCTTTGCTCTTGCTATGAAAACAGTTGATATTGTATGGAACCGCGGGTCTCTCTTCGGATCAGAATATACATGGAACTGCTCTAACAGTTCTACATCAAGGGATGTCTCCTCTTTTGCTTCTCTGATGGCGCATTCCTCCACACTTTCTCCATATTCTACAAATCCCCCAGGAATTGCCCATCCATAAGGTTTATTTTTTCTCTTTATAAGCACAATTCCACCATCTACTTCAATTATTATATCCACTGTAGGAAATGGATTCCTTCTTTTTTTCATTGGCTTGCGTCCCTTTTCATATTATTATAGGGATTTCAACTAAAGTCAAGTTTATTTGAAAACTAATCCTTCATTCTATTTTTAATCAATTAAAATAAAAAATAACGAAAATTATTGAAAAATAAATTCCAACAGTTTATAATTACATCTATGATTGCAAGAATTTTGAGCGGCGGTCTCTGGGGAATAGATTCGTTTGGCGTAGATGTGGAGGTGGATATAGGCAGAGGGCTCCCCTCCTTTACCATAGTGGGACTTCCCGAAAGCTCCGTAAAAGAAGCAAGGGAAAGGGTGAGGTCTGCTTTCAGCAATTCCGGGTACGAATTCCCTATGAGGAAAATTACAGTCAACCTCGCTCCTGCAGATGTTAAAAAAGAAGGTGGATTTTATGACCTGCCAATAGCAATTGGAATAATGGTCGGAATTGGACTCATCTCTCAGGATGTAGTGAGGGAATTTTTTATTGCGGGTGAACTATCACTGGACGGTAAAATAAAGGGTATAAGGGGAGCCCTTTCCTTTGCCATAGGGTGTAAAAAATCGGGAATAAAAAAAATTATTCTTCCCCTTCCCTCTGCAGATGAAGCCTCGGTAATTGATGAAATTGAGGTCTATGGATTTGAAACCCTCCATCAGTGTGTTGAATTTTTGAGAGGAGAAAGGGTTTGCGACCCTGTAAAATTTAACGGGACTTTTTATGAAGAAAAGGAAGCAGAAGTTGACATGTCAGAAATAAAGGGACAGGTTAATGCCAAAAGGGCAATTGAGATATGTGCAGGAGGCAATCACAATCTTTTGATGATTGGTCCGCCAGGAGTTGGAAAGAGCATGCTCGCCCAGAGAATTCCTACAGTTCTTCCTGAGCCAACTTTTGAGGAAATAATAGAAACGACACAGATATACAGCATCAGGGGGTTACTAAAAGGAGGGCTTCTGAAAAGAAGGCCATTCAGGGCGCCACACCATACAATTTCAGATATAGGTATAATAGGAGGTGGAAATCCACCTATGCCCGGTGAGATTTCACTTGCCCATAATGGGGTTTTGTTTCTTGATGAACTTCCAGAGTTTGACAGAAATGTGATTGAAGCACTGAGACAGCCTATTGAAAGTGGTGAGGTAGTCATTACAAGGGCTTCAAGGGCTGTAAAATATCCAGCAAGATTTATGCTTGTTGGAGCAATGAATCCCTGCCCCTGTGGATACCTTGGCGACCCAAAAAGGGAGTGCAGGTGTTCCCACAAGGACATAAGGAGGTATAGAAAGAAGGTGTCAGGACCAATCATTGACAGGTTTGACCTTCAGGTTCAACTCCCTCCTCTTTCTTATGAAGAACTATCATCAACTTCATCTTCTGAAAATTCTTCTGATATAAGAAAAAGGGTTGAGATGGCAAGAAAAAGGCAGATTGAGAGATTTGGATGCGTGAAATGGAATTCGGATATGAAACCTAAAGATATAAAAAAATTCTGCCCCCTTGATGATAAATCAAAGTCAATTCTGGCATCCGCTGTAGAAAAATTAGGACTTACAGCAAGAGGCTATTTTAAAACCATCAAAGTTGCAAGAACGATTGCAGACCTTGAGAATTCAGAAGACATTAAAAGCATTCACATAGCAGAAGCAATCCAGTTCAGGATATCTCCATATTCTGAAGCAGACTGAAAATGAAAAATTTCATAATGTATATAAATTTCAGCATATTTCTTTATAAAGATTTATGTTATTAAAGCAATTCATTGCTTCCTCTATTCCGTCTTTTATCCATACCTCCACCGCAACAGGAAGGAGTTTGAATGTCTTTTTTAGAAGTTCCTTTTCATCCTTCCCAAAATTTCCAAGAACATAATCTACGGGATCAACGCCTTCGGGTGGTCTTCCTATACCTATTCTCAATCTGTTGAACTCTCCTGAGTTCAGATACTGAATTATAGAATCTATACCTTTATGTCCACCGCTCCCGTCCTTCCTTTTGAACCTCATAACGCCGAGTGGCAAATCCATATCATCGTGGACCACAAGTATGTCCTCGTTTTTTATTCTAAATTCCCTTACAAATCTCAGAACACATTCTCCGCTGTGGTTCATGTAAGTCAAAGGTTTTATAAGAAATATATCCGTCCTCCCTTCTTTCACACCGTATAAGCTCATAAATCCACTTTTGTCTATGGGAACCTTCCATACCCTGGAAAGTTCATCTATAGCCAGGAACCCAGCATTATGTCTTGAGAAAAAATACTTTTTTTCAGGATTTCCAAGACCGAATATCCACTTTCTCACTTTTCCTTACCTTCTTCCTCCTTCTCCTCTTCCTTCTCTCCTTTCTTCTCCTCTTCCTTCTCCTCTGCCTTTTCTTCCTTAGGAACCTCTTCAACTGCTTCAGCAGGTGGTTTCTCTTCAACTATCTCTGTTATAGTAACTATTGGAAGGGTTTTATCCATAAGGACCTCTACCCCTTCAGGCAGTTTTAAATCGCCTATGTGAAAAGAATGTCCAAGAGAAAGTGGAGAGATGTCAATTACTACTTCTGGAATGATGGCTTTGAGATAACATCTCAATTTTAATTTTCTGATGTTCCACTGCAGCACACCACCCTTTTTCACACCTTCGGGAGTTCCCTGCAGCCTCACAGGAACTTCTATAATGAGTTTTCTATCTTCTCTTACTTCTATAAAGTCGGCATGAATGAGTTTATCGGAAATTGGATCAATTTGATAATCCTTAAGCATCACTATTTTTTCACCAATCTCCGGATGGTCTTTTACTTTAAGTTTTAAAAGGGTATTCAATCTAAACGGACCCCTTAATGCGTCTTTCAATTTTTCAGGTGAGACAATAATGTGAAGGTTTTCCTTCCCACCATAGACTACTGCAGGAATCTTTTTATTTCTCCTTATCCTTCCTGCATCTCCCTTTCCTGTTTTCTCTCTTATTTCTACATCCAGTTCTACCGTCTCCATTTCTATCTCCTTTCTATTCTATGGATTTTTACCCCGATTTAAACTTTTAGTCAAGAATTCAAAAAAATTGGATTGATGAAAACAATTTTTATATCATTTTTTCTCATGAAGGAATTAAGAAAGAAAACGATAGAAAAGGAGAAAGGTAAAGGGAAAAAAATTGCAGCTGTTTTCCCCATTCACTATCCAGGGGAGCTCCTCAGAGCGTTTGGGTATCACCCGGTTGAGGTATGGGGTCCTCCCGGAGTTGAAAGGGAGGAAGGATTTAAACATTTTCAATCTTATACATGCGATATAGTAATGAGGGGATTCTCTTTTATACTCAAAAGGAAAGAAGTGGACCTTATCCTCGTTCCCCATACATGTGATTCCCTTCAGGGAATGGCATCTGTTATGAGGGACTTTGTAAAACCTCCTGTTCCTGTCCTTACACTTTACCACCCGAGAGGGAGAAAAAAAGAAGACCTTGAATTTCTTGAAAGAGAAATAAAGAGGCTCTTTGAGAAACTTTCTGAGATAACAGGGAAAGTTCCTGAAAAAGAGGAACTCATGAGGGCAATAACCGAAGAGGAAAAGGCAGATTCAATTTTTAAAAAACTCTATGAAATAAGAGATGACCTTAACCTTACGGACAGAGAATTTTATGAATTTCTCAGGACGAGGGAATTTTTGCCTCCGGAGGATTTTATTTCTCTCGCAGAATCCCTTCCCAGAGGAAGAAGAAAGGGGGAAGGAAAGAGGATAATTATTTCTGGAATTCTTCCTGAACCCATGGAAATTTTTGACCTTATAAACAGAAAGGGAGGGATTGTGGTGGATGACGACCTTGCATGCTGTGGAAGGAGAATTTATGAAAATGGAAAAAGTGATGACCCGTTCAGAAGGATGGCAGAGAGAATACTCAGTGCCCCGCCTGACCCCACACTGGGAAGCAAAATTGAGGACCGGATAGAGTATCTTTTGAAGAAAATGGAGAAAAGGAGGGCAAAGGGAATTTTAATCTATAATCCAAAATTCTGTGAGCCCGAGCTTTTTGATTTCCCATTTATAAAAAAGGAACTGACAAATCGTGGAATAAAGGTGCAGTTTATTGAAACAGAAATTTTAAGAGAAACTCCTCACCAGACAATTCAAAGGATAGATACCTTTCTGGAGGTTTTATAATGAGTATATCGTCTATTTTTAGATACGCACTGGGTTTTAAAACCCTGGGGAGGGGTGTTCTAAAAGTTCAGAAATTTTCCGATACTTTCAAGATGGCAAGGTTCAAACCAAAACCTGATGACCCATTAAATCCTCCTTTAAAATCCGGCGTCCTTCTCAAAGAAATCATGTCAACCCACTATCTTGAGGGAAGGTATGTGGAAGGAGTAAAAAAGGTTGCATGGGTTTCATCTGGAGCACCAGTGGAACCATTAAGGGCTTTGGGTTATTTCGTGGTATATCCCGAAAATCACGCTGCTCTATGTGGTGCAAGAAAGGTAGCAGTTGAAATCTGCGAAGAGGCTGAAAAAGAGGGGTTCTCAATGGATCTGTGTTCCTATGCGAGAACCGATATCGGCTCAGCGATTTCGGGAAAAACGCCTGTAGGAAAAATTCCAAGACCGGACCTCCTTGTCGTATGCACAAATATATGCCAGACAATTCTTTACTGGTTTAAAGCCCTTTCCTTCTATTTTAATGTTCCTCTTGTAATCATAGATACTCCTTTCATATTTGACGATATGGAGGAACATCAAATTGATTATGTAAAGAGGCAGATTGAGGAAATGATAATTACTGCAGAAAAAGTAGCAGGAAGAAGCGTTTCGTTTAAAAAATTGAGGAAGGTAATATCATTAAGTAAAGAGGCTGCTGAACTCTGGTTTGAAATAATATACAGTGGTAGGGCAAAACCATCACCTATCACTGCTTTTGACACATTTGTCCACATGGCTCCAATTGTTGGATTAAGAGGGGAAGAGATAACTGTTATTTATTACAGAAAGCTCTTAAAGGAGATAGAGGGACGAATAAAGAAGGGAATTGGCGCAATAAAAAATGAAAAAAAGAGAATACTCTGGGACAACCTTCCTGTATGGTTCAAACTCAACTGGCTCTCAAGATACCTGGCAAGCAAAGGGGCAAACATAGTTACTTCTACCTATACCCTTCAATGGGGAGAACTCGCTCCTATGATAGACATAGATAGACCCCTTGAATCAGCAGCAAAAATATATCTTTATCCCCTTCTAAACAGGTCTGCAAGATACAAACTTGAAACGATGAAAAGGATGGTAAAGGAATTTGACATAGATGGGGTTCTTCTGCATTCTGATAAATCCTGTAAGCCATACTCCCTCGGGCAGATAGATGAAAGGTATCTACTTACGCAGGAAGGGATTCCTGCTATCTTGATTGATGCTGACCACAACGATATCCGTTCCTATTCAGAAGAACAGGTTAAAAACAGGCTTGATGCCTTTCTGGAAATAATTTAAATAATGATTTCGCTGGGGCGGGTGGATTCGAACCACCACCACAGGATCCAAAGTCCCGTGCCCTGCCGTTAGGCTACGCCCCAGTTTTTGTAATTTTATCATAAATTTTAATTTAAAAAAATATGATTTATAATTTCCCTATGAAACAATGGATAGAAGTTAAGATGTTAATCAAAAAAGGGATTGAAGATGAGGTCGCCTCTATTCTTCTTGGTGAAGGCTCACACGGGGTATTTACAAAAGAAAAAAAATCAGAAACATTCTTTGACAGTCCTCCTGAAATAGCAGGAGAAAATGTTCTGCTTTTTGCTTATTTTCTCACAGAAAAAGAAAAAAGGGAAACATTCAACAAGATAAAAGAAAAATTTGGAGAAAATGTAAGCGAAATATCAGTTTCAGTTCTCGGAGATGAGGAACTTTCTGAAAACTGGAAGTCGTATTTTAGAATAGTTGAAGTTCTTGATTTTGCAATTGTTCCATCATGGATGGAATATAAAGGGAACAAAATACCAGTAAAAATCACATGCGGTCTTGCTTTTGGGACAGGAACCCATCCGACCACAAGAACCTGCTTATATGCGGTTCAGAAATATATTAAAAAGAATCCTGTGAAAAAGATGCTTGATGTGGGATGTGGCTCTGGAATTTTAAGCATAGTAGCGGCAAAAATGGGTGTAGAAAGGTGTGTTGGAATAGATATTGATGGAAGATGTGTTGAGACTTCAAAATTCAATGCGATGATAAACGGGGTTAAAGAAAGGACAGAATTCCTGCACTGCTCAATAGAAGATGTAAAAGAGCAATTTCCCTTTATTGTGGCGAACATATACCATACAATCCTGCTTGAAATAAAAAATCCACTCATAAACTCTCTTGAAGAAAATGGCATTCTCATCCTCTCTGGAATAACAGAAGGCTACAGAGCCGCACTTACAAACGAATTCACAAGAGAAACAGAGCTTCTTGAATCAATAAAAGAGGATTTCTGGGTAACCCTCGTTCTGAAAAAAACAAAAAAGCAATTGTAAAGGTAGAAACCTGATTTGATATTTTTCCCTTACTCCTTCCTTTACCTGCGGCGAGGGAGGGGTGGCCAGAAGGGTTTTTCATCTCCTACCTGGAAAAATAAAACTCTTACCAAGAAGGAGGAAAATTAAGGGGGCAAGGGAAGGTTGGGAAGCAACCAATCTAATTTTTCACACCTTATGGGGAGGGATTTTCTTCATCTTAAAATTTTTTCGTAAATTTTTATTATTCCAAAAATCTCCCGCTACCCCTCTTTACAAAAGAGGGAAGTTAAAGGAAACTCTCCTCTGCTCCTTCCCTTCGTAAGGGAAGGTTGGGAAGGGTTTTTCATCTCCCCCCTGTATCCCCCTTCTTATCAATAGGGGGGAAGATTAAGTGAGCAAGGGGAGAACGGGGGAGGGGTTAATCCTTTAATAGGCTGAAGGCTTAAGGACATAGGTTTGATTTTTGAAGATTTCACAAAAATACTCCCTTCACCCTAAAGCCTTAAGCCTCCTACTCCCTTCAGCCTACCGCCTATAGCCTTGAGCCTAAACAAAGCCGTAAGCCTATAGCCTCCTTCCAGCCTATCGCCTAAAGCCTTTGTTAATTTTTCTTGAAATTCTTTTTTCATAGTTATAAAAATTTAACATGAACCTTTTATTTGCAATTTTTCTTTTTATAACAGAGATAGGTGATTTGAGGTTCGAGGGGATATATGTGAAGGAAATGGATGTGTTGAAAGATAGCGAAGTGAAAGATAAATGGGGGATGAGGAACAGGTTCAGGCTCAGTCCATCAATAAAACCTATTAAGAGCATTGAGTTAAATGCACAGGCTGATTTTGTATGGGAAAATGGGACATACACAGAAAAAAGTTATTTTATTGATTTCAGGAAGGCGTGGTTTAAATGGCTAACTCCGATAGGGCTTTTTTCAGCAGGAAGGATGCCGAATGAATGGGGGCTCGGTATATTTGTAAATTCAGGGGATGGGTATGATGAAAGGTTTGGCGTAAAAAGGTATGGAGATATTGTGGACAGGATTTTATTTGCAACGAAACCTCTTGGAAAAGAAGAGCCCCTCGTCGTGGCAATTTCATTTGACAGGATTGTTGAAGACGATTTAAAAATAAACAAGGATGATGTTGATGAGTGGCTCCTTGCAGTTCTCTGGGAAGAGGAAATATGGAAAACGGGATTTTACTCTGCATTGAGAACCCAGGATGAAACGGACACAAAAATAGGAGCCATTGACCTCTGGGGAAAAATTGAAAAGGAAAACTGGAAGGTGGAATCGGAGTTTGTATCGGTTTTTGGAAAGAGTAAGGCACTACCACTCCTATACGAAATTGAAAAAAAGAGGGGAATACTTCAATTCGGATTTGCCCTGGAATTTCTCTACAGAATAAAATCAATAAAATTTTACCTTCAAAGCGGTTTCGCCTCCGGAGACGAAGACCCCGCAGGAGGGGATATGACTTTCTTTACATTTGACCCTGATTACAATGTGGGATTGATTGCCTTTGAAAAGGTGCTTGCTTACTACACTCAAAGAAGTGTTAATCAAATCCTGCGGGTCTCGGGTGAACAGAAGGGGATTGACCTTTTCTTCACAAAGGGTGGGGTTACAAATGCTTACTTTTTCTTTCCCCAGATAGGGATAAATCTTACGAATGATATTGAATGGAGGACAGGCTGGCTTTTTGCAAGGGGAGTTAGAGATTTCGTTGACCCCTATCAAACTGCCTTTCTTAACGGAGGAAGACCAACCGGTTTCAATGGAAATGAGCCATCAAAGGATATTGGGTGGGAGATTGATACAGGATTATTTTTTAACTGGAAAAACAGAAAATTGAGGTTTTCCATAGAAGGAGGTTACTTCAGTCCCGGGAAGGTATTTTCTTCGCCCGATGGAATAGAGGAAGGGGCTTTTGACATTGAGGGAAGGATTATAGCCACTTTCTAAAAAACCTGTGTAGTGGGATTTTATATCCTACAGGTCTTTTATTTTCTTCAAAATCTCCTTCTTCGGAACCGCTCCTATGATTTTTCCTTTTAACTCCCCCTTTTTAAAAAATAGAAGGGTTGGGATGCTCATAATTCCGAATTTTTGAGCAAGGTCAGGATACTCATCAACATTCACCTTTAAAATTTTTATGCTCCCCTTCATTTCATTTGCTATCTCCTCAAGAATAGGTGCTATCATTCTGCACGGTCCACACCAGGGAGCCCAGAAATCCACAATATAAGGTGTTTCTGAAGATACTATTTCGTTAAATTTCTCACCTTTATACTCAGCAATTTCACCCATTTATGCCTCCTGTTTAAAAAATTCAGTTTTTTTCTTCAGCAATTCCCATTCCCCTCTGACTATTCTTTCCATTTCTTGAATGTCTTCATCTGTTAAATGATTAAATCTTCCCTGGAGTTTCAAATACTCTTTAAGCGGGAGAATTTCAGCGGGATAATAGTTTATTCTATATCTTCCGTTCTCAATTTCATAAAGTGGAAATACACATGTTTCAACTGCGAGTCTGGCAACTTTTATTGTAATAGAACTCGGATGTCTCCATCCAAGAGGGCATGGTGCAAGTAGATGGATATAACTCGGTCCATTTACCTCTTTTGCCTTCTTCAATTTTTGTATAAAATCTATCGGAAAAGCAATAGAACATGTAGCCACATAAGGTATCCTGTGAGCAGCCACTATTTCCGGCATGTTCTTTTTCCATACAGGCTGTCCCTTACTTTTCTTGCCAGGGGGTGATGTGGTTGTCCATGCATGAAAAGGAGTTAGTCCTGACCTCTGAATCCCAGTGTTCATGTATGCTTCGTTATCGTAACATATATATATAAATTTATGCCCTCTTTCCAGAGCCCCGGATAATGCCTGCAATCCTATGTCAGCAGTCCCTCCGTCACCACCTATCGCAACAATGGTTATTTCCTTTTCTGGAAGTTTACCCTTTCTCATCAATGCCTTAAACCCTGCTTCCATCCCTGATGCTACTGAAGCAGCCACTTCAAAAGCAGCATGGAGCCAGGGAATGTGCCAGGCGGTATCGGGATAATATGAAGATATTATTTCCATACATCCTGTAACCATTGAAACGACAGTGTCTTTTCCGAAAGTTTTTGAAATAAGTCTCATACCAAGTGCAGGACCACAACCCTGACACGCCCTGTGCCCTCTTTCAAAGTATTCATCTCTTGTCAGGGCTTTTGCAAACTTTATAAGTTCCTTTTCTTCTTGCGTTAGTTTCTTCATTCTCTCAACCCTATAATTTCTGCTCTACCAGGTTTTTGTTCTCCTTTTTTTGCCCTTTCATATGCTTCAAGAAAATTTTCTACCTTTACATCTCTACCGCCCAGTCCTATGACAAATCCGTGGATTTGAAGGAAACCATTTTTGTCGTAAAGGGCTGAGCGAACCTCAGAATAAACTGGACCCGGAGGGCCTCCAAAGGATATTGCCCTGTCTATCACTATAAGGACTTTTGCATTTTTGACTGCTGAAAACAATTCCTCAAATGGGAAGGGTCTCCACAGTTTAAGGGCGAGGAGTCCAGCTTTAACGCCGTCTCTTCTCAATTCTTCAATTGCGAGGGTAGCGGTTTCAGATATTCCACCCATAAGGAGGAAAAGGACATCAGCATCATCAACAAGGAAGCTTTTTATTGGTGTATATCTCCTTCCAAAAATCTTCTCAAACTCATTCCATACCTCAAGGATTACCTTTTTTGAACCAAGAAGCGTTTCCTCCTGAGATTTTTTAACTTCTGTGTATATATCAGGATGTCCAACAGGACCCATTGTTATTGGATTGTCAGGATGGAGTCTGAAAAGGGGTTCAAACTTTTTTCCGAGAAATTTTCTAACTTCACTTTCATCTGGTATATCTATAGGTTCAATCACATGGGTGAGAATAAAGCCATCAAGATTTACACAAACAGGCAGATGAACCCTTTTATCCTCTCCAATTCTATATGCCTGCAAAATCATATCAAATGTTTCCTGACCGTTTTCGGCAAACAATTGAATCCATCCGCAATCCCTCTGTGCCATTATGTCGCTGTGGTCATTCCATATATTTATAGGTGCTGAAAGTGCTCTGTTTGCAACCGCCATCACTATTGGAAGTCTTAAGCCAGAAGCGATGTATAGCATCTCTGACATAAGGGCGAGTCCCTGTGAGGATGTTGATGTGAATGTCCTTGCACCAACTGCTGATGCTCCTATGCAGGCGCTCATTGCTGAATGTTCAGATTCGACGAGTATAAATTCTGCATCCAGTTCCCCATTTGCAATGATTGAAGAAAGTCTTTCAACAATATGTGTTTGAGGGGTAATTGGATAGGCAGATACTACATCTACATCAGCAAGTTTTACTGCCTCTGAAATAGCATAAGAGACCTCAATAGCCTTTAAAGGCATTACCACTCCTCCATTACCATTTCAATTGCATCTGTTGGACACTCCTCAGCACAGATTCCGCACCCTTTGCAGTAAATTCTGTTGACATCGTAATATCCGTTTTCTACCATAATCCTTGAATTGTCAGGACAGAAAAGCCAGCATATCGCACATTTTATACACTTCTTTTTGTCTGTTACCGGTCTGAATGTCCTCCAGCTCCCTGTTTTATTCTGTTTCGAACTTCCCGGTTTATCTATGTATAGCCCTGGATTTATTTCATGCCATTTCTCATTACCCATTGAAACTCCCTATCATCGCCTTTTCATAAGATAATTCAAAGGCTTCATAGTTTTGCTTTCCCATCTTTCCAAATCTCTCCTCATAAACCTCTTTTATCGTTTCTTTTGAAACAATTGGTTTCACCTTTAGAAATGCTCCCAGGATAGATGTATTTGCCACAGGAATTTTTATCTTTTCAACCGCAATTTCTGTAGCATTCACCACGCAGTATGTGCCTTTAAACTTAAGTTTTTTCATTACTTCTTCAAGACTTTTTGTAGTATTCAAAATTATGTAACCACCCTCTTTCAATCCTTTTAATGTGTCAGGCTCCGCTCCGAGAAGCGGGTCAAGAATCACAACCGCATCGGGATTGTAAATATCACTTCTCGTCACAATTCTTTTATCATCTGTCCTTAAAAAAGCCTGAACAGGAGCTCCTCTCCTTTCCGAACCGAAACTCGGCTTTGCCTGAGCAAACTTTCCTTCCATAATTATTGCGGTAGCAAGGAGTTCAGCACAGGTGACGACACCCTGTCCACCTCTTCCATGAAATCTTATTTCAAACATAAAAAGAAAATAATTCCATTTTTTTCTCTATTCAAGGATTTATCCTGAAATTTACCTGTATCTTGAGGCTTAAGGCTATTAACGGAAATATTCCTCGTCATCACTCCTTACAATCAATTGTAAAGAAGTTCCCCACAAAATCTCAATACCAAATTTCAACTCCTTTACCCGTTTTTGCGAGATTTTCACATTTTACTCATTAAGTAATAGAAAATATAAAAAAGAGAAAGTAGAATGGCACTCCTTGATATATTTTTTCCCTTAAAAATTGGATTAAATATGTAAAGAAGTTCACATATACCACCTCCTATTACACAGGCTGAAAGTGAGTAAAGAGTAATATATGGAGGAAAATCAAAATTCAAAAATGCCTTTCCAAGAAAAATAAAAGGACCTGTAATCACTGATAAGAAAAAAAGGAAATAGGGGACGAAAAAGTTCTTTCCCTCAAACTCTTCAATTTTTATTTCCTTTCCGCATTTTTCGCAATAATTCTCTTTTAGGGGTGTATTACAGTAGAAGCAGGTTTTGCCTAACATCCTCTCCGGAAAGGATGTGTCTTTGAAACGCGCTCCCGATATATCAGCCTCCTTTACAGAACATTCCTCAAAATTTGTATTAACAAAATTTGTGTATAGAAAAGAAGCAGCCCTCATATCACATTTAAAAAAACTGGAACTCAAGACCTCACAGCCTTTAAAATCTGCACCCCTCATAGAAATTTTCTCAAACCTTGAGCCACGAACCTTGCCATTTTCAAGAATTGCCTTCTCCATAGAACAATCATGAAACAGAGAGTTGTGAACCTCCGAATCCCTGAAGTTTATACCTTTCATACCGCAAAGGCTGAATTTAGAGTTTTCAATTATGGTTTTAGAAAAATCGGAAGACGAGAGTTCATTGCCTAAAAATGAAACATTCCTGAGCCTTGTTTTAGAAAAATCCCCGTTCACAAAATTAGCGAAGGAAAAATCAATCCCTTCCAGTTTTAGTTCTTTTAAAGGAGTATTCTTAAAGAAGGTGTTGCAAAAAGATGAAAAAGAAATCTCTGAAGACGAAAAATTCACATCAATTAGTGAAGAATCTGAAAAGTCAGAGGATGTAAGGTCGGAGTTCTCAAATTTAACCCCCTCAAGTTTTGATGAGTAAAAACTGTTTGATGGTGCTATTGTGTCTTTAAAGAAACCCATCTCAATTCTTGACCCTGCAAATGAGCATTCTCTTATCTCGCACCTCTGAAACTCAAATTCTGAAAAGGAAGAAGAGGAAAAATCACATCTTTCAAATGATGAGTCCCTTATCCTGCACTCCGAAAAGGTTGAGGAATTAAATCTTGAACTATTAAGGTCAACCTTCTCAATCTCTGTTCCAAAGAACTTTGAACCCGATGCCTCGCAGGATTCAATTTTTCCACCTTTAATTTTTGCATAGGAGAAATCTGCTCCTTTAAGGTCGCATGAAATGATTTTTGTCCCGGTTAAGGAACACCTTGAAAAATTCGCTCCTATAAGGCTCATGCCCTCAAATGTCAAATCAGAAAGGTCAAGACCGGAAAAATTAGCACCTT